>Ga0209400_1001424_pt1 | contig 19253 bp, 17 predicted proteins | sample M_130807_EF_Meta_FD_187313 | JGI IMG/M metagenome (GOLD analysis project Ga0209400, IMG submission 187313) | Freshwater microbial communities from Lake Montjoie, Canada to study carbon cycling - M_130807_EF_MetaG (SPAdes) (version 2) | ecosystem: Environmental > Aquatic > Freshwater > Lake... | reverse complement strand
AAGGTACGCTAACTCTTAATCACCGGGTCGGGGGTTCGAGTCCCTCACAACCCACTATTTGAAGAAGATGCTATTTTTTAATTCTTGCTTCGAATAAAATATTTTATCAATCTTGTTCAATTGAAGTTGTAAGTATTAATTGACTGCCACCATTTTGACCTTTGAATATAGAATATTTGAAATTATTATCTTTATAAACACCCATTCCAAAGCCAGGTTTATAATTTTCGTCAATCCCGGAACCATCGTCAGTTACCGTAATTTTAAGATTATTGTTTACAAATGAAATTCCTATATCAACTTTGCTTGCTAAACCATGACGTAAAGCATTTGAAATTGCTTCGTCTAAAACTTCTGACATGCTAGCGGCATAGGAGTTAAGTAAGCCCGCATCAAACCAGTTTTCATTCACAATAACTACTTGAATTAACTCGCCCCAGTTGCTTTTCAATTTATTTATAGATTGAGTGAAATCAAATTGTGAAATATTGTTGCTACTATTAATTATTTGATCCAAATCCCTGTCAACTGAGTTTAGTATCTTTTTAATTTTATCTATTTCAGTCTCAGAAATTGCTTTATCATTACTAGCATAAATTCTCAGCGCAAGTACAACGCCAGCTATTTTTCCCTGTACAGGACCATGTAATAGATTTGCAATTTTTACTCCATTATTTTTAGATAGGTTCTCAAGAAGTCTAATCTCGCGCTCTAATAATTCATTGGTCTCTATTATTTTTTGGTAATTATCTACATCTGTTTTAACCATCGACGAGATCAGTATTCCCCCGAAAATTATAGAAACTATTCTCAATGCAATCCCTGATGGATTAAGTTCATAAGTAAAAACGAATAGGTTATTCAATAGAAACAATGAACTAATTGTGACAAGAATTCCGCAAGCAATTAATATTGCAAATATCAAAATCAAATTTTTCCAGAATTTTTGAAAGTAATTTGTTTTCAGAAGACTAGCTCCCAAAAATAACACTGGCGAAATCACCAGTTCGATTGCTAAAACAAAGCACAATCCGGCAAAACCATTGATGCTCATTTGACTAATTCCAGTAACAGCTGCAATTGATATCAAGGTATAGATTGGACTCAAATTTGAAAAAAGCCAATTGAAACTACGGTTGGAATCAGTGTTTCCGCGAAAAATATTGCGATCAATTTTATTTATGCTTTCTGAATTTGTATATATCTCGTGAGAAGACTCTCGAACAATTAATTCTGAGTACTTCTCCAATTCATTAGAGAACTTTAAAAGTTTTGATTTATCACTTTTCATCACTTCGATTTGTTTAGTTAATTCGAAAAGTGGCTGCTTTATAGAGTGACTTACGATACTAATCGCTTTTTGTACTTGCTCGCTATTATTTTTAATCGCTTTTTTTTGAATAATTTGTAATTGATCCAGTGCAAAATCAATCTTAGATTTGTCTATAAATATTTTTTCATTTAAAGCAAAAATAAAGCTAAAGGCAAACAGGGCCGTGACAATCGGGATCATCTGTGAAAATACAGATAATCCTATATTTAATGGATGATTTATGTGATTAATTATAAAATATGATTGTGGGATGACAAGTGATAGCCAAATTAATAAATATGCGATTACTACTTTCAGCAAGGGTTGATTGGTTTTTTTGCGATCTTTCAACAAGGTGAAATTTAGGAAAATTGTTATAAACGAACTACTGATTGTTGAAATTAAAATTAGCAGTAAAGTATCCCTAAGGTTTAATTTATAGTAGCTCGATGAGTTTCCGGCAATCATTAATGCAGATAATGGAGTTAAAAACATCCAAGCCCTAAATGAGATAGACCATTTACCGGTTACAAATTGAATTACTTGACTTAAATTCACTTAACTACAACTTTTCCTTGTTGCCAAAGTTGTACGGCAATAACTCTACTGTTTTGATCAGGGTCAGATTTTATATCCAGAGCGGCAAAAGTGCGTTGAATAGATGCTTCTGCTGCACGCAGAGTTATGTTACGTTTTTTGGCAATTGCGGCATTAGACAATCCATCTGCAATCATTTTTAGGATTTCACCCTGTAATGAGCTAACAACATACTGTTCAGCATTATTCGTCACTACCTTTTGAATATTTCCATTTTTCTTGATCGATTCAAAGATTTGATCTTTTAGTAATTCAGAGGAACTCAATTGAGACTTGACCATATAAATTGCGCTTTCTGGCAGTTTTGAACTGCTTGGAATTGCTAGCTCAGGAGAGGCATGGGAAGTCAGTGCAATTATTCCAGTCCATGGCCGGGTATTTTCAACATGATTCAACAAATCTGCTCCATTTGGGCCGGAAGCAAAATTTAAATCTGATATCACGACATTTGGATCAAAATCTTCAATACTTGCTAAGGCTTCCGACACACTTGCAAAATCCTTAACCATCATTCCGTGATTAATAAGTAAGTCACGTACAAGAAGCCGAGTAAAGTCATCATCCTCAGCTAGCAACACTCGTAAACCTTTTAATAGCGACACTTATTTAGCCTAACCTACTATCTAATAGTTACAGGTACCTTACCTAACGTAGAGACTGCACCAGCCGAGTTGCGAACTAATACATCTACATAGTAAGTCAGATTCCTCTGAAGGTTAGGAATTGTGCAGCTTGTAGAGGTTCTAGAAACTGAACACTGGCTCACAACAAATCTTGAGGTAGGCGATGAGTAAGCCTGTGCTGTGTATCGAGTTGCGCCGGTTACTGCACCCCAACTAACAAGTGCGCTCAAAGTACCTGCACTTACCTGCACATTAGATGGCGCACTAGCAGGAGCACCTACTGTTGCCGGAGCGATGCCGGCCCCATTGACCACCAAATTGAATGCTGATGTGGCTGTTTGAGAACCAGCTGTTGCAGTGACTGTGTAGGTTGCTTGTGCTGCAGTTACAGATGGAGTTCCGGAGATAACGCCGCTAGTTGCATCAATACTTAAACCAGCAGGTAGTGTCGGTGAGATTGTGAATGTTGGTGTTGCTGAGAAGTTTGTTTGGCCAAAGGTTGCAGTTTGGCTGAGCACGGTGCCGACAACTCCAGTGAAACTCTGAGTAGTAGGTGTTAGAGTAGGAGTTGGCGCAGCAGTTACGACCAATGTGACTGCAGATGTAGCTGTTTGAGAGCCAGCTGTTGCAGTAACTGTGTAGGTTGCTTGTGCTGCAGTTACAGATGGAGTTCCGGAGATAACGCCGGTAGTTGCATCAATACTTAAACCAGCTGGAAGAGCAGGTGAGATTGTAATTACTGGTGTGGTCGAGAAGTTCGCAGACGCCAGTGGTTGTGTTGATGAAATTTGAGTATTAACTACTCCAATAACACTCTGAGTAGTAGGTGTTAACGCAGGAGGAACTATTGGTAGCGCAACCGAAGTTGTCACATTGATCACGGTTGGCGAGGTAATTGTGTAGGTAATTGTGTAGGTGGTTCCTTGAACTCCACTAACTCCCAAGCCAGTGAAAGTTGCCGCACCTGTGGCACTTGAAATTACTGAGGTATTACCAATCAGCGTAGCTCCGCCGTCAACAGATGCTGTAACAGTTGTGGCAAGTGAAACCGGATTATTTACCGAGTTTCTAAGTTGAATAATAGGTTGGGTTGTAAAAGCTTGACCGTTAAGAACACCGGCTGCGGCACGTGTGACTGTCAGGTTAGTAGGAGTTGTAGCACTAAATGCACTCACTGCAATCGGACCAACTAGAGCAGAGGGAGCAGAGTTAACTGCTGGTACTGCAGCTGTAGAAGCGATTACATCAACATAGTAGTTTGCAGCACGTAGACCAGATAATGCGGCAGCACCGGTCGCTGCGTTAATTACGCAGGTGTATGTGGTCGCATTGGCAGTTCTGCATGTTCCAACTGGATTTCCAGTTCTATTTGCATTTGTCCAAGCGCGAGCTGTGAAATTAGCAACGGTTACACCAGGAGCTTGAGTTGCAGCAGTCCAAGTAACAGCTAATACGCCAGGTGTTGGAGCAACTCCGCTTGAAATTAGAGTTGGAGCGACTGGGAATAATGTTGATACCAGAACATCACCGTCGGTGAATCTAAGTGTTTCGATATTGCGAAGTGTGTCAGAACCATCGATTAACACATTTCCACCTGCGCGAGCATCTGTCACAGTAATTGTGCCGTCAGCGTTGGCCACAATTGTGTAACCAGCACGCGCTGCTTGGTAGACAGCCATGTCATTTGCGCCAGCGTTAGGTGCCCACTGGAACGTTCTAACGATTTGCAGTTGTGAAATAACATCTGTGGTTAATAGGTTATCGGCAATATATTTACGAATCTTCAGCATGCTTGCAACGTAGTTACGGCCAGGCGCGCGAACAACATAAGCTGGCGCTTCATTTACTATGCCTACCCATGTATTGGGAACTGAAATCCAAGTTTGTAGGGCAGCGTCACCGTCGATTAGATCATTTCCATTACCGCCAGTAAATACATCTGAACCAGCACCACCAACAAGAATGTCTCCGACATCCCATGAACATCTGGCTCTAGCTGTTGCAGGTAGTAAAGAGGTTAATGATCCATCTGAGAATACTGTGGTGCAGTCAGCTGCGCGTAGTGAGTTATCTACTGCAGTGCCGGCTCCATTGGTTGTAAGAGCTGTGCCAGCAAGAGTGTCATTGCCATCTCCACCAGACAAACCTTCAATTTCTTGGAATTGATCAGCTAAGTTTGCAAGAACTACACCTGGTGCAGGTGCGAAGTTTGCTAAATCTTCTGTTACGCCGCCAACTTGGCCGTCGTTGTAATAAGTAGACCAGTCAAAGCCAAGTCCACCAGTGTTTAAATCTGTTCCAGCACCTGGAACATAAATATCTGAGCCATCAAAACCAGACAGTAAATCATCACCAGTATTACCAATTAAAATATCATTTCCAGGGACAGACAACGTAATTCCGGCTGCGCCAAGAACGTCACCATCAACAAGATCTCCGCCCTGATTTCCTTCAAGCCAGTCATCGCCATCATCACCAGATAAAGTGTCATTATCGGTGCCACCGCGAATCCAGTCATTGCCAATTCCGCCAAGTACAACCATTGGGAATGTTCCGCCAGAGATAAAGTCATTACCTCCGTTACCGTTGAATACATCGGTACCAGAACCACTCATGTAATCATTACCGTTACCGCCGATGAAAACATTCGCGCCAGCTGAATCCTCCAGCACATCGTTTCCTTCACCACCTTGAATAAAGTCATTTCCAGCACCACCGCGTAGCCAATCGTTTCCAAGATCGCCATAAATAGAATCATCGCCTCGATCAGAAAGAACTCGATCGCTGCCTGTAGTTCCATTCCAAAGGATGTGGCCAGTTCCGGTATACATCCAAGTTCCATCTGCAAGTAATTTTATGTAAGAAGGCTTGGCTGCTGCCATGTCTACTGTATATGTAGGAACAGCAAATGCATCAGTTGGGATAGAAACCACATCGGTATTTCTCATAATTATGTCTGAGAAGAAGTTGGTCTCGATTTGAACAGAGAGGTTAAGTCCAGCAAGGCGACCTAGGTAATAGAAGCGATCGCTCTCTTGCAATCTCTCAAGTTGATCTTTAAATACATAATCAAATGTAGTTCCAAGCATCGTGCCAAATTGAGTGTTGTTCTCGGCAAGTCCACCAATCCATAAATCAATATCATTTAATCCACTAGATCCAGTCATGAAAGTCACGCACGGTTGAGTGTTATCAATTCCTTGTTTTGCTTCAAAACAATCTGAGATCTTTTGGGCTGCAATGCGCTTATCTTGATAGGAGGTTACAAAATCAGTTGGATCTAGAACCACTGTGCTTGAATCAGGAAGTAGCACGCCAGTTGTAATACCGTATGCTGCAATAAAGTTAACTAGAGATTCAGGATGGCGGAGATTTTGACCAAACTCAGCCCATGATCCGTAAGGTTGCAAACTGGTGGCTCCAGTATTTGTATAAAGAGTATTTCTAAAGCTATTTAATGATGGAATTCCAGCATCTCTTCCACGGGCAATATTTAAAGTTGCCAAATCAAGTGGCAAACCCAGCAAGCTATTTCGAAGGGCGCCAGTTACAAACTCATCAATCTCATTTCCGGTCTGACGGGTCATACCTCTAACAATTGAACCAGCCGCAACATGTCCATTTAGGGCAGGGGAGATTGAAGCATCTGGACTTCTTGGATTTGCATAACTATGAGGTTGGTTAAACTCCATTGGATTTAAAAATGCATAAAGAAGTGGGACAGATAAATCTCTGCCAGCCACTGAAGTACGGTCAACCGTCTCGTTTAACTGAGAGTGACCGTAGCGGTAAACAGCATGAGCGAACTCACCTGAGATATCTGGTCGAATAGTTGGATCGTATGCAACAAATGGTTTAATTAATGGTTGAACTTTTCTGGCAAATTCGCCAAATACTAAGTGTTGATACTCCATCTCAGTAATTAACTTAGCTGCGTGAAATAATCTTTCGCCGTTCCATGCACCATTCGTTGACATTTTCCAAGCATTTTTGAAATCAGCAAGTGCAGTTGGACTTAAACCAGTAGACGCTGTATCTGCGGTTGTAATGACGTTCTGAATGTCGCTCCACAAACGATTATGTTCGGCATGAAAGATTGTGTGTACAGCAGTTAGGCCAATATTTTCATTTCCTCTGCCATCACCAGTAATAAAGTGTTGATCAAGCAATTCATCATCGTAGTACCCAGATGGTGGCATTGTGAAAGTATCTGGATTTACATCTGGCAATAGGCCAGCTGCAGGGGCAGCAAAGTGTGAAATGTCATTTAGGAAAGCATGTCCGGTATGCATCACACCAGTTGTAGATGCTAACAAGTCTGGATTTAAACTTGGGAAACCTACACGAACTGTTGCAACACTTCCATTTGCAGATTCAACAATCTGTGGGAAACCAGTTGACGACCTTAAAAACATTCCATATTCATCTGTAAGCAACAATGGAACGTCATGAATATCCATGTCAACAAGTTTGATTCCAAGTTTATTTGCTGCTTGTTTTTTAACCTCTGCCCAGTTTGCAATATTTCCAGCGACTGCACCATCTAAAATTCTTCCGGTAGCAATCGGTCTGTTATTTGATGTACAAAGTAGATTTTGATCGATTGATGCAGAGTTTTCATTTGCGCACTTGTATTCACGTAAAAATACTTGATGAGAAGGGTGTGATGTATAAGTCTGGTTTTGATCAATCCATGGCGTTGTGGTGTTAGTACCAGCAGTTGCTGAATCAATGCCTAAAACAGTTCTGCTCATTTGAAATTCAGTAACACACCCTCGATTAAATTGCGCAATACAGGTGTTATAAAGTGGATCTGTAGTGGCAAGTGGAATTCTTACTTTATCGGTAGAAGATTTGCCAACTAAATCAAGTCCGTGATCGAAGAACTGACCAAATAATGCGAACATTCCGTTATAAGAAGCTGCTACTCCAGCATTTGTTGCTCGGTTTTGAATTGAAAGTGAAACACCATCTGTTGCAGCAGCCTTACAAGTTGTTGCAAGTGCTAGATCTGCGGGCCAAATACAACTTGCTGCCGCCTTCGCTGCAGGGTTGTTTACAGATTGATCTGAAATTAAATTGCTTATTACGCGTGGTGCCTGATCAGTAACCAAAGGATTAGATCGATCTGAATATCCAGGTTTGTATTCTGGTGCAACTAATCTTGGGAACTCAGTGTCCGCAGCTCCCCACGCAGATTGACCAAGATTTGCTGGTGTTAAATAAGCAAAACCCAGCCAAGGTGAGAAACCACCGTTTGATAAGTTGTTGTTACGACCATCTGTCTGGCGTAAGCCTTCTGGTAAAAGTGGACTTAAAACTGTTGTCGTTGCGGCTGCAACTGTTGTAGTTCTTACTGGATTTGCATTTGTGCCACCACGAGGATCAATTAAATCTCTGCCTGCGGTTAAAACGTTTGTGCTAGGAATTACCGCTGGAGCCGTTTGCCCTGATATTGCTTTATGGGCTTCTGCGATCCGAATTTGTTGCAAAATAAATTCTAAATCACTTACTGTTACTGTGAAATCTGCACCTAGTGCTGCTGCTGAGGCTGTTTGTGTCTGTGTTATGGAACCGGTAATAAAAATTAAGAGTGAGACAAATGAGCAGATAGATTTCTTCAGCAGATTATTCATGTATAAAGGTTAGGGCAGGCTCACCTTTCTAGAAATTTCATCTCACCCCATTGTTCGGTTTTTACCCAGAGAGATAATTCAATATCAATTTAGATTGCTAGCCTTTATTTATGCAAAAATGGGATGCAAATAAATTAGTACCAATCATCGCCATATCTTTCACAGCCATGTTTGTTGCTAACTCATTAGCTGATGACTTAATTCCAAATATTCCAGAGGCCATAGCGGTAGATCCATCACCGAGCGCTAACCCTGGACCTAGTGATACCCCAACTACGCCTGCTGATCCTTTGCCAAGTCAGTCACCAACTGCAACGCCTGAACCATCACCGAGCGACTCACCAACTGCAAGCCCTGAGCCGTCTCCTACACCTGAACCACCACATGCAATTGCAAATCAAAGTATGTTTATTAGAAGTGCCTCTGTTGTTAGAGCTGATCCCCGCGCAACCTCAGTCTTTATTACCCCCATCGCTTTTAATTCACAATCTACAATCTTGGCCTGTATTAGCTCAGGTGGCGCTGCGATTGATCTATTGCGAAAGAACTCAATTGATAATGGGGATTTAAGCATCACTGGTGATTATTCAAGCAATTTACGCTTAGTGGCTTCCGGTGATCAAATTGCCAACATAATTAATTCAAATAACGGACTACGAATGGTTTCAAACTCAGGTGGAGTGGTTGGTAAATACCTTTCAATGAGATTTGTTGCAGTTTCAGAACCAACTCTTGATCCAAAACTTTGTAATGACGGTAATCCGAGTAATAACCGAATCATCTATGTCTCTGCCTTCGGAGTGGACATGGATATGAAAAAAGCAGATGTTAGACTTGTTAAATAATGTTTTTACCAATAGGTAATGAGGCGCCATGAATGGATTGAACTCACCACTTAGTGGAAGCATGAAATCTCGGTTTAGTGGCTCTGGCAAATACAAAAATAAGGTTGTTATGGGTACTGCCATTGTGGCCTTCGTACCATTTTTGTTATCTACATTTGCTGCCAGCGTGACTGTTGGTAGTGGCGCCCTGGAGTTTGGTCAAGGCTCTCAACAAGCAATTGCCTGTGATGACACAGTATTTGTTGCCCTCGGTGAAGAATGGCATGGAAACCCTGCTGCTGGAGATTCATCAGCTGGATTTTTCCGATTACGGACTGCAACGATTTCCAACCTCAATTTAACCTCATGTGCTGGCAAAAGATTGCGCCTTCGCTTAATCGATGGCACAAGTGCTGAAATTATTTTGGGGTCAATTCTTGATGCAAAGGTACTTCAAGTAACACTGCCGAAAGAGGTTCCAGTTTCAAATATAAGTGATCCAACTGAGTTAAGACTTACCTACCTAACCGGGCAAGGCCAGCCGATCGCTGGTGCTATGGCTGCTACCGCAGCGTTAAATGTTTCTGGACTATCCGTTTATGATGGCAGCGCGCTAACAAATATCTCTGCTGATGTAACTTTTTACCTAGATCCAACTGCAACGATGGTCAATATTGATGGACAACAGGTTCGAAGAGCCACTGTTGAAACTGTAAACAATCCAAGTTAAAGAACAATGCCACGATTTGTAGTTGGGGTCCTGGTTTTAATACTGACTGGATTTAGTTCAATTATGGCTGGAAGCTTTTCGCTCGGCCAAGATGCCCAATCAAATGAGTTCGGACAAGGCGTTTATAACATAGCTGCATGTGATGACTATGTAAGAATAAATATCACATCTGGTGAAACCGGCCAATTTGGAGCACCTGAAGGTTTATCGGCTTTAACTGGATTGACTATCTCAAGTCTTGACACCATAGCCTGCGCAGGAAAGCAGATCACTATCTCTGCGGTGGATCAGCAAAACCAGAGGATTCCTCTGTATCGAATCGACTCAATAAATCAACTTTGTTCAGATAATCCCTGTTCAAACATGGGTGAAATTAAGATCTCAATCGACGGTAACGGAAACTTAACTTCAGTGTTTCCGATTGACGATATTGACTCCTATTCAGTGTCTAAAAACGCAGAAACAGCTGATTTCATTTTTGTTTTTAAAAATCCGGCGGTTCTAGCAAATTCAATTGGTCGGATCTTCATTCAAACTAGTTCAATATGAATGTTCGGTTTTCCCTCGTTTTAGGTCTACTTAGGTAATTGTGAGGGTGACACGCTGTACAATTAGTGCTTGAATCATTTTATTCGCAAGAAAGCCAATTTCTAGGGAGCAAATGATGGAGATCTTAAAGTTTGATGAGGGTGACACAAAGCCTAAGTCACGTAAGTTTTCAAGTCGTGGCTCGATTTTGGTAGCAGCTGTAGCAATTATGTTCGGTGCTAGCACAGCTCTTGCGGGTTCAACCTTAACTATTAATACTGCAAACCAAATTGAAATCAGCCAAGGTGTGGCACAGACAGTCCAGTGTGACAATGACAAAACTGTAAACGTATCTCTCGAGACTGAATATGTCCCAATTGAAGTTAAGTTTAAACTTTCTAAAATAAAGGTGACCGGTATAGATGCAATAGGCTGTAACAATAAAATATTTACGGTAAAGCTTTATGGTGCTGATAATAGTCTAGTTATTTTTTGTACTCTTGGCGATGCCGATACATGCGACGGAACTTCTATTTCAAAGCAAGTAGTTTCCGACTCGTTAACTTATACATTCATAACACCTATTCTTGATATTGCCTCTGCAGACACAGTGAAAAATGTGACAGTAGTTTCATCGGATCCGGCTTAAGGAGAAGATAAAAATGTCTATTCTTGATTTAGGTACAGCGCCATCAAAATCTCCTTTTGGTAGAAACCATGTTAAGAGATTGCTTGGCTTTGGAGTTCTAGTAGCAATTGTTGGAATTGGTTCAACTTTTGCGTCTACTCTTACCATTAACTCAAATCAAGCTATTGAATTCGGACAAGGCGTTCAACAATCAGTATTTTGTGGTGGCGAAAATGGCAGTATCACCGTTACTCCTCAGTCTCAGTTTACAAATGGTGAGGTTGGAACATTTGGCCTAAGTACTATTGCAATTTCAAGCATTCCAGAGAATTGTTCTGACCGAAACTTCATTATCAAGATTTATGACGCAAACAGTTCAACGCCTCTTAATATCGCCGCAAGAGAAGGCAATACCCCTGCAGCACTTGAACTAATCAACGTTTGGTGGACAGATGGATGTCATTCCGAAGGTGCTTGTCGCGTTAGAGAGTATGCATTAGATGATGGCTACGCAATCGGCTCTTCTGCGCGTGACAATTTCTACACACTTGGTGGCTTAGCTTCAGTTGCCGCAACTGGTGAGGATTCTTTCAGAGTGAACTTTAACTACGGCGCACTACCAACTAACAACGTTAAAAAGATCGTAATTGAAACCCAAAATGACACATTTGGCTTGGCTCAGTGTTTAATTTCGGGTTATTGTGAAGATTAATCAAGCACAAGGATCTATCCAAATCCATTTGTAATATCTGGGGCAATCTATGAGCAATCACAGCCGAGAATTATTTTCAGATAATGAAGAGATAGAAGCTTGGATCTCAGGTGAGCCAGTAGATTCTGACGCAAAAGTTCTATTGACTATTACTGATGCCCGAAGTGAAAAAACTGTTCTAATTACCAATAAGGAAGTAATTAGTTGCAAGGCTAATCTTTTTGTGGAAGCTCCCGCTGAGCGAATCGCAGTTAAAGGCAAAACCGTCTTTCAAAAAGCTTATACGTCACTAAGAATTGCTGGTTACTCACTCTCTGCTGTGGTAATTATTTTTTCTTTACTTTCCTTTACTGGGTTAACAAAAGCACGAATTGTTATTTCTGGTTCCATGGAACCGGCCATCAGTGCGGGAGACATAATCATTACCACGCCACCATCTAAGAAACTCCCCCAAGTTGGTGACATAGTTGCATATGAGGCCCGAAGATTTAATGGTGACGTGGTTGGAATTTTTTCCCACCGAATAATTGACGGTGATGCTGAAACTGGATTTATTGTGAAAGGTGATAACAATAAAGCACCAGATACCCAAAAGCCAACTCTTGGGGACATAAGTGGTGTAGTTATTTTTATAATTCCCTACATTGGAACTTTTCTGACCCGCAGAGCATTGTTCATAATAATTCCAACCCTAATTGGATTGTGGCTCGTGATGGATGCGATGAAAAATGCTGAATAAATTTATCTCATTTTGTCTTATTACCTTAACTCTTGGTTTTATTTCACCAGCCGCTCATGCTGCCGATATTCCATTTCTAACCTGGGAGCATGGCAAAGAACAAAATATTGTTCTGGGTGGATATGTAAACCAAAATGCCTGGAATATCAGATTAGTTGATAAGGACGATAATCAATTACCTTTCCGAAAGAGTATTACCGATAAAAATGGTTACGTGGTTTACACCATAAATCTTCCGCCAAATCTGCCAATTGGAACCTACCGAGTTGAAGCTGTGAATCAATCTGCGCAACCGACAGTAGTTGCCGGAATTCAGGTTGTCGAACAAAACTACTTTGAAATTATCAAGGTGCCAATACAGCTGCTATTTTTACTTTTAGTTTCCATTTTCTTTATAACCACACTCTCTGTAGTTCGAATCGCAAGATATGCGCAAATGTCATATTTGCAGAATAAATCAGAGGTTTTACTTCCACCATTTTTTGCCAGCTTTTACCGACTACGCCGAAACTCAGTTTCTTCGATTAGGCAATCTCTCTTCAAGCACTTAATCAAGAAGGAGGGTGAACTCCTTCACAAGTTAAACCCAAAAATTTGGGCGCTAATTCCAATCTGTTCATTTACATTGGGTGCCTACATTGGCGTTAGCACAAACTCCACGCAGGGTATTCCCGGTATCTCGCTTGCTTTATTTTTTATTGCAGCCTTAGTTGGAGTATTAGATCCATACTCAGGCTTTACCGCGGTAGTTGGATTTTCATTCTTGCAGACATTGCAAGGCAATATATCTAGCGTTCGTGCAATCACCGCTCTAATCGCAATAGCTGCTGCCTGGATAGCCCCCGGAGTAATCTCCTCTTTATACCGAGATATGCTCGATAAGGAAGAGTTTCCTAGTTGGATTCAGAAGCAAATGCCTTCTGTTGTTTCAGCCGCCTTTGGTGGCGCAATCTTCTACTCCATGCACCTATTACTTTCTAGTTTGCTTGATCGAGTAGGGCCAATCACTAATTCTCGGATTGATCTCTCTTTATTATTAGCGCTAGCAATTTTAGTTAAATCTCAGTATGAGAAGAGCGTTAACACAAAGTTACTTTTGACTGGTTCAAATGTTGAAGTGAAGTCAATTCATCTGGCAAGAGTTATCTCCCCTGTGGCAACTACTTTCTTATTCCTTTTCTTTTCATCAGTTGCCTACTCCTGGACGGAATCATCACTCTTCGCCGTGATTGCCGCTGTGCTACTAACAACACCAATGCTGCTACTGCAGGTTAGATTTGCTACCCCTGTAATACCATTTTTAGCCAGAATTAAACGGGGAATTTTGACTGAAGGCCTAGTAAATACCGCAATTGCTGTAATTGCCTTTACATCGATTCAAATCCTTCCCTTTGAAGTTATTCAAAAAGGAAAGCTTTTTATAGCCGCAGCCACAATTCCATTAATTATCCATGCGATTTTTAGCTCACTGTATGATACTCAAGAGCGAGAAACAGTGGGTAAGAAATGAAAAAAATGGTTTGGTTCCTTTTAGTGTTAATCGTTTCTCGTATTGGGGTTGCATACGGTGCTGATACAAACACCAATAGTTTGCAAAACTTTTTCTTTAATTTCTCAAACTCAAATACCGCTAACGCGAATCAAGTTTTAGCTTTACTTGTTGGCCCTGCTGGTCCACCAGGAGCTGCAGGTGTTGCAGGTCGAGATGGATTTGTTGGAATGAATGGTGTTGACGGCATGCCTGGTGCACCTGGTCCAGTTGGTCAGCAAGGCCCTGCTGGTGCTCCCGGTCCTGCTGGTGCTCCCGGCCCTGCTGGTGCTCCCGGTCCTGCGGGTCCGGCTGGACCCGCAGGTACAGGTAGTGCACTTGGTTATGCCGGAGGCGCAGTTGAAATTACAGATGGTTGCACGAAGGCGGTAAAAATAAGTATCAGTCGACAGTTTATATCTGGTGACACTCCAGATTTATCAAGCTTTAATTTAAAGGGAATAATAATTACTAGTGACGATCTAAAAACTGCTGCCTGTGACCAAAAAATAATAACAATTTATGTGAGCAATGCGGTATCTGATATAAAAATTAAGTGTACAGAAAAAATTTCAGGCAATCCAGATAAAATTGTTTTTAATTCTAGCTCTAGTTGCAATAATAATGATACCGATGCGACTGTGACTAACTTTTTTTATAAGCAAGACCAATTTGATGGGACAAAAATTAAGGAATTAGACCCAATAATTGGAATCGACATAACAGCATGACAAACATAGGGAGAAAAATGGCCAAAAGATCTAAGAATGCATCTGGAGCGATTGTTTCAAAAATACCGCTTCCGGCATCAGATACTCCACTTGTTATTGACCTGCCAGATGGCCAGAAAATAGTTATCGGCAAGATGAGTAGAGGCTCGATTGTTGAAGTTGCGACTTGGCGCGGTACTGGTCGGCCAGACTCTCGAACAAATCGATTAATTCTTGGCGTTGGTTCAACTCAAGCAGAGGGTGACACACCTACCCCAACACCAGAGACTTCCTCAAAAGTAAGCAATAAGTGGCTTGAAGCAAAAACATTTATTGCCAAATTTGATTTCCAACCAATTGTTAGCACGATCAAAGGGTTAAAATCTAATGTCAATAAACAAATTGCTGTTGTTAGAAAAAATGACAACGAAGAGTTTTCTTCAGATGTTGACATCGAAGAATGGCTAAAAAAGATAAAAGGTCGAACGGAATCTAAGTTAAACGCGGCAAATAAAAGCCCAAAAAGAACTACTAGCACCCAAAATAAGGCTAAGAAGACCGGGGCGAAGAAGCGCAAAACTAGTAAGTAGCCCTTTATACTCACGGCATGAAAAAGTATGCCGTTGGAGCCCTGCTGGTCGTTGTGCTCGGTGCCCTATTTGGCTTTCGCGTTGAGCATCCAGGCTCCGGTTTAAAAAATGCATTGGGTCCGGCATCATCTGGAATAGTGGTTTACAAAAAAGCAAATCAATTTGCAGTGGGAAATAAAATCGTAATTAACACCCAAACTCCAGAAACATCTCCAGCATTGGTAATTGTTAGGGCCGTTGCTGAAAGTACTTTAGATGTTCAGTCGGGTGCGAAAGCTGAGCAAATAAAGATAGAAGATACCAAGGGCAAAATTGTATTAGTGATACCTTTTATTGGAAGTATCTTAAATTTAATCGGTTTATAAATTATTTAATTTTTGCAACAAAGGTAAATCGAAGTGCAATTTCATCTGGGTTTAACAATAGATTAGAACTCAAATTCACAGAGGCATTAGCTAAAAGCTGGGCATCGTCCCCTGAGATTTTGCGAGCAAAAGCAAGGGCGCGTAATTTGCCAGCATCTGCTCCCTCCGTCTTTGGATCAAAGCCGCCCAATATTTGGGCATAAATAATCTCAGCATCCTCAGGCAGACCCTCTTTAGTTTTAAAGTTTTTCACATCCGCTTTTAAGAGATCCGAATCAAATGAGTCGTAAATAATTGACAGGCCGCGATTGTAGTTATAACCAGAGGATATTTGTTTAACCTGTGTTGTGACTGAGCTATTCAAACTGGCAAAGTTGGGTACAAAAGAGATTGTGGCTAAAAATATAACCATCAAAGCAAGTAGTAAATCGGCATACATCCAGCCAGCTAATCCAGAGGAATCTTCCTGCTCTATATAAACTCTTCTTCTATTCATTTAAGACTTTCGCTTAAATATTTCAGATTTAATTTTCTTTATTTCGGTCAATAATTCTCTATGCGTTGGAAGCTCTTTGAACTTCTTTTCAAGAATTGATGTGCTTTTATCTAGAGACTCTGTTGCATTCAAGAGTTTATTTAAAGCTGTTGCTAAATTCTGATTCATGCTCAATGGCGTGACTGTCTGTTTGTCAAACAGATAGCTGAAAATATCTATAGCAATCGAAGTTCGTTCTGCATCCATTTTCTCTATCTCTTTTTGCCGATTAATCTGATTTTTATTGCCAAGGTAAGAAGTAACCAGAGTCAGGAGAATTACTAAAACAATTAAAAGAAAATCGAGCAGTGCCACGCGGCCAATGGTCCATTCCTTCGCAAGCACCCCATAGCCGTTTTGCCAAAATTCCAGAAAGTTCACAACTGAAACTGAGTTCTTACTGGTGTAAAGAGAGAAGGCGCTTGTTGCCTTACTTACTGCAAACCAGGTGATGGCCACCGGCAAAAACACCAACATATTTCGAGCAACTGCGAGCGTTCGATTGAGATCTTCGCGTTTTTTGGTGCTTTGTAACTCAGGGTTGGGTAATAAATCAAAATGATTTAGTGAAGCTAGGAAGGTGAGGTTTTTACGAGCGCGCAGATTATTAACTAGGTGAAGTACGTAAGGGTCACTACTTACGCCGTACTTTTTTGCCCATTGATCTATTGAATTTGCTAAATCAGTATGTGCGCTGGAGCCACGTTTTTTCGCCATTAGATTAGAGTACTTTAAATATGCAAAACAATCTATCTAGATTGTAATGATTGGACCAGTCTCAACTTCTTGTCATCCTATATTCGGTTTTTACTTATCTAAATTTTGCGTTCTATCGTACCAATCTTTCCAAAATAGACCAGTGCAAACATTGCTGCCCCAGTCAAGCAGAGGGCAAATGTAATTGAGGTTAATTGAACTACCCAAGCCAGAATAGTTTTTGAAGTGAAGATGATTAAGTTGTTCATAAAACTTAATTGAGCAACAGCAATTGCATTTTGACCATTTGATAGGCGGCCGGCAATTGAGAAGAAGATTGGGGCAAGGGCGGATGAACCAAGACCTGCTAATAAAAATCCAAAAAATGCCACGATAAAGGCAAGTGATTTATGGTTATCAACGATTAGTGTGGAGGAGATCAACATTGAGGTGAAGCCAACTCCACCTAATACCCCACCAGTTTTTATCCAGAACCGCTCACTTGCATGGTTTAGCGCCCAACCAATTGCGTAGCGACCAATAATTAACCCAATTAAATAAACAAGATAACAAAGGGTGGCAACCGATGCACCCATCCCCAGCTCCTCTTTACCAAACAAGGTTGCCCAGTCAGCAATAGTGAACTCCATAATTGAAGCGCAGAAGAAGCCAATACTTAAAAACCAATTGACCTTAAATTTAAACTGCTTAAACGATGTAGCTTGGTAATTATCATCTGCATCTGGTTTTGGCGGAAAGGTTGGCGATAATTTAGAGATACTAAATTGGGTAAGGAGCCAAACACAGATCATTAAGGTGGTGATATGCCAGGCGATTGAGACATGGGTTGAGATTAGAAAAGCGATTGCAGCTGTGCTCATCGCACCTACTGCCCACGCCCCATGCAGCTTTGGCACAATAACTCTGCCCACCTCATCTTGGCGATGCAGTGAGTGGCCACTGGATGCAATGTGATAAATCGAGATACCAGCACCCGCAGCAATATTTGCAAGTAAAAATACAAACGGTGACTTGGTGTGTACAAGAATAGAAAATGAGATGGCAACTGTGGTGGAGCCAATTCGAAGTGCCTGCTTGGCACCGATCTTATGAACAATCTGGCCACCGATTAATAACATAACTATTGAACCTAAGGAAGCGGTGGAAAGTAAGGTGCCGAAGGCGCCATTGTTAATTCCAAGATTAGCTTTTAAATCAGGTGTTCTGGGAGCAAGTGACATGATTGCTAAGCCAAAGAGAAAGAAGATAGAGCTTAGGTAGAGATTCTCATTTTTTAGAAACTCACTTTTATTAAAGTTTTTCAAAATAACGCACTTGCTAACGCTGCGCGGGCCTTGATCAATCTGGCATCGGTTGGATCAACTAGGTTAAAGAGTGAGATTAGATGCGACTTAGCCTGATCTCGCTCACCACCATTTTTTGACTTAATCACTTTCAGTAATCTATCAAATGCAGCCTCATAATCACCGGAAGCAATCTGGATATCAGCACACATTAATTGGCTAGTTAGATCATCATCCTTTGCATTTTGCAGAGTTAATACCGGATCTAGGCCATCAATTCGAATCATTAAATTAACTTGAGATAAGCCAACTACTGCCACCTGCTCATTTGGTTTGCGTTTAAGCCATGCCTCATAAGAAAGCTTTGCTGCTTTGTAATCACCCTTTTCCATTGCAGCATATGCAGCCTCTTCCTCTGGCTCCATTGGTATCTCAGTTGATCCAACTGGCGCACTTCCTACTCCTTTTTGAGAGGCAAGCTCTAGTAATTTATTAATTACTAATCGCACCTGTTCTGGTGCTGGTACTGATTCAAATAATGGCAAGAGTTGCTCTGCCACAATTGCAATTGCAATTGGTACTGCCTTTACTTGCAAAGCTTGGGCAACCTCGGGCTGGGTATCAACATTTACTGTGCCAAGCAGCCACGCCCCATTATCTGCCTTCTCTAACTTACCTAAGGTTTCTAAAATATCTTTTGATTGAGCGCTCCGTGGTGACCAAGCAAGTAATACCACTACCTTCTCTTTTGATTTTGCCACAAAATCAGATACTAAGTTTTCCTGCGTAACTTCAATACCAACAGTTGGTAGTTGATCTGCGGCAGGTTTTTTAAGTAAGGACAGATCAAAGGCATTACCAAAGCCTGATCCACTAATTGGTTTATTAAAACTCATCTACTTAATCACTACTCCAGAATCCATTCGATATGGCAAAACCTTCTCAATATAATCTTGGGTAGCAAAATCTAGCCCAACATCTTTGCCTAACTTCTCACCGAGATACCAACGGTTTTCTAATACTTCATGAAATAACTGAGCTGGCTCAACTCTGCCCTTTAAATTCTCTGGCACTTGATTAACCACCCGTTTGAAAACATCAGAGAGCCACTGTTTAACTACCACTGCATGTGGTGTGGAAGGTGGAAACTCTCGTGCTTTATAACGATCATAAGATGCAAGTAAACGTTTTGCTTG
>Ga0209400_1001423_pt1 | contig 19255 bp, 12 predicted proteins | sample M_130807_EF_Meta_FD_187313 | JGI IMG/M metagenome (GOLD analysis project Ga0209400, IMG submission 187313) | Freshwater microbial communities from Lake Montjoie, Canada to study carbon cycling - M_130807_EF_MetaG (SPAdes) (version 2) | ecosystem: Environmental > Aquatic > Freshwater > Lake... | reverse complement strand
GTTAGGTAATACCTTATTAACTAATACGCAAGTGTTAGGTAATACCTTATTAACTAATACGCAAGTGTTAGGTAATACCTTATTAACTAATACGCAAGTGTTAGGTAATACCTTATTAACTAATACGCAAGTGTTAGGTAATACCTTATTAACTAATACGTTAGTATAGGTAATACCTATCCACATAACTACATAACCACATAACCACCTATCCATTATAACCCCTAGAATGTCTCAAAAGGTAGTAGAATTTTACTTAGCTACCTTAAAGGAATATACATATAAACTTAATAAATCCAAATTAACAATATTAATGCAAGTTGGGGAATTCTTTGAAATATATGGAATTATTTATCCAGATGGCACTAGGGAAGGCAATGTATGGGAATTTTGCGATGATGTTAATTTAAAAGTCGCCGCGAAACCTCAAGTAGTTTATGACCGACCGGAAATCCAAGTATTCATGGGTGGTGTTGGAGAATCATATGTAAATCCTTATATTCAAAAAGCAGTTGAACGTTTTGGTTGGACTATTGTAATTTTCGACCAACAAAGAATAGGTAATTCCGCAAAGTTTGAACGTCGAGAAGCTAGTATTATATCTCCAGGGGTTAATATCAATTCTGATAATTTTAGCAATATATCAATGGTTATCTATATGGAACAAGTTCGAAGTTATTATTCCAATTCTAGCACACCTAGACAACACACTACTAGCAATAAATCTTCAATGCATATCCAGATTGGCGTTGCGTTCGTCGATTGCCTTACCGGTGATAATGGCGTTATGTCCGTCAATAACACAGCCGCCGGAGATTTATCCATTGCACTAGATGAATTACTAAAACTACTGACTATTAAAAACCCGAATGAACTCAATATTTACCTAGAGAATATCCCGGCCGAACAAATGCCAGATGACGACCTGGCAAATTCTCTACATTTATTCAATTATAATTATAAGATACATCGTACAAGTATAGAAGATAAATATCATAAGCTACCTTATCAAAATGCATTGCTAGAGAAAGTGTATATCCGACAGCGTGGATTGCTCGATATAACTCAACAATTAGGTATTGATGGCGGGGAACATACATTCAGTCGTGTGGCATTGATACTTTTAATTGAATTTATTTTGAAACACGATAAAACAATTCTGGATAAGCTAGAGATGCCAGAGGTGTTGGTGAGTTCTGATAAGTATCTTATGCTAGCAAATAATGCCTTGGAACAGTTAGATGTGCTAGATAATCTGCGGGCGGAATATAAAAAATTTAATAACAGGATAACATTGCTAGACTTGCTTGATTCCACTAAAACACCATTAGGTAAGACTTTACTACGTCAGCGATTATCTATTCCTATTACTGAGACCCATATTCTAGAGGCGCGATATACACAGATTGGCGAACTTCTATCATTGCATCGGGATTATGTAGCTAGAACTACAGATAAATACGGATCGCCTCTATATCAAATCCGTAGCAAACTAGCACCTATTCGCAATATTGAAAATTATCTTCGAAAGATTATTACCGGCAAGATACAACCAGTAGAACTAGTAGCCTATCTAGAATCTCTAGAATCCGCCCAAGAACTCGGCGACTATATGTTTCAACTTTCACAACCACACCAACCACCACAGCATCATCCACAACCACAGCATCATCCACAACCACTGCATCATCCACAACCACTGCATCATCCACAACCACAGCATCATCCACATCCACAACAACTAATACAAACCATTCAAAAATTATATCCAACCCAAGCCGCTACTACAGAGTTCCAACAATTGATAGCATTATTAAAGAAATCTCTATGTATTGAAAATTTGCGAGCCCCTGTATGGTCTGGTGTGGAAACAAATTTATTCCAGAAAGGTATTTCCCAACCATTAGATGATCTCCAAGCCGAGATAGATAATGACCGCGGATTTCTAGATAATCTTATTCTAGCATTATCCAACATAATAGAACCTAAGTGGACACCTGCAACAGGCAGCAAACCGATTATATACACTGGTGAAAATGCATCAAAAGGAATTCATATATTTACCAATACTACCCGTAAGGATACGCTAGAAGCCTATTTCGCAAAGAAAGATGCACATTTGAAAGTTGGTAGTTATAAGATAACTAATAAGGATATCGCATTCTTAAAAATGAAGGAATCTAAATGGGAGATTGAAATACCATATTTGAAGACTAGCAATGGTACTCTAAAGGCAAATATTGATAGGATGGGTAAACTTGCTAAAGTGGAAATGAATAATTGGCTAGCGGAAAAGATTACATCCCACACAGAGGTTCTTGATGCTCTAGGTGTATATGCCCGATTTATAGCCGAAATTGATGTATTGCAAAGCAACACACTAGCAGCAGTGGAAAAAGGATATTCTCGGCCGACTTTGGATATAACACCAGGAAATAGTTATTTGAAAGCGGGTTTAATTCGGCATCCTATTATTGAATATATAATGCAAACCGCAGCATATGTTCCAAATGATATATCCCTAGGTGCCAGTGCCGGTGCCGGTGCCAATGTGAATGATAGTGCGGGTATAGGTGCGGGTGCCGGGGATGGTATTCTCTTATTTGGTGTTAATGCAGTAGGTAAATCAAGTCTTATGAAATCACTGGGATTGGCAGTCATTATGGCGCAAGCCGGGATGTATGTAGCTGCTTCCCAGTTTACCTATCGCCCGTTTAAGTATCTATTTACCCGAATCCTAGGAAATGATAATCTTTATGCAGGGCTTAGTAGTTTTGAAGTGGAGATGAAGGAATTCAAAGTCATATTGAAATATTCTAATGCGGATTCATTACTCTTATGTGATGAAGTTTGCAGGGGAACAGTAATTGAAGATGGCACAGCATTAGTTGCATCAGCACTAGAGATACTAGCGCGTCGTAATGTAAAATTTCTTTCTGCAACACACTTGCATAATCTAACAGCAATGGATTGCATTAAGAAGCTAGATAATGTTAAATTCTATCATTTGCTAGTGGAACAGGATAAAACCAATCCGGCAAAATTAATATATACTCGTAAGTTGCAACCGGGTTCGGGTCCGTCTTCATATGGTATTCTGGTCGCACAATCAATGAATATGGATGCAGAATTCATTACACGCGCACAGGAAATTCGCACAATGATAGGAACTGCACTCACGCCTACATCCGCAATGGTTGCAGATACAACTGGCACGATTGGTATGTCTAAATATAATAAAGACAAAATAATTGCAATGTGTGAGGTATGCAAGTATGAAAAAGCAACTGATGTCCATCATATAAATCAACAATGTGATGCTGATTCAGTAGATCTTCTAGATACGCTAGATGCCGGAATATTTAATAAGAATAAGTTATGGAATCTTGTATCTTTGTGTAAAATGTGTCATCAAGCAGTTCATTCTATCCCTGCTCGATTAGTTATAAAAGGATATATCCCTACTTCGGGAGGTGTAGAATTAGGCTTCACGTGGGTAGGATTAGATAATTCATCTAGCACATTAGAAACAAAGCGGGAATACATACACTCACACGAACCGGATATAGAACAAGAAATAGAACCAGAACAAGAAATAAAAAAAGCAAAACCAATTATAAAATGCAAGCATCGACAACTAGATATAACACCTGAAATGCGAAGACAGATTCTAGAAATGAAATCTAATAATGCAACACCTAAAAAAATACAATTTGATATGAAACGATATTGGAGTCTAGATATCACACAACAACAAATACGCGAACTTGTTTGATTCGTGGTATTACCTAACACTAACGTATTAGTTAATAGGGTATTAGTTAATAGGGTATTTCAAGTTCATATTGTCAATCTATTTTTGCTCTTTTTTATTATAATTAAATACTATTGCCAATAAGATAAAAAGATAAAAAAACAACTTAAATTTTTCATTAATTAGAACTCATTGCTTATCAACCGGTGTTTTGTCCCGCTTAACAAATACGGTTTTGTTTCCAACTTTAACCCGTGTAGGGCGGATAGGTTGTTTAATATTTTGATCTTGAGTGGCATCAGGCGCATCAACACTAGCCGTATCAACACTAGCCGAATCAGCACTAGCCGCATCAACACTAGCCGCATCAGCACTAGCCGTCTTGCTAGGTTGACTAGATTTCGCCTGCTTGAGTTCTTGTAGTGCCTTAAGCTTTTTCTCAAGAAGAGCAGATTCAGCATCAATTTGGTCGGTTGTCATATCTTTAACAGATGAAATGGTATCATCTATTCCGGATGCGGAATGAGAAGCAGAAGCAGAATCAGGAGAGCCGTAATTCTCATCGACAGCGTGCACAAATTCCATTGCACGCTCATAAGTAAAATTCAAAGATGCTCCTTTAACTGTATTAGCACGAACTGCTAAATGCTCATTACCCTTGCTATCTTTTACATCAGTGATGCTGATTGTTTCAATAGTATCAGGTGCAATCTCACGGAAAATTTGTATAATAGCATCAGCGTTAATACGCATATCTGCATTACGAGCTTCATCATCATTGAAAATGATTGTAATAAAGATGACTCGCGACTTATGGCTAACGGTGTGTAGCTTCATAGTAAAGAATGTTCCATTACCAATCCGAAACAGACCGGGATTAATAACGTCGATTTCATATAAGGTACCACGGTCATTTGTTTTTTCATTAATTTTTACCTCAACAAACTTATTAGCACGCAGCTTGGCGGTTAAATGTTCAACCAATTCTTGCTGGCTAATATAAGTATCTCGCGGAGCTTGTTGTTCCCGAGGTTCTTGTTCCCTATCTCGGTTTGCAAAACGACCATTGCGATTGTTATACTTGCTCTTGTCGCGAAAATGTCCAACCGGGTGGCTAGACTTAGCTTTGTTATTGCGTTGGAAACCGGCGTCTGCACTTGAGTTTGCGTTTTGACGAGATGCCATTTTCAAATTGGAAAATATCTTGTGATTGCCTAATGCAATTGATTTGGCAACTGATTTTGGATAAAAGTATATACTTTATTTTAAATTAAAAAATAATTCAATTTTTTATTTTATATTTTCTAGAAACTCCAATTTTGCTATTTTTTATTTATTCATTTGTGCGCCATATGAGAATGCAAGTGCTTTCAAATGTGAATGTATCATCACATCCACCTTCGTCATTATATTCTGATTCTTTATTTAGCATAACACCTGGATATTTAGGATATTCAAAAATCCAGTTGAAATTTGTTCTATCTATTTCTATTCTAATTACAGGTTTACTATAACTCCAATCATAAATTGGAACAAACATTTCATATCGCCTATTGAATAACGTAAATTTATAACCAGAATTTATAATTTGCCGTAATAATTTAAGATGTTTTATATCGAATGTATTACCTAACACTGGCGTATTAGTTAATAAGGTATTAAAATCATAGGGTTCCTTATATAAGGATGATAATACAAATACAGTTTTTAATGTTTCATCAAACTCTATGTTAATTTCATTATCATTATAGGCATCTTCACTTCCATTTCCATTTCCACTTCCATTTCCATTATATTTTAAACTGAGATATCGTGTTGAAAAATCCCGAGTGGCGAGAATTTGTTCTATATCTAGATATACATCATTTTCATCATTTAGAAATATGATTAAATTATTATAATTTATTTTTAGAATATCCAATTTAATATGCATTGTATTTTCATAATAGTGTAAAAGGGATGCTTCTTTACATTTATTATCTCTAGTACTTTCGATATAAGTATTATTATCCATATTCATATCCATATTCATATTCATATTCATATTCATGATGATAGAATGAGGTTTATAATGTATATCTGATATAGTATCTGTTGATAATACCATTATTTTATCGTCAGGATGTTTTAAAATAGCGCGCTTCCTAGCCTCTAGTTTAATTCGTATATCTTCTAGATATGTACTATATAAATCGGCAATATAATACCGAGCCTGACTCAATAATTCTAATTTGCGTGATTGCTTTTCCTTAATAAAACTAGTAATGCTTTCTATACTAAGTTCTACTGGTTTCATAATATCGGGATACATAGACCATATTTCTGCCTTGAAAACATAACGCGTGCCAGATAAGACAGGCGTGCATTTATGTAGTACATGCCCGAATGTTATCAGCGTCCATTCTTTGAATTTAGATGGGTATATAGTTTGTAGCGATACTTGATCGCCATCTTCAATCTTAAATATTAAATCGCCACCAGTGAAAGGGCTAATATCAGCCGGTGGAAACAGCAATGCCGTACCAATTGATTTGGTGCTGTTCTTGGTATGTTGGGTGTCATAATGAAATTCATCAAAATGGTCGCCTTCATCATACCGGATTATCATAAAGTTAGATATACCATTTACCAATGAAGCAGTATCAAATTTTATAAGGTCATTATCAATTACATAATACGATTTATAGTTAATACTAATAGTTTGTGGGCAATATCTACCTTTTGTAAAGGATATATGGATATTCTTATTCACCTTAGATGATCTAATTTCTGGATTATCTTTCATTTTGCCTTGATGACTTACTTTCATAGGTTTCCAATGTTGGTCTTGGTCTTGATTTTCTATTGCTTTTAGAAAATCTGCAAATTCCATAAGATTGAATCTTAAAGTAGTATGTTGAATAAATTGATTGCCACGTGTTAATACACATTCGATATTTTGAATAAAGCTTGGGTTCAGTGTAGTTATTACTTTGTTTTCCATTATATAATTTTGGCAATTTGAATTTGTAAATTTATTTTAATACTAGAATGTATTTAAATTTAAATCAATTTTTTATGTTTAACAAAAAATAAAAAAACGTACGTTCACATAAGTATTAATTTTATAAAACACAAAGGCTCGCGGCGTGGCGAAGCACTACTGATTGGGAGCAGGAGCCGGAGCTGGAGCAGGAGCCGGAGCAGGAGCCGAAGCCGGAGCTGGAGCAGGAGCAGGAGCCGGAGCAGAGGCTGAAGCAGACTGGCGAGTGGCTCGAGCTGCCAAAAACTCTTTCAATTCCTCCTCAGTTAGATCGGCATTGGCAAGCTGTTTTTGTAAACTTTCGGCTTTGGCGGCTTTCTCGGCAGCAGATATGGCAGTCGCGAGCTCCTCTTGTTGCTTCTCGAGAGCCTTTTGTTGCTTTGCGAGCTCCTCTTGTTGCTTCTCGAGAGCCTTTTGTTGCTTCGTGAGACGTTCGAGTTTTTGGCTTGGAGTCTCTGGCACCACAGGTGGAGCAGGAGCAGCACTGGTTGCAGGTGCACGAGCAGGAGCAGGTGCAGGTGCACGTGCGGCAGCTGCATAAGGCACTGCACGAGAGACCGGAGTAGAAACTGGACGCAGTGCAACGGGTGCAACAGGACTCGAGTTGGGTGTGGTGGCCTCTGCATCAAGTTTCTGCTTGAACTCATCGTAAGTTTTCGATGTCGCCCACAGATCAATGAACTGTTCAATCACCTCATTGAACAGATCGTGCGTTTGCTTTTTCTTGAGAAAGCTGACTCTCAATCCAGCGAAATTGAAATTTCCAGTATAGTATTTGGGTTTCGCATCAAGGATTTCGGCTTGAAAGCCTTTTGCCTCAAATAACTTTTGTAGCAAGTACGCCTGATCAAATGGATTGAATCCATTGTTGTTCATCATTACAAATCCGGAATTATAAACGCCGGATTCATTACTGTAGAGAATTGGGCATCTATATTCTTCATCGCTATAATAGATTCGATTCTCAGCCATCTTCAAATGCAAAATCTCAGTGAAACGAGTTCGTAGAGAGAAAAATACTAATACTTTATTAAAAAAATTAAAATTCAATTTTTTTCATTTTTTCCGGAAATTCCTAAAAATTCCTAAAAATTCCTAAAAATTCCTAAAAATTTCTAAAAATTCCTAAAAATTCCTAAAAATTCCTAAAAATTCCTAAAAATTCCTAAAAATTCCTAAAAATTCCTAAAAATTCCTAAAAATTCCTAAAAATTCCTAAAAATTTCTAAAAATTTCTAAAAATTCCTAAAAATTCCTAAAAATTCCTAAAAATTCCAAATTTTCCTTAATTCCTATACTTGTATTTCTGGGATCCAATATATATATCGCTTTTGTGTGCCTTCATATAATTCTTTTTTAACTACTTTCCGGCCGTCTATATCTGTCTCCTGACGGTATATGAAAAATTCCCTTTTATAATCGTGTGGTATTTTAAAATCGCCTCCTATATATCCTTTCTTTCGTGCTTCCTCTGGTGCATAATCACCCCACATAAGAGCACGAAAACAATTATATATAGTCTCTAATTCCATATCACTAAGCGCCCCCACTTTCCGGAACGGTGAAATTCTAGCCAACCATAACCCATCCGCCCGCAAATAATTACCTATTCCAGATATTACCTTCTGATTAACTAGCACATTACCAATCATTTTTTCTTTATTAGTTCCTTTTAGTACAGCCTTTTTAAATATTTCAATACCAGTAGTTTCATCTAGCATATCGGCGCCTAATTCTTTCAATTTCTTTTCCAATTCTGCCCGGGTTTCAACTATTTTGAGAGTACCAAAACTAAGTTGATCGTAAAAATATCCAATTACACCTGTATCCATTACAAATTCTACATTCAAGTGGTCTAATGCACGTTCAAACCATTCATTTGAATTATTGTTGGATATATATTCCCATATTACAGGGTAGGCAAAGACCATTCCGGCACCTGCACCTTCCAAACTCTTTTTCATATAACGAAGCCGGCGTTCCCCGCGCAAGTCTTTTTTCTCTTTAGCTGCTACAGTCCAGCCACCAGTTAGACCTAACGTGCTAATCAACCATATCGTTTTACCACTGCCTTTTTCCGAGTGCAATTCAATATAGGTCATTTTACCCTTACATTTAATTGAAATTACTTTCACCGGTAGCATACTCTCCAGAGTGTTGTATCCATCAAAGGCTTTTTTGGTATAACGACCTTTGAGAATATTTACATTAAGTATAGAACGGCCTACTAAGTTATGGATAAGGATATCTGCGAATTTACGGACTTCTACACCTTCTGGCATTCTTAGGATTCTTGGGATTCTTGGTATTCTTGGTTTCTAGTTCTAGAATTATTTTATATTTGTTTTTAATTTTGCCGCGTTAGGAATGTATATATCGATTATTAACACAGCCGCAAAATACCATTATACTTTCTTACTAGCATTAGTAATCATTCGGTATGGTGTCAAAACTGCACGATGAATTAATTTATTGCAACATAATTCTAATAGGATCAGCAAACTGGCAATTACTAAAATACCTATGCTAGTATTTGTTAATGTGTAATAGTAAGTTGTGCCACCGTATAGAGGTGTAAGACTTTTGTTAAAATTAGATAGAATTGCAACAAGAATAATCAATGTAATGGATAGACCTAGAACTAGCAGACCTAATATATTACTTATTGATTCACGATATGAAAACCCAATACATTGTAAGATTATACAGATCATTAGTGTGATTGCAATACCCATAATTGCTTGCATTTGTGGTTTAAAAACTGGACTTAAATCACTACATTGGCTTTCGCTAGCCATACCTGGTGCAGAAACTGATAAACATTCTTGGGTGATGTAAATATCACTAGACACCTTAATATTATCTTTACTAATTGAAAGATTTGCTAGAGGCTGAGATAACGCATATCCTAGAACAGCTAGAGCTGTAATGCCAATTATACAATGGATGGCAAAAAGCACGCGAGAATTCATATTGTTTTAGGTTTTAAGGTAATATGATATGATGAAATAGTTTATTATATATTAAATAGAAAAATATATTTAAGGTAGTTGGAAAAATTGCTAGCATTATAAAATTGATTTTATTATTTGGCTTGTCTTTTCTTTTAACATAAAAATATATCTCATATTAAATAATTACATAATACCTTATTAACTAATACGCTAGTGTTAGGTAATACAAACGCAACAATGTCAATTCTAGTTCTCGTTGAATCCCCTGCTAAAATTAAAAAAATTCAATCATTCCTCGGCGATGATTATGAAGTAATGGCAACTTGCGGGCATATCCGCCAATTACCCAAAAATGAACTAGGTTTTGATATTGCCAATAATTATGAACCGGAATTTGAAAATATGCAAGATAAAGCGGATATTATTAAGAAAATTAAAGAAAAAGGTAAAACTGCTAATCAAGTAATTTTAGCCCAGGATAATGATTGCGAGGGCCATTCCATAAGTTGGCATTCCGCTGAAATTCTTAAGCTAACCCCTAATAAACGTTTCCGTACCACTTTTACCGAAATTACTAAAAAAGCAGTGTGCACGTCCGTGAATAACACCATTGCAAATAATATATTGCTAGATATGAATCAGGTATATTCCCAATTTGCCCGGATGGTTCTGGATAAACTAATTGGTTATAAAATATCACCCTTACTATGGAAGGAATATAATAATTGGCATCTTAGTGCAGGTCGCGTGCAGTCGTGTGTGGTTAAATTAATTGCAGAAAGAGAGGCGGAAATCGCGAAGTTCTCTAGCGAGACCTATTTTCAAATGTCCGCCCAGTTCCTGCTAGATAAGAAAGAACTCACCAACACACCCGGAACTACTAAATACTTGCAAACAACTTGCGAAACCCCAATTAAAGACCAATCCCAGATAGAAACCCTACTAGATGCCCTAAAAGCTATTAGCACATCTGCAACTGGTACTAATTCGCTAGAATGGCATATCACTAGCATTACTAAGAATGCTACTAAAAGAAATCCTAGCCCTCCTTATATTACTTCTTCTTTGCAACAAGATGCATCTACCAAGCTAGGTATGTCGCCTGATGCTTGTATGAAGCTCGCGCAGAAACTATATGAAGCTGGACTAATTACTTATATGCGAACTGATGCTTTATTTATGTCAGTTGATGCCCTAAAGGCAATTAAAATTCTAGTAGAGAATAAATGGGGAGAGCGCTATCATCGGCAAATACAATATAAAACTAAATCTTCCGGAGCCCAAGAAGCGCACGAATGTATTAGATGCACTGATTTTGCAAAGGAAAGTGCACTAGGTGTAGAAGGAATGACAGCTAACCATAATCGACTTTATCAACTCATCTGGCGGCGGGCAGTAGCTAGCCAAATGGCACCTGCGGATTTCGAAATTCTAACCGTTAAGATAAGTAATTCTAAGGATTCTAAAGATTCCACAAAAACAGATGAACTTTCAACAACCAAGCCAAATAAGGGTAAAGCTAAGAAGAAAACTAATGCAGATACAACTGAAAGCGGTGTTGATACTGAATCACATAACAACACCCCATTATTTGTCTTTGTAGGAAAGCACGATAAACTCATTTTTGATGGTTATCTAGCGTGTTTTAATCTTCATAAAAAAGTGAAATCAGCTAAGTCTGCTAGTGTTGTTGGTGTTGCTGATGGTGAAGAAGCAGAAGATGTTGAAACAGATGATGCAGAAGAAGCACCCGAAGATTCTAATTATTCTGGTGGAGGTGAACAGAATGCTTATCTAGAAAAAATATTCACTAAATTGAAAGAAGGTGATTCCGTATTTCCCATATCTCTAGACGCCGCGCAAAAATATACTAAACCGACACAAGCCCGATATACCGAAGCTAGTATTATTAAAAAGTTAGATGACCTTGGAATCGGCCGACCTAGCACATACGCTAGTATGATAAAAAAAATACAGGAAGAACAGCGGCAATATGTAGAACGTAAGTCCATACCAGCTAAAAAGGTTCAATCCGTGCGAATGGGGTACCAATATCCGGATGTTATAACTAGCGAGATTCAACAAGTCGCAGTGGAAGGAGATAAAAATAAACTATTTCCAACACCTCTAGGTATTATGATAAATGAATACTTGGATAAAAATTTTATAGAAATTATAAATTATCAATTCACCGCACAGATAGAAGCAATGCTAGATGAAATTGCCGCAGGTAGTAAAGTCTGGCATCGGGTTGTAGATTCGGTGTATGTCCGTTTAAATCCAATTATAGATCAACTAGCACAAGCAACAAAAGCACGCAAACAATTACAAATTGCCGGTGCCGGTGCTGCTGGTGCTGGTGCTGCCGCTGCAGACGGGATACAACCGGATACAGAAAATCGTAAGTTGTTAGGTATGCATCCTATTACAGGGTTGCCAGTGTATGCTATCCGTTCTCGACAAGGATTCTTAATTTGTGAGTCTAACCCAGATAAGACTAAATCGCGATTTGCTAGTTTTACTGGTAGATTTGATTCTATGACTCTAGAGAATGCTATTGCACTATTGGTATTTCCGCGAACATTAGGAACTTATAAAGATGGAGACGTAATTCTAAAAAAAGCTAAGAACGTCTATATAGTATGGAATGGTAAGAATTACAGTATTGAAAATTATATGAAATACACCCAGACCGAAGGCACCGATCCGGCGACTACATCTCTAGAAGAGGCAATTGCCATCTTGCAGTATTATGAAGGTGCCGAAGCTAGAAAACAAGCCAGTGCCTCTAGAGATCGTGTGCTTAGTGAAGATGTCGTAATTAAGGTGGGACCATATGGCGCATATATCAAATACAAAAGCAAGGATAATATAAAACTATCAAAAGCATTAAAAGACCGCTGGGAAACTATCACTTTAGAGGAAGTAATGCCAACGGTAGAAAAACATATTGCTAATCCAGGTAAATCTGCAAGTAGCCGGGGTAGGGGTGCCAGTGCAGGATATAGAGGCCGGGGTGCCAGTGCAAGAGGCCGCGGTCGTGGGCGTGGTAGAGGTAATTAAAAGAGATTATAACATTCTAGACACATTTGATTTCTAATTTGATTTTTAATTTTATTTCTAATTTTTTTTTGTTTTTCGTTTTTTGTATTTTACTTTATTATAATATTATATTAAGATTTTATAATAAAAAAACATTGAAGAAGACACCACTAAAAAAACAGGAAATGATAACTCCATCGGCGCCAAGCTAATTCTAAGTGTCATCCATATTTTCAACCGGACAATAAAGCTTACAGCAATATTGCCGCGGATTGCAATCACCTATATTAACACCACAACCGATGCAGAAATTTGCACAGCATCTAAGTTTATTGCTCGCGTTCGTGGTTTTTTCTTTAGGGTTATATAAGCATTGCGCTTTGGTGCAACAGTTATGGGTTTCATCGTAGTTATCATCCTCTGCAATGTTTGATGCGTATTCCATACTGAGTATGCCGAGTATGCTGAGTATTCTAAATATTACCGCTAGTAATCAGTATAATATTTTTCAATTTTTTATTCATCATTCTATAATAGGCTGGTTTTCTGGCAATTTAGAATTATCTACCATTATAATAGATTGCCACTCAACTTGCAAAAGTACCTAGAGAATGGATTCAATATCGGCATTTGTTAATGATATTTCAGCTTATGAGATTACTCTGCCTTTATGGTTTCAATCTAGTATTATAATTATATTGATAGTTGTATTAATGGTAGGTGGGTATTTTATGCGGGATATATTTGATGTATCTTCCCTCCGGAGCGGATATGTCTGGTTCATTGCCATCGCGGTAATAAATCTAATCACTATATTCCTAATATTTACCTATTATGGTAAAACCGCGGGTAATTATCCTAGCCCACCAGGTAATCGGGGTAAGAAAGGTAAACGGGGTAAAGTTGGATCATCTGTAACCTGTAGTTATGAATGCAAAACCAATATATACTTACAATCAGTAAGAAAGACGGATACAATTTGCAGGCTAGATGCGTATGATTCTAATTTCAAGACCCTATATACGGCATTCTCTTATTTCCAGAATATACTAGATGCCGGGAATGCTATTGATTATACCGGACTAATTAATAATATCATTTTAGGTAATGTGCTACCTTCCAATACTACACTTAACCTGACAGCAATCGCTAACTTTAAGACTTTGATGACATCACCTGCGATTGCGTGGTACCTTATAAAAATAATAAATACTAATATAACAACGGCATCAGAGAATACATATGGCACTTTCCGCGCACCAGTTCCTAAAGTAGGATATCTACCATTAGGGGATTCCGTTTATGGTGGTACTGAAACATTCACCTTAAATTCATTTGTTGTTGCGGGCGATATAATGTACCCCGCCGGATATACAAAACTCACTACCTTAAGTGCATTTAATGCAAAGACAAATGAAGTTAATACGTTCACTATTTGGAGGGCACAACAGCAAATAGTTTCTGCACCGGGATATAAAGGTTCCGTTCAACAAAACAGTTATCTACCTTTGGGGGACTTGATATCCTTTGGAACCAGTGCCCCGCCAGTTAATAATTATGCTATGATTAAAGAAACTTGCTTGGAAACAGTTCCTGCCAAAGATTTAAATTTGGTTTTCATTTATGTTGGTTCTCTAGGTTTTGATAGTGATTCCAATACAGAACAATATAAGCAAACGAATAGCTATCTAGTGCAACATCAAATAGTAGATAAGATTGAAATTTTTAGTGTATGGCGTACACCGATGAATACATTCATTTGTAATTTTAATAGCCAAACAGACCTTGCCAATAATACAGTATATAATAACTTGCTTTCTGGGCTTAATGATGCTCTTAATGAATATGGTAATATTTCTCAAACATATAAGAAATGGGTAAATAATCGACTATCTAGCATTACGATTCCATCTATTCTCATAGCAATGATTTATACTAGGCATTATCAGCTAGAGGCCACCCGGGAGCTGATATATTATGTTTATAAGTATCAATCCCAAGTACCAGAATTCAAAAATAGGAATATAGGCAACATGGATATAGCCGGTTTGATGACTCTTATTAATAATACAAATCAGGCGTACAATAAATATAATCAAAAACTTATGAAAGAAGCTAGCATTTCTCTACGTGCAACTAAACCATTAGTATATGATTCTAAGAACGAAAAACATCTCCCACCAATCCTTCTAACTACTTATAATAATATCCAAGCGGAACTAGATACAATTCCAGTTAAAGTCGAAAATTCCAATACACTTCTAGATGTAATTAATATAATCATACCTAATGGGCTAGAGGGACGAATTGCAGTAAATAGCGATGGTATTGCACAAGGCGGTATTCTTTTAAATGATATACAAGAGACGCTAGTTCGTATGTGTCGTATTTTAATGCCGCCTACAATTTCCGCATATATAATAAAAGATGAATGTCTAGGCACATTTGGTATCGACCGGGAAAAAGAAAATGCTATTAAAGAATTGACTACCGAGAAAGACAAATATAATAAATACATTGATATTATTCAAACCAATCTGGAAAAATATCAATCCCAGATTGAAATAATTAGGAATTATGAAGACCTAGCACAACGTAAGATGGGGCAATTATGCGGGCACATTCCAAATTATTTGGAAAAGATTTATAATATGGATATGACGGAGATTACAACTAGCCGTATTAAAGGGCTAACCGGTATTTATCGGGAAGTAAATGTGAGTCTAGAAAAAATCATAAAAAATATTGTCTAATGTTTTCCGTGTTTTTATTAGTTGATTTTTATTAGTTAGTTTTTATTAGTTGGTTTTTATTACTTATGTTTTCCTAGTTATGTTTAGTTATGTTTAGTTAATTTTATAAGTTAAATATAGATTAAGTATTAGGAAAATGGCTGAAACTTTGCAGGATTTATTTACGCCAATATTCATTGTCATTGCATTGATAATTTTTATTGGTGGGATAGTAGGAATGCAGTTTCTAGATAGATTATTTGCAGGTAGCAAGAATTTACAGGCCATACGTATATTTGCGATTTCTATCACATTAAATATTATAATTCTCATATTTATCATTATGTCATTTAGTAAAATAAAATTTATAGTGGGACCGAATGGACCACAAGGAAATAAGGGCGACCGTGGAATGGAAGGTACTCCAGGAGGTTTAATTGTATGCAAACCTAATGTTAGAACAGCACAAGAACAAAAAGCGCTTAAAAAATCAGATCAATATTTGGATTTAAAACCACCTTATCTAGAGGAAGTATAGGATTGCTGGCTAATAAAATGGATTATTGGTTACTTTAATTTTGCCACAATACATAAATGGATTTTTGCTATAATCAATAGGTGTGTAATACCCCATTGCTGCTGCCGCTTTTAATAAGAATTTAAAATTTTCAATGAATTCATAATTATGCCCTTCACTTACAGATGCGATATGGGCTAATTCGTGAATAATAACAAAACAGAGTGTATTATAATCGTGAAATGGTCGGTGCGAATCACCTTCTCGCAGACAAAGGCTCATTGATTCTCCTTTGTTAATGGTATAGGATGTGTCATCATCATCCGCGTTTTCAGTTGTTTCTTCTATTTTTATATGTTTAAAACCTTTTACTAACCGTTTAACACGTTCATCATTTGGATGTTGCTTATGTAATTGGGAAATAAAAGCAACCATATTATTATCGAGTTTCGTTAGAAGTTCTAGGGCTTTGGTGGAATCTTGCAATTTCTCTTGAATACCATATTTTTTACCATTGGTCGAATTCCTATACTCTAGGAAAAGTTCTAGCAAGTGATATTTATAAAGTAGAGAGAGAATCAGCGTGAAGAATAGTAGAATGACAATGAATAAGATACATTTTGATATTTCATACATTTTTAGGAAATAGTGTTCTAGAGAATAAGAAGATTAATTTTATTGTAATACGGATTTAATAAAATAACTAAAAATATTGAAATAATAAGCATATGTATAAATAAAATGAATTTATATGTTAAATATAAAAAATATAATAAATTGTATGTCAAAAAACTTTACTAGGACACTCTATATAGTATACATAATAAGTTGCAATTTGAAAATTATTTTATGCAATTTTCCCTTAAATGCTTGTCGGTTTTTAAACACGCTTAGGGATACATGGTACTATGTATGTATCAACATAGTTTGTTCTGCTTATAAATAATATTAGTTTTGTATTAAAGTTTTCTATACCAAATAGTTCAACTATATCACTGTATATCGCTTTTGTGGTTTCTATCCATTTGATTTCTTCATCTTCACTCATTATAGTAACTAAATCTTCAACTTTCTTAGAAGTTGTAATATACTTATTAATTGTTTCAAAGACATGTGTTTTAATATCACTACATTGTGATTTATAGTCATCAAAATAAATATCGTTGATTTTTTTGTAAATTCCAGTAGAAACGAGTTTATATAGTATTTTCATAATTAAAATAGAATATATAACAAGTGGCAGGTATCTTGTCGTGTCAAATGCTGCCATAAAATTATCAATATTGGTTAGCTGTGTTTTATTATCTTTTTCTAAAAAAAAATTAATTAAATAACCATAATTTACAATTTTGCTATATAATAAAAATATATTTTCGTCTATTATATTATAAATATCAGGTGTGCATTTAAATTTTACTGACAATAAAATTTTTTCAGACAATAAAGTAGCTAATAAATTACTACATTCTGTTAATACAATCATTCTATAAAAGAAATCATGTGTTTGTGTTTTTATAAAATCCATAATATTATGATTAATTTCTTTTATTTGATGATAATTTTTCTCTTTTAAAGTTTTTAAAGTTTCTTGGATGGAATTGGAAGATACTGCGTTATGTTGTTTTGAACTTGGTGATTTATACAACAAAAAAGTATTTAATATTATATCAGCAGGTATATATGTGCGTATTGTTTTATTAATTAATTCAAAATTTTTAGTTAATGTAGAATTTTGATCTAGTGTAGTACATCCAAATAATATATTATCATTATTTCCACCAGCTAAAATATGTTTATGTTTATTAGGTATAAATTTTTTATTTATAGGATTACTAATAGCATATATACTAGATGATTTATGCTTTCTTACATTTTTTTTAGATTTTCTAATAGTTTTAAAAAGAAGTTTGTAGTGTTTATGAGTTTTGTGTTTTATACGATTATTTAATTTTTTTAAAGAATAAGTCATTGTGTTATTATATTGATATTGATATAATATTTATATTTATATAATATTTATATAATAATATGTCTTATGCATTTTACATAGTTGTAATTTTTATTGAGCTTTGTACCATATCAATAGCATGGTGCTAAGCTAGATATGCATTTGCCTAATTTTCTCTAAGTTATATATTCGTTAAATATTTCTTGCTTTTGTGTAAAAGTAGTTCTAGCAATCTGAGTGAAAGTATGGATATAGAAGAATTAAATAAACAGATGTCATTTTTCCAGACTGATTATACATATAATCAACCCAGTCAGGATAACTCCAACCAGATAAATTTCCCTACACCCTTAGAGATACCAATGGTGCCTACTCAAGTTAAAAGACCTACCCGCACAACAGGCACCCATAGGAATGAGATTAATGATAAGATGGCACAGATGAAAATGGAGCAACCTATGATGATAGCGCCTAATCAATTTCAAACACCTACACTAGCGCAACACACCCGTAATAATTCTCAATATCAAAATCAAACAAATCCAGACACTAGTACTGCAACTAGACAACCTATGGAAAATCAGGTAAATCCCCTATCATCATATTTCCAACAAAATTATAGCACCTTTAATGGACTTCATAATAATACGCCAGTGTTAGGTGATGTGCATACCGGCGCACAATCTTTTATCAATCCTAATAATCTTCCTATTATGACTCAATCCCCTATGCAATCACTAAGCCAGGAACAACAACCCGGAACTGGATATCACCGTATGGATGAAAAACGCATAGATTACCGGCAAAATATGAATAGCAAAGTGGGTGATTTTATCTTTGATAATCCTAATGCTGCTAGATATAATCCGCAACAGGTTGCATATAATCCTAATGGATATGCTAGAGATACCCGGATGGTGATTCAGGATAGTAGTAAAGATATCTATCGCCAAGAGGCTAATTCCCGGATGGCACAATATAGTCCTCTTGCTCGTGCTTCTCATGTACCATGTAATATCGCTAATATGTCAGTGAATGATTTTTATGCCAATATGAATGGTGGCAATAGTGGGAATTGTGGCAATAGTGGAAATCAGTATCAATCAACGGAAGAAGATGCCCGTGCAGTTCTTAATGCTCGAATGGGGGCATATGCGCCGTTGGCAAAAGTTGCCCCTCTAGAGAAACCAAAGTCATGGCAAGATAACAATATAAATCGGGCAAATCCTCTAGTGGCACACGATGAATTACCCATTATATCACACTAAGGAGCGTAATGAATATAT
>Ga0209400_1001422_pt1 | contig 19257 bp, 19 predicted proteins | sample M_130807_EF_Meta_FD_187313 | JGI IMG/M metagenome (GOLD analysis project Ga0209400, IMG submission 187313) | Freshwater microbial communities from Lake Montjoie, Canada to study carbon cycling - M_130807_EF_MetaG (SPAdes) (version 2) | ecosystem: Environmental > Aquatic > Freshwater > Lake... | reverse complement strand
CACAAATCCTTTATCACTTGGCCGAAAATCCCGACTTTGCCAGGAAACTTGGCGAAGGTTCAGTCATTCAAGCCCTTCGACAAATCGGCAGACTTGAGGTGCAGTTTGAGAAAACCGCCCCCAAAGCCAGCGACCCCGACGTGAAATCGACCGCGGTGAAATCAAAAGCGCCAGCGCCAATCAGCCCGATTCGCGGTGCGCTTTCCAAGACGGACAATAACCTGGATGCCGACGGCAATTTCCACGGTACATTTGCCCAATGGAAAGCAGCCCGCCAAAACAAGCAGATTCGCTGACAATCAAACCCTTTTCAATTAGGAAAACAAAATGTCTGGAAATAATTTACTGACGATTTCAAAAATCACCAATGAAGCATTGATGGTTCTTGAAAACGAATTGACGTTCACCAACAACGTCACCCGCGAATACGACGACCAATTTGCTGTCACCGGCGCCAAAATCGGTAACACTTTGAACGTTCGTCGTCCTGGCCGATTCATCGGCACAACCGGCCCCGCCCTAAATGTGGAAGACTTCAACGAAACCAGCGTACCTGTAACCTTAAGTACTCAGTTTCACGTCGACACCCAATTTACGAGCCAAGATTTGGCGTTGTCTTTGGATATGTTCAGCGACCGCGTGTTGAAGCCCGCTGTTGCCGCCATCGCCAACAAAATGGACTTGGACGGCCTGACAATGGCGAAAAACAACGTGGCCAACATCGTTGGAACCGCTGGTACGCCCCCAACTGGTTTGATTACCTATTTGACGGCAGCCGCTTACCTGGACAGCGAAGGCGCACCCCGCGACGGCCGCCGTTCATGCGTGGTGGAACCCTTCACTTCCGCAACCATCGTTGACAGCCTGAAAGGTTTGTTTGTTCCTTCCGACGTGATCGGCAAGCAATACACCAAAGGCATGATGGGCCGCGATTCCGCTGGTATGAACTGGTACATGGATCAAAACGTTGTGAACCAAACCTTTGGTTCTTACAGCGGCAAAACCTTGTCCGTGGCCACCAACACCACTTCGTTTGGCATTGCCACCGGTTGGGCGCAATTTGGTACTTTGCAACTTGTTGCATCTGCCGGATTGACTTTGAACCAGGGCGACGTAATCCAAATCGCTGGCGTTTACGCTGTCAACCCCCAAAACCGCGCTGCCTACGGTTCCGGCAAACTTCGCAACTTTGTTGTGCAAGCAACCACCGCCGTGGCAACTGGTGGCGGCACGGCCGTGACTGTATCGCCCGCGATCATCACCGGCGGCCAATTCCAAAATGTGACCGTGACCAGCACCAGCGGAACCGCTGTTGTGACTCCGTTCAACAACACCGGCACAGTCAGCCCGCAAAACTTGGTATTCCACAAGAATTTTGCGACCCTGGCGACCGCTGATTTGGAATTGCCTGACGGGGTTCATTTTGCTGGTCGTGCTAGCGATAAAGATTTAGGTCTTTCCATCCGTGTAGTACGCCAGTATACAATTAACAATGATTCTATTCCTACGCGCCTTGATGTGTTGTATGGATGGGCGCCTTTGTACCCTGAACTTGGTTGCCGCGTTGCAGCCTAAAGAAACGGGGGCGGTTTCGGCCGCCCTTCATTAACCTTATTTGGAGAAATTAACATGAGCAATCCAGGGCCAGCATCAACCCAAACGAACACCCCAACAAATTTGGCAACCAACCAGGCTTTGCGCCTGATTGCGTCGGCCCAAGGTGTTAACTTGAATTCTGTCGCCGATACCATTGCCCCCATTTTGGTGGCTGGTGACGTCAGCGTTCAAAGCATCATCGTTGCCAATGCAAGCATTGACCTGACGACCGCGCAACTTGCTGTTTACACCGGCCCAGGCGCCACCGGCACGGCTGTTAAGTCGGCCTACGCGTTGACCGGCAACAGCACCAACGCCAAAGTGGTTGTGACCGCTGCAACGTCAACCGATTCGATTACAGGCACACCCCTGTATATTCGAAACACTACCGCCCAGGGCGCAGCGGCCACCGCCGACGTGTTCATTTACGGGTATGACCTGACGTTCTTGCCTTAACATGGCGTGAAATGAAAAAGGGCCGCCCCCAAAAAGGGTGGCTTTTTTTCTATGGTAAGCACTATAATTTTGAAAACACGGGAAAGGGTAAAAAATGGTAAATCTTGAAGCCATCCGGCCAAGCGGGCCAACTTATGCGCTTGATTTAACTTCATCGGCGTCAGCGGCTTTGCTGATTACGCCTTCGACCAACGATCAAACAAATTACGTGATTCTTTTAAACACCGGAACCGACAAGGCGGCCGTTACGATGGCGCCTGAATCGGCCAACTTGGTGACGCCGACAATTGCCAGCACCGGCAATTCCGGTTCCTTCGTGTTACCTGGCAGCATGAATTTTCCCATTGTGATCGCAGCCCCCAAAGGCCCGTTCTACATTAAAGGGATTAGCAGCGGCACAAACACACTTTACATTACCCCCTGCCAAGCAGATTAAGGGGGCGCCATGTCGAACAGCACCGCTGTTACGAACACGACGAACATCAAACCGGTTCAGGGGCTTTTCCAGCCTGAACCGACGTTTGACTTAATTGCGTTTGTTGGCCCCGCGGGGACTTTGTTTTTCCCGCCCATCAACCCGATTCAATCGGGTTTGACCATTACCAACAGCACGATTGACAGCAGCGTTATTGGTGGAACATCACCGGCTGCCGGTTACTTCACCAGCATTTATGCCGTCACCGGCCAGGTGGCCACGTCACCCATCGGCGACACCGACATTGCAAACAAAGCCTATGTCGATTCCGTCGCCCAGGGCTTGGACGTTAAAGCATCGTGCGTTTACGCGACCACAAACAACATCACGTTGTCCGGCCTGGCTGTCCAGGCTGGTGGCGATTGGGTTGCCACGCTGACCGCGGGCGACCGCATCCTGGTCAAAAGCCAAACCAACCAGGCAGCCAACGGAATTTATGTGGCCAGCGCCAGCGGATGGACGCGCAGCGCCGACATGAACACCTGGGCCGAAGTGCCAAGCGCGTTCACGTTTGTGGAATCAGGGACAACCCTAAGTGATACCGGTTGGGTTTGCACATCCAACCAGGGCGGCACAATTGACGTGACGCCAATCACTTGGTCGCAGTTTTCGGGCGCTGGTTCTTATTTGGCCGGAACAGGGTTAACCCTGACAGGCAACACATTCAGCATCACCAACACCGCGGTGACCGCAGCCGCATACGGTTCGGCTTCCCAGGTGGCCACGTTTACCGTGAACCCCCAGGGCCAATTGACTTTGGCGGCCAGCACTAGCATTGCAATTGCTGCCACGCAAATTACCAGCGGCACGATTGACAGCGCCAGGTTGTCAGGTTCTTACACCGGAATTACGGGGTTGGGGACTTTGTTGGATTTGACCGTGACCAACACAATCACGGGTTCGATTTCAGGCAACGCGGGGACGGCTACAACGGCCACCACGGCCACAAATTTGGGCGGTGGCGCATCGGGTTCGGTTCCATATCAAACGGCCGCTGGCGCCACTTCCTTCCTGGCTGTTGGCAGCAATGGCCAGGTGTTGACCTTGGCTTCGGGGGTTCCGACCTGGGCGACGCCTACGGTTGGCACGGTCACGTCGGTTGGCGGCACGGGTACGGTGTCCGGAATCAGTTTGTCCGGCACGGTTACCACCAGCGGCAATTTGACTTTAGGCGGCGCTTTGGATTTGTCGGCGCCACCCGCAATTGGTGGAACGACTGCAAACACAATTAGAGGCACAACAATCACGGCCACAACCAAGTTTGTTGGCCCTTATTTTGACGCTGCCACAAGTGCTGGCGGTGCATTGCGTAATTCAGGCGGCACGGCCCAATTGCAATGGGGTGCTGGTGGTGGCAATAATTTGACTTTGGATGTTTCCACAAACATCAACGGTGCAAATGCACAAATTGACATAAGCCCCACGGGAACCGGCCACGTTCACATGAAGCCAACAGGAACTGGTGCAATTGAAATTGCCCCAACCAGCCTTGGCACAATCAACAATATGTCAATTGGTGCGACTACGGCATCAACAGGCAAATTCACTACGATTGATTTCAGTAGCACGTTGGCGGTGTCCGGTTCAACCGGTTCGGCTGGCCAGGTGTTGCAGTCAAATGGCGCCAGCGCCCCGACTTGGGTGACGCCCGTGGCTTACGCGACGGTGACCGACGACACGACCACAAACGGAACCAGGTATCCGCTGTTTGCAGATCAGACAACCGGAAACTTGACCACACAATATGTGTCGTCCACCAAATTCCAATTTAATCCGTCCACCGGCACATTGTCGGCCACGGTGTTCAGCGGATCGGCTGCCAGCCTGACAAACGTTCCGGCTGGCCAATTGTCCGGCACGATCCCTTCGGGTGTCCTGGGCAATTCGACGGTTTACATTGGCACGACGGCCATTGCGTTAAATCGCGGCAGCGCCAGCCAATCGTTGACCGGCGTGAACATTGACGGCAGCGCGGGAAGTGCAACAAACGCAACAAACGCAACAAATGTTGGCATCACGGACGACACTACCACGGCCGCGGAAATGTACCCAACCTGGGTGACGACCACCACGGGAAACTTGCCGGTCAAGGTGTCTTCGACTAAACTGAAATTTAATCCATCAACAGGCGTTTTGACCATGACCGGTGGAACTGGCGGGGGCAACTTTTAATGACAACAAAATGGAAAATCTTGGGCATTGATTCACCCGATGGGGAACTGATTACCCAGGCAAAATACTTTGCAACCGTCAGCGACAAGGATTTGGTTGTTGAAACGGAAGGCTTTTGGACGTTTCAAGAACCAAAACTGAACGTTGCGTTTGCGAATGTGACGGAAGACATGATCGTGGCCTGGATTCGGGCCGAAACAATGCAAGACGGCGCCAATATGGTGGAAGCGCGTTTGGCTGAACAATTGGACGCGTTGAAAAAACAGCGCGTGACACCGCTACCTTGGGCGCCCCAGGTGTTCACACCGGAGATTTAAGACATGGCCCAAACCGGATACACGCCAATTCTGATTTACAGCAGCACAACGGCCGCAACAGCGCCAGCCGTTGGCAATTTGACCAACAGCACGTTGGGTTCAGAACTGGCCATCAACATCACCGATGGCAAATTGTTTTACAAAGACAATGCCAACGCCATCCAGGTGATCGGATGGAAAACCACGCCCACCACCGCGGGCGGTACGGGCTTGACTTCATACACCGCGGGCGATTTGCTTTATTACGCAACCGGCACAACGTTGGCAAAATTGGCTATTGGAACAACTGACTACGTAATGACCAGCAGCGGTTCGGCGCCACAATGGTCGGCATTTTTGAAAGCCACGGCTGGCGGTACTGGCCAAACAGTTTATGCCGTTGGTGACATTCTTTATGCGTCAACCACAACGGCATTGTCAAAACTTGCCGACGTGGCCACGGGCAATGCGCTTATTTCTGGCGGTGTGGGCGTTGCACCATCGTATGGAAAAATTGGTTTAACCACCCATGTCAGCGGCACATTGCCGATTGCCAATGGCGGCACTAATTTGACCAGTTACACGGCAAATCAAATTCTTTATGCAACCGCAACCAATACGTTGGGGACAAATTCAAAATTAACGTTTGACGGAACTACGTTTAGATTGGCGGGGGCAACGGCAACCCAAACTGAACTTGGATACAACACCGCAACCTGGGTTTTAGCCTTGTCCCAAGTTGAAAATAATTCATATCAGCGATTTAAATGCAACATTATTTATGCGTCAACAGAAACGGTGGTTAGAGTTACCGTTTCAACCACACCTAATTCTGGCATCGGGTGGACAGGTTCAAGTGTTGGACTTTTTGTTATTCGTAGAAATGCTACTGGCAACGCGTTGTCTTCCACTATTCAAATCAACAACTTTGGAAGTGGTTTTAGGTTAATGACACCAGAAATTTCTGGCACAGAAGTGATATTTGGCATAAACACTAGCAACAACGGAACTGGCACGACAATATCTGGCACGGTGTTGGTCGAATGTATAACTGAATCACCTGGGTCGGGCGCATTTGATTGGACGGCAATTGCCGCTGGAACTGCTGCTGGTGGTACTACCTACGCCAGCACATTATTTGCAAACAATGACAGCATTTTGATGCCTGGGGTTTACAACACAACTGTTGGGGCAACAAACCGCGACGTATATGTGGACAGCACAGGTTACATTGGGTATGTTTCCTCAACGCGAGAATCAAAAACAAACATCAATTCATTGGGCAATGTTGATTGGCTGATGGATTTGGAACCCGTAACTTTCAACCGAAAAGTTATAAATCAAAATCGTGATTTGCCAAGTGATCCATTGTATTTGAACGATCATTATGACGAATTGGAATATGGTTTGATTGCTGATGATGCTGTTAACGTCAACAAAGAGTTGGTGTTTTACGATCAAACGGAAAATGGCCCTGAATTGCGCGGAATACATTATTCCAAACTTGTCACCCCAATGTTGAAAAAAATTCAGGAATTGACAAAACAGGTCAATGAATTGAAAGCAAAAATCGGATAAGGAAAAAATATGAGCGTTAATCTTTCATTGTTTGCTGGCGCTGGTTGGCAGTTTTTCAGCAATGACGGTGTGCCGCTTGCGGGTGGAAAAATTTATTCCTACACCGCTGGCACAACCACGCCGCAAACGACATACACAACGTCCATTGGCAATGTTGCACAAGCCAATCCGATTGTGCTTAACGCATTCGGTCGATGCAATAACGAAATTTGGTTGACTGCCGGTGTATCGTATAAATTTGTGTTGAATGATTCCAGCGATACGTTGATTGGCACATACGACAACATCGACGGCGCAAACGATGTGACGGCCGCCCTGGCCGTTATATATGCCGACTTTGCCAACACCAGCGATGTGGCCAAAGGCGATGCGCTGGTTGGTTTTAAACAATCCAATTCATCTGGCGTATTAACTGGTGCAATTGGTAGAACTGTCCATCAAAAATTTCAAGAAATGCTTAGCGTCAAGGACTTTGGCGCAACTGGTGATGGGGTAACGGATGATTCTGGCGCATTGCAAGCGGCAATTACTGCGGCTGGCGCACAGAATGCAACGCTATACATTCCAGACGGGACGTATTACTACACCAGTTTGTTGGTTATTTCTAATCCCATGACCATAACAGGCGATGGTTATGGCAGTCAATTAAAGCCAAACACGCCAAGCGGCAACAACATTCGCGTCAATGCAAGCAATGTGTTGATTGAGAAAATACGCATGGAAGGCACAAGCCCTGGCGGGTTTAATGTTGGTTATTCTGGTTTAGTTACAAACGTGACATTTCAAAATTGTTTTTTTAAAGACATTGGCCAATGTGTTTGGATTTGGACTGCTAAAGATGTGACCGTGCAAAATTGTGTTTTTGACACAACTGGTTATGGCGTAATTCAACAGTATGGATATGTCAGCAGTTTTGTTTTGGTTGACAATTGCATTGCCAGAAACATGAAGGCCGATTTTGTTGAGGCCAATTGCGGAAGTTCAGCGCCATCGGAAGCATGGACAATAACCAACAACATTTATGAAGGCGCAAAAGATTTTCCAACTTCACAGACGGAACAGCGTTTCGTCGGAATTACATCCGTTAAAAATGTAATTATTTCTGGCAATAACGTTCAAAAAGCCAATGGCGATGCGCCTATCCATTTGGAAGATACGCTAGGCGAAACAATTATTTCCAACAATATTATTGATAACTGTCTATGTACTGGCGGGAATAGCGGCTATTTATATTTGCTAAATAATGCCGAAAACGTCATTATTGAAGGCAATATGTTTTTTCGAACGGACGCAAGTTTAGCAACGGCATTTGCTGTTGATGTAACCAGCGCAAGTTATAGCAACAATATTCAATTTATTGGAAACAGAGTTGTTGGTGGTGGCGCATCGGGCAATTTTGGTTTTATGAATGCGGGCTTCCATAATGGAAGAACAATTATTTCTAACAATATGTTTGTGAGTTTAAATGTTGTAATGAACATGAACAATACACAAAATGTTTTGTTTACTGGAAATTACATAGATTTATGCAACAATGGTTTATATTTTGCGGCATCACCTACAGGCGGAGATTTGCAGAATTTTACCGTTGTAGGAAATACATTTTTAAACACGGTGGGGACATTTGATATTCGCGCAACTACCAATTCAAATGGAACGTTGCCACCCATAGATTGGCTAGTCAATGCAAACGTGTTTTCTAAGAGTGTAACAATTGGGGACGCTGGTGCGGGTGCGCCATACAACGCCACAAATATCACCATCACCAATAACGTATTTAACAGCACGGCATCCTTAACCACTCCAGGCACTCCAACCAATTTGGTTCGATTTGGGAATGTGTTTCAAACGGCTGGCACAGCGCCAAGCCCAACGGTTCCAGGTTTGTCAGATTACGCCAATGATGCCGCTGCCGCCGCTGGAAACATTCAAATTGGCGGGATGTATCGCAATGGTTCCGTTCTTCAAGTGCGCGTGACGTAAGGTAAAAAACATGACTAAGCCCATAGACATCATCACCCGCGCCATGAAAGATATTGGCGCGTTGGCCGCGGGCGAAAACCCGACGGCCGACGAAGCGCAAGACGCGTTCGATTTGTTGAACGATATGTGCGCTCAATGGTCAAATGAAAACATGATGGTTTTTTACAAAACCGAAATCATTTTTCCCGTCGTTCAAAACCAAACGCAATACACCATTGGCCCAGGTGGCCAGGTCGGTTGTGCCTTTACCGGTTCGATCAGCGGCACAACTTTGACTATTCCCACCAATGGCGTGACTTCAGGCGCCATTACAATCGGCCAAACGTTGACGGGAATTGGCATTGCAGCCGGAACCACGATTGTGAACTTTAACAGCGGCGGCGGTGGCAATGTCAATGAGGCCGGAACTTACACATTGAGCCAAAATGCCACAACGCCAAATCCTATTTTTACGGGGTCAATCAGCGGAACCACACTTACGGTAAGCGCAATTTCCGTTGGTTATTTGGGTGTTGGTTGCGTTGTCAGCGGAAGCGGCGTCACTAACGGAACCACGATTACCGCAGTTATATCGGCATCGGGTGGTGTTGGGACTTACACCGTTTCGGCATCACAAACTGTTGGCAGCATTGCAATGACGGGGACTGTTACCCCTTTTCCAATTTCGGGTTACTACGAACGCCCTTTGACATTGGAATCGGCGTTTGTGCGCGTGACCACCACCAGCAACGGCGCCCCAATCTACGGCGGCGGCCTGGACTATCCCGTGGCCATTTTTGCTTTGGAACAATACGAATCCATTGGCTTGAAGCAATTAAACGGCCCCTGGCCAAAAGGCGTGTATTACCAGGCAAGCGAAAACCTTGGCACGATTTACGTTTGGCCAAACCCCGCCCAAGGCGAAATGCACTTGTTTGCAACCACCATTTTCCGCGAATTTTCGGATTTGTATAACACCATTGCATTGCCCCAGGGCTACAACATGGCGTTGCGGTGGTGTTTGGCTGAACGAATGTTGCCCATGTATGGCAAGATGAACCAGGTTCAAATGGCCATGATAAATTCATTGGCAGCACAGGCTAAATCAACAATTAAGCGCACCAATATGCGGCCCCCGCAAGTGGCGCGTTATCCTGACACGCTGTTGATGGGCAAATCAAAAGATGCCGGTTTCATCATGGACGGAGGGTTTGCATAATGCCTGACTTTGGTTTTGTGGGCGCTTCCTACGAAGCCCCGTCAATCTACCAGGACGCGCAAGAGTGCATCAATTTTTACCCTGAAATTGACCCCACAAAACAGCCTGGAAGCCGCGGCGTTGTTGCGCTGTACCCAACCCCTGGGTTGGTTGAGGAACTGGCCTTGTCGCCAGCGGAAGTGCGCGGGATGCGGGCTTTGTCCGGTAGTCAGTATTTGGTAATCGTCGTTGGAAGCCTTGTTTACAGCGTTACCACGGCTTTTGTGGCCACGCAAATTGGAACGTTGACCACCACCAGCGGCCAGGTTCGAATTACCGACAACGTGACCACCAATAACGGTTTAACCGCATACATTGTGGACGGCCCCAACCGGTATACATGGATTGCGTCCAGCAACACATTTGCCGTATTTCCGGTAACGGATGGTTTGTGGCAAGGTGCGACTTCTACCGACACGGTGGATTCATACATTATTTACAATGAGCCAGGAACGCAAAATTGGGCGGCAACAAACCTTGGCCTTGCCGTGACCACCACGGGCAACTACGGCAGCAAAGACGGCGCCCCCGATAGCCTGGTGGCTTTGATTGTTGACCACCGCCAGGTTTATTTGCTTGGCGAAGTCACAACCGAAGTTTGGGTGGATGTTGGAAGCACAATTTCGGGCCTGACAACTTTTCCGTTTCAGCGGATCAGCGGCACAACCATGCAACATGGATGCGCGGCCAAATATTCGGTGGCCAGGTTTGGCGAATCATTTATGTTTGTCACCCGCGACACCCGCGGCCAAGCCATCATTGGCGCCATCAACGGTTATACATTGGTGCGAACTTCCACCCACGCGGTTGAACAAACTTTGATTGGCGTGGATGTGTCGGATGCAGTGGCTTACACCTACCAAATCCAAGGCCATGAAATGTATGTTGTGACCTTTCCATCAATTGATTTGACATGGGTTTATGACCTGGCAACGCAACAATGGCATAAATGGTTGTCATGGGATGAAGATGCGGGCGAATATTATCGTCACCGGTCAAATTGTTATGCGTTTTTTGCTGGCAAAAATTTGGTTGGCGACTTTGAAAACGGCAAAATTTACAGTTTAAACAATGCGGTTTATACCGACAACGGTTCAACAATTCGTCGTTTGCGTCGCGCAATCCACCTGACCAGCGACTTGCAGCGTCAATTTTTTGAAGAATTTCAAATCCAATTTCAACCTGGCGTTGGACTTGCAACCGGCCAGGGCGACGATCCCCAAGCCATGTTGCGTTGGTCAAATGACGGCGGTTCAACCTGGTCAAACGAACATTGGGTAAGTATTGGAAGAATCGGCCGTTATCAAAACCGCGCTATGTGGCGCCGTTTGGGCTGGTCGCGTAATCGCATTTTTGAAGTGGCGATTTCCGATCCAATCAAAGCCGTGATTGTTTCCGCAAACCTGAAGGCGTCCGTAGGGGATAACTAATGGTCGCCCCAAATCCAACATCTTTTACAAATATTCGATTCCCGCAATCGCCATTTCTTGATCCGACGACAGGAAGGCCAGCGCGTGAATGGATCATTTGGCTGCAAAGCCCTGATGTTTTGTCGGCCAACATTGCTTACATCACAATCACGGGCGGTTCAATCAGCGGGGTGGGGATTTTTGATTCTGTAATCAACAGCACCACAATTGGTTTGACAACGCCAGCCGCGGGAAAGTTTACCAATTTGACGGCCTTAAACGGTATTGGCGGGGGTACATTTTGAACGAAATCATTTCATCACCCACGCGGGATCAAATCGACCAACTTCAAGCCGAAATGGTCAAGATGCCCCAGGCCGAATTGCAAACTGAGCATTATTTTGTGCCTGGGATGTATTGCCGACGCGTGTATCGTCCAGCCGGAACGCTGATTGTGGGCAAGGTTCACAAACACCCACACTTTTTTTTGTGCGCCAAAGGCGAGATAATTGCTTGGACAGAAAACGGAATGAAAAAACTTCAGGCTGGCGACGTTGTTGAATGCAAGCCTGGAACAAAGCGGGTAACCCTGGCCACCCAAGATTCGATTGGGGTAACGATCCACAAGACGGAAGAAACCGAATTGGACAAGATCGAATTGGAACTGGTCGAACCGGATGAAGCGTCGATGTTTGATTCAGGCAATAAATTGAAACACATCATTGACGAAATGAAAAAATTAGAAGGGGAATGATATGACATTCGTTGCAGCAGCAATCGGGGGCGCTTTAGGCTACGGTGTGGCCGGTACGTTGACCGGTGCAGCAATTGGCGCCGGTATTGGCGGCCTAATTGGCAGCAGTCAAAGCCAGGCCGGTGCAGCCAAGGATGCGGCATCTTTGCAAGCGGGGGCAACAAACGAAGCGGCCCGATTGCAATATTTGACCGGTCAAGATTCAATTGCCTTTCAAAAGGAAATGTTCCAAAAACAATTGGAACTAGGCAAGCCTTATCGAGAGGCGGGTTATGGGGGGTTGACGCGACTTAATGAAATGTTGCCAAGCCTTACATCACCGGTGACCGCGGCAGACATTCAAAATATGCCTGGCTATCAATTTGCCGTTCAGCAAGGAACCGGCGGGGCCATGCAGGGCATGAACGTTGGCGGCGGTGGATCGAACGTTCAACGCGCTGGCCAAAAGTTTGCCATCGACTACACGATGGGAACCGCTTTGCCACAGTTGATGCAGCAAAAACGCGATATTTACAACACTTTGTCGGGCGTGGCCAACATCGGTCAAATGCAACCTGGTGCTGGCGCGGCTGCCGGAACACTTGGAACCAACGTTGCCAACACCATGCAAGGAACTGCAACCAACATTGGCCAATTGGGCGTTGCTGGCGCAAATGCTTTGGCGTCCGGTCAAATCGGCGCAGCAAATGCCAATGCCAATTTGTTTGGGCAATTGGGCAATGCTGGCATGATGTACGCGCTTTTGGCATAAGGAAAAAATTATGGATTTAAACATTACACCAGTTGCCGGACAAATCAAACCCGCTACCAATATGTCGTTGGCCGATATGGTCAACATTGGCCGCGGCGTTCAGTCTTACAAAAGCGGGCAAATTGCGCTTGAACAGCAAGACATTGGAAACCAGGAACAACGCGCCGTTGCTGACGCCATCAAACAAAATCCCAATTTGTTTATGACCGACAACAGCCTGGACATTGAAAAAGCCAAAACAATTCTTCCGCAGTTGGCGCCTAGGACTTATCCGGATATGTTGCAAAAATACACAACCATGTCCAAAGCGGAAACCGAAGCCAAATTTGCAAAGCAAAATTTGACGCAAGATCAAAAAAATCTTGTCGGTCAAACCTTTAACATTTTGGGCAAGGCTGGCATTAAAGACAAAAACACATATTTTGGCGCGTTGGATGATTTGGTAAAAACCAATCCAAACAATCCCGATTTGGGGAGGCTGGTGGATTCGTACAAAAAGATTTGGAACGAATTGCCCGAACAAACGCCCTGGGATCAATTGGCCCAAACCGGCGCCCAAACTTTGTTGAAGGTTCCAACTCAAGAAGAATTATTTGGTCAAAAGCCTGGCACTATTAGCACGGGCGCAGCCACATTTCCAACAGTCACCACGCCTTCCGTTGCCGGTCAAGAGCCGCGCCAAAAAGTTGGGCAGATTCCTTTGGTTACCGCGCAACTACCGCCAGGTTCGATAATGGAACCAAGTGGCCGCGTTGACATGAACAACAACCCAATGGCTTGGGTAAGAGATCAGCGCACCGGCCGAGTTTTGGGCGAAGTCACCATTCCTGGTGGACTTCCTGAAAATCAAATGCCTGGCGCACAAATGCCGGTTACCGGCGCCCCCGCCATGAATATGCCGCAGCCGCAGCCGCAAATGCCAGGCGGCCCCGTTGTTGGCGGCCCAATGCCTTTGCCGCCGCCTGGCCAACCCCTTGCACCGGCTGGCCAACCATTGGCCAATGCGCCAGCACGTATGCCCCCTGGCGAAAATGCCAGCACATTAGAAGCCGCAACAAATTTGCGCTTAAAAACGCGAGAATTGGCCCAACAAGTTGGCGTCCAACAATTTAACAGCGACCAAATCATTAAATTGGCTGACGATGTAATTTCCGGCAAAGGCGCCGGAACAATTGCCAATTTGACCGGTGGTTATGCTGGCTTAAACGGACTTGGAATTGGCGGCAAAAACGCAACCAACCTTCAACAATTGGGCCATTACATGGCGCTGCAAACGCAAGCCTTGACGGCCGGAACTGGCCTTGGCAATACTGACGCTGGCCGAGCCATTGGCGGTCAAATTGCTGGCGACATTCAATGGACGCCCGAAGCCATCAAACAAACTGCCCGCGTAAACCGCGCCCTTTCAACCGGTACTGAATTATTTGCCCAGGGCGTTGACAACGCGTTTACGCGATCAAAAGGCAATCCATTTGCAGCGGCAGAATTTCAGCAGCGATGGTCAACAGCCCTTGGCAACGATGGCATAAATGCAATTCGTTTGTATGATGCTATTCGGAAAAAAGACAATGAAGCAATCAAGGAAGTGGTAACCCAAGCCGGTGGCGCTGATTCGGCTGGTTATCAAAACCTGGTCAATAAAATTGGACAAATGCAAAAATTGATCGGGGGCAAATAATGGAAACCTTGAACCTTGCCGACATTGACAATGCGGTGGGGCAAGCGTTTGGCCGAAAACCAAAAGCCGCACCGCAGCCAGCCACGCAACAAAGCCAGCCAAGCCAAGTAAATTTGGAAGGGTTAAATCCCGCATTGCTTTCCAATTTGCAAAAAGCCCAGGCGGCTTATAAGCAAGAATTTGGCACGGATATGCCAATCACCAGCGGCGTTCGCACACGCGCTGAACAACAAAAATTGTTTGACCAAAGCAAAGCCGGAAAGCCTGGCATTTATTCGCCCATAGACCCCGCCAGCGCCCCAGGGCAGCCCGCATTCCACACCGAAGCCGTGGACATATCATCCAAGGTTCCCGAAGAATTCCTGAACCGTTTTGGCATCCATCGGCCACTTGGCAAAAAAGACCCCGTTCATGCGGTGTTGATGCCTGGCCAAGTGACTGGCACAGAAATGCCCCAAGGGTTTGCCGATTTCAACCCGCAAAATATTAACGCGGCGGTGCAAACGGCGTTAAACGAAAAGGTTGAAGAAAAGCCCCGCGGCGTAGTTGGCAAGGTTGGCCAATTCCTACGCGGCCAAGGCCGTGCAGCCGCCAGCGTAGCCGACGTTGGCATAAATGCAATTACCGGAACAATGGACGTTTTGGCTTATCCGCTGGCGCGGGCTTATTACGGCACACAAATGTCGCCTGAAGCAGCCGAAGCCAAAGCCAAGGCCGAAACCACCAGCCCCAAAGACGTTGTGGGCCGCGCTTTTGGCGTTACCGAAACGCCGGAATACAAAGGCGAAGCCAGCCGACAAGTTATGGATTACATTGGCGCCAATTTGGAAAAAGGCGTTGATGCAATTCAGAAAGGTTTGCAAAGCCAGGGAATCAACATTCCCAAAGGCGACGTGGAAAACATGGTCAACCAGGCCACGTTCTTGATTCCTGGTGGCGCCAAAGCAATTGCCAAAACCAAGCCCGTTCAAGCCGTCACCGGTGCAATTGGCCGCGAAGCCGGATACGTTGGCCAGGCTGTTAAAGCCGTGACGCCTGAACCCGTCCAGCGCGTTGTTGGTGGCGTCGTTGAAGCAATTGCGCCTGGCACTACCAACATCAAACCAAAAGCGGCGCCAGCGGCCGTTCCTGGCACGCCGGAAGCGCCTGGCGTTGAACTTAAACGCAACGTGGACGAATTAGATCAGCGTTATCAGGCCGAACGCCAGGCGGCAACGCAGCCAGCCGCGCCAGGTCAACCAGCGCCAGCACAACCCGCCGCGTCGCCACTTGGAACCAGCAAGCCGACCACGCCTGACGCGCCGTTTTCCGAAGTCAAGTATGCCGAAAATGGTTTGCCGTTGGACGAACAGTATGCCCGCGCCCAAACAATAAACCGCGTTTTGGGTTCGGATCATGCCGCCGACTTGGCTGCCATTGAAGGCAAAGGCAAAGAACGCGCAACCAATTACGCCACGTCAAACACCGACACGGCCACCGGCAATTTTTTGAAAGAAAAGTTTGCCGACGAACAAAAACGCCTGGCAGATTTTGCCGAACGCCAGGTCAAAAACACCGGTGGCACGGTTGGCTTGGACGAAAGCACCGTTTACAAGCGCGGCAACACACTTTTAAAACCGTTGGATGGTTTAAAAAATTATTTTGACAAAGCGACTGAAAAAATTTACGCCGAACGCAATGCAATTGCCAAAGATATTCCCGTCGAATCCAACAACATTTTAAAAGTTTTGGGCGACGAATCGCTGACGTTGGCCAACACCGAATCCATTGGCTTGACCAACATTGCTAAAGCGCGAATGAAGCAATTGAAAATGATTGACAAAGATGGAAATCTATTGCCAACCGATGCCAAAACAGCAGAAAATTTCCGTCAATTCCTCAATGAAAATTACGACCGAAAAAATGCCAATTTGCACCGCAAATTAAAAGAAGCGGTGGACGAAGACGTGCTGGCCAATTTGGACACAAACACCCCGCTTTACAAAGATGCACGGGCTTTAGTTGAACTTCGCAAAAACACTTTGGACAATCCAAACGGAATTGCAAAAATTTTGGATTCTGAAGGGCCAAATGGAATAAATCGTAAGGTTCCGATTGAAAAAGTCGCGCAAACAATTGCCGATATGCCGGTGGATCAAATAACCCATGTTTTGGATACTTTGAGAAATGTCCCGCCGGAATTGCAACCCCAGGCCACGGCCGCGTTGTCGGAAATCAAAGCGCAATTTGCCAACCGCGTTGCGGAACAAAAGACACCGCGCCAGTTGACCAAATACATGAACGACAACCGCGAGGTAATGAACCGTGTATTTACGCCTGACGAAATGGCCAATCTACGTGATTACCACAATGCCGTTCACATCCTGGCCACCGACACAGGTTACAAAGGCGCAGCCGTTCAAAAAATCAACGTGGAACAAAAACTAGGTTCCAAGATCAAAGAACAATTGTTGCAAAAAGGCGCGGCAACTATTGCTGGTGTTGGTACTGAAGCCGCAACGCTTGGATCAACCGCTGGCGCAGCCGGAACAACCGCCGGTTTAATTACGAATGAACTTTTAGGGCAACGTACCGCTAGAAAACAAGCCAAAGCACAGGCCCAGGCCGAACAAAAGGCATTTGAAAACACGCAACAGCGTTTTGTCCCCATCCAAGATTTGATTAAAAAATGAACGATATGGCACAAGCAGAAATTGATCCCGTGAAATACGGCGTCCTTTGGCAAAAGGTTCAGGACTACGAACGCCGGTTTGACGACATGGACAAAAAAATGGACAAGATGGAAGCCCAATTGGAAAAATTGGTGGCCTTGGCTAACCAGGGTCGCGGTGGCTTTTGGGCTGGAATGGCGTTTGTATCGTTTGTTTCAAGTGCCGTGGGGTTTGCAATTAGTTGGATGAAGGGCCATTGAAATGAGTGAGGAAAAAATCCAAGCAATGGAAAGCAAAGGGCAATTGATTGAAAAAATCACTTTTGCTTTGCTGCCGTTGTTGTTTTCGTGCGTGGTTTACCTTATGTCGGCGCTGTCAAACTTGGCGCACGAAGTCACCATCTTGAACAGCAAAATCAGCCTGGTTGTGACGAGCGACAACAAGCAAGCAAGCAACACCGGCGCCGAACTGGCCCGCGAAAAATTGCGCCAGGATTTGGAAAAAGAAATCCAGCGCAACCGTGACCAAATCGCCGAAAACCGGATGCACATTGCCATCCTGGAAGAAAAAACGCACGTTTCAAAACCAATCAAAACCCTGACGGGAAAGGACTGATATGTTTGGACTTGACGCATTGCTGAACGTTGGCGGGAAGTTGATCGACAAATTGATTCCCGATCCTGAAGCCAAAGCCAAAGCCCAATTGGACTTGGCCAAAATGGCCCAGGATGGCGAACTGGCCAAGATGGCCAACGAAACAAAATTGTTTGAAGTGGAAATGAACAACGTGTCGGATCGCTGGAAAGCCGACATGGGTTCCGATTCTTGGCTGTCCAAGAACATTCGGCCAATGGCGCTAATTGCCATTTTTGTGGCTTACTTTGTGTTCACAATGATGAGTGCATTTGGATACAACGCCCAAGAATCATACGTGCAATTGTTGGGCCAATGGGGTCAAATCATTTTCCTGGCTTACTTTGGCGGCCGCACGGTTGAAAAACTTGCCGACATGAAAAGCAAAAAATGAATTTGTCTGAACATTTTACCCTGGAAGAATTGACGCACACCGACCACCGCGAACTGGACAATACCCCCACGGATGCGGAAATGGCCAACCTGGTTCGCTTGGCCGATTTCCTGGAAGAAGTCAAAACCGTGTTGGGCGGCAAGCCGGTGATGGTGAATTCGGCGTTTCGCAGCAAAGCCGTCAATGATGCGGTTGGATCAAAAGACACCAGCCAGCACCGTATTGGCTGCGCTGCCGACCTTCGCATTCCTGGCATGACGCCCGACCAGGTGGTGAAAGCCGTCATTGCGTCGGGCATCAAATACGACCAGGTAATCCGCGAATTTGACCGCTGGACGCACATAAGCATCCCAAACAAAGACGGCGACAAACCCCGACGCCAAGCCCTGATTATTGACAAGGCCGGAACACGGGCATTTGTCTAGCGTTTCATTTGCCGGACAAACACCGCAAACGACGCCGCGGTGTCGCCCAGGCTTGTCATTTTTTCAAATTCCGCGGCCACTTCATCCAGAACGTGATTGCGAAGCGCCAATTCTTTGCATTTGCCTGGCGCGGTGCAGCCGGTGGTGTAACAAAGTGGACAAACCCACGGTTCGGGCAAAGCCGCCCCTGATTGCAATTGCTGTTGCATGGTGGGCATTCCTTAAAGTTTGATCGCATTCAGATTGAAATTGTCGGCCATCACTTCGTCGTAATTGAAATGGCGGCCAAAGCAATCCCTAAATGAAACGCATTCGTCCGACCAACCTTCGACAACATTTTTGTAAATGTATGCCTTTTTTGGAACGGTAATGCTTCCAACGACAAAATGCAACCCTTTGGCCGTCAGGCGCCAAAGCCCGTCGGATTTTTTGGTTTTGTCTTCCCTGGTTCCGGCCGATTCCACCAACCCCCAATGTTGGGTTGTGGTGTAAGTTTTGCCGCGCAGCATCCAGCGCGGGGCCGTGCGGGGAATATCTATCCATCCATCTTCATCACAAGCGGCCCTGGAAAGCCACAAAAGCCCCAGGGCGCGGGTTTCGTTCATGCCTTGAGGGCTTACCTTGCCCCACTTCCCGCAACAGGGGCAATTGCCCCCGTCGCCTTCAATGGTGGCCCGCCAGTTGGTTTTCAATTGCGAAAGGTATTGGCCTTCGTCGCCAAAAAAATCCAATTGCATGGCCAACCCCTTAAAACTGCATATCGTCGTGC
>Ga0209400_1001421_pt1 | contig 19258 bp, 21 predicted proteins | sample M_130807_EF_Meta_FD_187313 | JGI IMG/M metagenome (GOLD analysis project Ga0209400, IMG submission 187313) | Freshwater microbial communities from Lake Montjoie, Canada to study carbon cycling - M_130807_EF_MetaG (SPAdes) (version 2) | ecosystem: Environmental > Aquatic > Freshwater > Lake... | reverse complement strand
ATGCGAATTGGTGTAGCTGGCTCTGTCGGTCTTGATCATTTAATGACCTTCTCAGGAAAATTTACTGATTCCCTTGTAGCCGGTTCCCTTGAAAAAGTTTCACTCTCATTTTTAGTTGATGACCTCGATGTTCGACGTGGTGGCTGCGCTGCCAATATTTGTTTTGGCATGGGAATGCTTGGTCTAAATCCAATTTTAATTGCCGCTGTCGGCAAAGATTGGGCAGATTACGAAGCCTGGCTATCTCGACATGGCGTAGACACCGGACACGTTTTGATTTCTAAGGATCTTTTTACAGCGCACTTTATGGTGACAACAGATACCGAACTCAATCAAATTGCATCCTTTTTCCCCGGTGCAATGAGTGAAGCGCGAAATATCGAATTAGCACCGATCATGGAAAAAACTGGTGAGCTAGATTTGATCGTTATTTCACCCGATGACCCTGAAGCAATGATGCGTCATAGCGAAGTTGCAAAGGCTCGAGGTATTGCAATCGCCGCTGATCCATCACAACAAATGGCTCGCATGGAAGGTCAGGAAATTAAAACTCTGATCGATGGCGCCACTTATTTGTTTATGAATGAATATGAGTTAGCTCTTGCAATTCAAAAAACTGGGTGGAGCGATGCTGAAATACTTTCTCGCGTAAAACATCGTGTGATCACGCAAGGGTCAAAAGGTGCTCGCATCGAAACTAAGGGTGGCGAGTTAATTAAAATCGCTTGTCCAAAAGAAAATGCCAAAATTGATCCGACCGGTGTCGGTGATTCATTTCGTTCAGGTTTTGTTGCTGGTCTTGCTTGGGGGCTCTCACACGAGCGCTGCTTACAACTCGGAGCTTTAATAGCAACGTATGTAATCGAAACTAAAGGAACACAGGAATATCGATTTACTCCTGAGCAATTTACCGAACGTTTTAAGCAAGCTTATGGAGAAAAAGCTGCCTCAGAAATCAGCGCTCACTTAGCTTCGTGATAACAAAAGAGTCTTTCGATTTTTTATCAAATACATTGCCAGTCATGCGAGACCACGCCACCAAATCAGGTTCGGTTGCGGGATCATCAGAGTGCAACATAACTTGATCTCCGGCATGCATGAAGGAAACTTCTTTGCCTAGTTCAATTATTGGCTGAGGACATCGCAATCCACGAGCATCTATTTCTTTCATGCTCTCGATCGATTCACGTTAATTACAACGCTTTTGATCAAGCCATCAATTTCGGCTTGTGTGGTGCCAGGATGAATTGTTATTCGAATATTTCCGTGCGTGAGCACGCCCATGGCAGCCAACACATGACTTGGTTGCAAATTATCTGCGGTGCACGCCGAGCCCGAATCCACGCTATAGCCATCACTTTCCAGAGCGCGAATTAATTCTTCACCGTTGCAATTCAGAAATGAAACGCTGAGCATGTGGGCAAGGCTTGATTCCAGTGGACCAGCGATATCGGCATCTGCCACTTGCGAGAATGCGCTTCTTAATTGCTCATTAAATTTGCGGGCTTGTGAATCTGCAGTTTTAACTTCTGAAGTGAAATTTTCAAGAGCAACGGCACTTGCGAGTAGTAGCGGAAGTGAGACATCAAAATTGGGGTGTGCAGCATTGAGGTGGGGAAGGGGATTGCTCCATTGTGATGGTTTTTTGATAATCAAAATTCCTAATTCGGCTGGACCATACCAAGACTTACTATCAAAAAGAGCTGTTGAAAATTGATCAGATAGTGGCACACGAATTCCACTCGTTGTTGCATCAAGAAAAATTCGCTCGGATTGCGTACTAGAGATAATCGCATCGCACTCTTGAATTACACCGGTTTCTGCATTGGCAATCTGCAAGGCAAGCACTGATTGCTTGGCCGTAGTGTTTTCAGGGATTAGTTTTCCGTCGAGAGCGCTTTTTAAAACATTGTGTGGAATTTTCGTAGCGATAGCAAATACATCTTTTCGATCCGTGGCTCCGTGAATCAAAGTTGGTGTATCTGCGAACAACCCTTGTATGCCCAAGTAATAACCAAGTGAGGCAGGCGAGATCGGAACGACGGAATCAACCCCAACAGATAGCGAACTTGCTATCGACTCAAGGGCGTTATTTTTTAATTGACGAGCCTTAGCACCGGATTGTGAGAGCTTTGCCGGGTCAGCCCAACCGCTGTCAAAGGCAGCGTGAAGTACGTCAAAAGCCTTTGGATGAAGAGGGCTCTCACTCTGGAAGTTTCCTGTGACACGTACCACCGGATGAACGCTACTGGCAGGTGAGCACGTTTTGGAAATGCACCACTATTCTTAAGCCTATGTCCGCACGTAATAAGCGATCCTTATCCCTAGTTGGGATAGTGATTCCAGTCGTATTGCTTCTTACCGGTTGTTCAAAGGTTTCAGGACTTGGTTTTGAAGAAGGAATTACAAGCGTTAACGATCAATCGTTATCTCTGTGGCAAGGTGCATGGATTGCAGCTGGCGTAGTCGGAGTAATCACTTTCATTTTAATTGTTTGGCCAGCGATATTTCATCGCCTCAAAAAAGACTCACCAGAATTTCCAAAGCAAACTCAATACAACGTACCCGTTGAAATTCTTTACACAGTGATTCCGTTTATTATCGTTGCTGTTCTCTTTGTTTATACATTGCAAAAGCAAAACGTAATCACCGCTAAAACAACAGGTCCGGCTCACGAAATTTCTGTCGAAGGCATTCAATGGTCATGGCAATTTGCCTATCCAGAAGCAGGTGCTGCTGCTGTCGTAACCGGAACTCCCGCACAGCCACCAACTCTGTATCTGCCTCAAGGTGAAAAAGTTAGATTCACAATTACGTCAAACGACGTTGTGCACGGCTTCTGGATTCCAGCATTTATGATCCAAATGCAAAATCTTCCAGGAGTGACAAACTATCTTGAATTCACCGCGAATAAGTTGGGAACCTACCCAGGGCGTTGCAATATTTTATGCGGGCGCAATCACACACAAATGATTTTTAGCGTCAAAGTCGTAACCCCATCGGAGTATGCGAGTTATCTAGAAACCCTGAAAGCGAGTGCAGCATGACAACATTTGCAGAAAGTCCAGCGCTGAAACTTCCAACACAGGATATTAAGCCAACTCAAAAAGGAAATGCATTCGTTAAGTGGATTACGACCACAGACCATAAGCGCATTGGTTATTTGTATCTAATGACAACTTTTGCTTGGTTTCTAATCGGCGGTTTCTTAGCTCTGCTTCTACGCTCAGAATTAGCTCGACCTGGATTGCAATTCTTAAGCAATGAGCAGTACAACCAAATTTTCACTATGCACGGAACAATTATGTTGCTTATGTTTGCAACACCCCTCTTCGTAGGGTTTGCAAACGTCATCATGCCGCTTCAAATTGGCGCTGCAGATGTGGCTTTCCCACGATTGAACATGCTTTCTTACTGGATGTATTTCTTCGGAAGTATCATGGCGTTTGCAGGATTTTTAACTCCTGGAGGCGCGGCATCCTTTGGATGGACAGCGTATGCACCACTTTCCAGCTCTGTGTATTCACCTGGAATCGGATCTGATCTCTGGATTGTTGGTCTTGCTATCGGTGGTGTCGGAACAATTCTTGGCGGCGTAAATTTCATTACAACAATTTTCACAATGCGTGCACCAGGCATGACGATGTTTCGTATGTCAATCTTTTCGTGGAACGTCTTGCTTACTTCTATTTTGGTTTTACTTGCATTCCCACCGCTAGCAGTTGCATTACTTGGACTCGAATCGGATCGTCTCTACGGCACGCATCTCTTTGATCCCGCTAATGGTGGCGCAATGCTCTGGCAACATCTCTTCTGGTTCTTTGGTCACCCCGAGGTTTATATCTTGGCGCTTCCATTCTTTGGAATTGCAACAGAAATTTTGCCTGTATTTAGCCGCAAACCAATCTTTGGTTACAAGGGTTTAATTGCGGCAACAATCGCGATTTCCGCTCTCTCTGTATCCGTGTGGGCGCACCACATGTTTGCTAGCGGTCAGGTATTGCTTCCATTCTTCTCATTCATGACATTCCTTATCGGAGTACCGACCGGAGTGAAATTCTTTAACTGGATCGGAACAATGTGGCGAGGTCACGTAACATTTGAAACTCCAATGCTTTGGGTAATGGGATTCCTCGTAACATTCTTATTTGGTGGACTCACTGGAATTATTTTGGCTTCACCACCACTTGATTTCGCTGTTTCAGCGTCTTACTTCGTGGTTGCTCACTTCCACTACGTACTCTTTGGCACAGTGGTCTTTGCGATGTTCGCTGGCTTCTATTTCTGGTGGCCAAAGATGACGGGGCGAATGCTTAATGAGCGCCTAGGAAAGATTCACTTCTGGACATTGTTTTTTGGTTTCCACTTAACATTTTTAATCCAGCATTGGCTCGGTATTAAGGGTTTCCCACGTCGTTACGCCGATTATTTACCAACTGATGGATTTACTTTTATGAACACTGTTTCAACTATTGGTTCATTCCTGTTGGCACTTTCAATGATTCCATTCTTTGTAAACGTCTGGATTACACGTAAGAGTCCGCTTGTGGGCGTCGATGATCCTTGGGGTTACGGATCATCCCTTGAATGGGCAACTTCGTGTCCACCACCGCGCCATAACTTCACTTCGATGCCACGTATCTCAAGTGAGCGACCAGCATTTGATATGCATCATCCACACATCAAAACTGAAGGGCACTAAGTTTCATGAAAACTAATTGGATGCTCTTTGTTGGTCTATCTATTTTTTACTTCATCATTACCATCGTATATTGGCAAGTAAATGGTGAGGCTCTTGGCATCACAGGTTTGCTGCTATCAGGCTGCTTAGCTGGGATGGTTGGTTTCTATATCTGGTTTACTCAAAAACGAATTGGAAAGATACTTCCGGAAGATAATACGGATGCCGAAATTGCAGATGGTGCGGGTGAGTTAGGTTTCTTTAGCCCACACTCTTGGTGGCCGCTTCCAACTGGTTTGTCAGCAGTTGCAACGGGCCTAGGACTCATCATCGGTTGGTGGTTCACACTTATTGCAATAAGTGCACTGGTTATCTGCGTAATCGGTTGGGTTACTGAGTACGAAAAGCCTTTAACCTCCTCAAATCATTAGTTTTAATTCCCTAAGCGGTAAAGCATGAAAAACGTTCGCGGGCTATTAAAAGCATCTCATTTCATACCTACATTAATTGTCACCAGTATCGCTTTTGCTTTTGGCGTGCATTATTGGTGGGAAGGCCCTGCCTACGTTATTGCCTTTACAGTCTTCACAGGTCAATTAGTAGTTGGCTGGAGTAATGATCTCTATGACTTTGAAGATGATCAACGCCATGGGCGCATGAATAAACCACTGGTCTCTGGCTTAATAACCCAGCAATACTTGCGCAAATGCTTGATATTTATGGTGCCATTTTCTTTTGTTGCAAATGTTTTTGGACCCTTAGGCATGAAAGGTGGACTTCTTTATTGGCTCGGAATTGGTTGTGGCGTTGCCTATAATTTTTATTTTAAATTTAATGTGCTCTCACCGCTTCCATATGCCGTGGCTTTTGCAGCGCTTCCTTCGTGCATCGCTATTTCTAAATCAGTCACACCTCCAACATGGATGTGGCTCGGGGGAGCGATTCTTGGGTGCGCAGCACACTTTATAAATGTAATCAAAGATATGGATCAAGATCGTGAAAGTGAAATTAGAGGACTACCACAAAGAGTAGGTAAACCTGGATCAATCGCGATAGCTGGAGCATTGATAGCTATCGCAGCACTAATTATTTTTTAGTGGTGCTCGATTTCTTTGAGATCTTTAGCACTGACCTTTGGTGCAACTTCAGCGTTTGCTGCACTCATACGTGAACGCAGCTTGTTGCGAATCGCATCTGTGCGACGCACGCCAGCCTTATCAATTTCTGGTAATTCCAAAGGACCACTTTGCTCATGAGAGGTAAGTAGCCACTTCTTCTCAGGCGAAATTTCTTCGTGAACTTCAATGAACTCTCCGTGCGGAAGTCTTACTAAACGCCCAGTCTCTTTGCCGTGTAACACGAGGTCGCGATCAGCGCGTTGGAGTGAGATACAGATTCGCTTGGTGATAACAAATGCAATAGGTGGCAACACAATGATTCCGATGCGGCTGAACCACATGATTTGGTTAATGCTTAAGTGGAATTGTTGAGCAATGATGTCATTTCCACCATTTATCAGTGCGATTAAAGTGAAAGTAAGTGCCATGGCGCCAGTTGCAGTGCGATTAGGAACATTGCGTGGACGATCAAGTAGGTGATGCTCGCGCTTATCTCCTGTTATCCAACTTTCAATAAATGGATACAGCGCTAAACCTGTAAACATGATTCCAGGAACAATAAGTCCCGGAATAAGGATGTTCCACGAAATAGTGTGTCCAAATGCGTGCGTTTCAAGGGGCGGTGACATACGCACTAATCCATCGAGCCAACCCATGTACCAATCGGGTTGTGAACCGGCCGAAATCTGACCAGGTGTATATGGACCGTATAACCAAATTGGGTTAATAGATGCGACAGCTGCAATAAATGTGGTTACACCAAAGACAATAAAGAAGAAGCCGCCAGCTTTAGCCATGTAAACAGGAAATAGTGGATAGCCAACAACATTCTTTTCTGTTCGACCAGGACCTGGATATTGAGTGTGCTTCTGATACCAAACCAACATCAAGTGCACCGTGATCAGCGCTAAGAAAATACCTGGAAGCAATAGAACGTGAACGGTAAATATTCGAGGGATAAATGCCTCGCCTGGAAATGCTCCACCGAAGGCGAAGAACGCTATATATGTTCCAACAACCGGTACAGCTTGAATAATTGCTTCTGCTATTCGAATACCAGTTCCTGAAAGTAAGTCGTCTGGAAGTGAGTATCCAAGGAAGCCTTCAACAATTCCAAGTGTTAAAAGACCAACACCGATGATCCAGTTAAATTCACGTGGCTTGCGAAATGCACCAGTGAAATAAACGCGTAACAAGTGAACAACGATTGCCACCATAAAGAAAAGTGCAGCCCAGTGGTGAATCTGGCGCATAAGTAATCCGCCGCGAACTTCAAATGAAATGTGCAATGTTGATGCGTAGGCCGCTGACATTTTTAAGCCAGAGAGAGGTTGGTATGCACCTTCGTAAACAACTTCACGTTGGGAAGGATCAAACCAGAAAGTTAAGAACGTTCCTGAGAGCAACAAAATAATAAATGAATATAGCGCAATTTCACCAAGCAAGAATGACCAATGATCAGGGAAAACCTTATTGAGGTTTTTCTTCATCCACGCCGCAGCACCTGTTCGCTCATCTACGTAGTTAGCGACATTGCCTGCAATACGTTCACGTGCTGTCATGAAGAACGCTCCCAAAAACTAGGTCCAACGGGTTCATTAAATGGTTGTTTTGCCACGAGGTAACCCTCTGAATCCAGGGCTAATGCTAATTGAGGTAGTGGTCGGGCCGCAGGTCCAAATAAAACCTTGGCCGCGCGCGTTACATCAAATGTTGATTGATGACATGGGCAGAGCAAATGTTTTGTCTGTTGCTCATAGAGAGCCACTGCGCAGCCCATGTGAGAACAAATCTTCGAAAAGGCAATAATTCCTTCATGCGTCCAAGACAAACGTTCAGCATCTAAGTTGAATTCTTCAGGACGCAAACGAATCAGTAAAACAGCATCTTTACCAATGTCACTGAGTACGCGGTGGTCTTGACCAGGCAGCATTGCAGGAAGAACTTGGGCAACAGCGCCAACTTCAAGATCTTCAGGTTTTATTGGTCGATCGCCAGGATCAGTTACTAAACGAGTTCCAGCTTTCCAGCTTGTCGTTGAGAGTGAATTTCCTGGAAGAGGGCCTAGGTCTCGCAGCAGTAGAAGTGGAGATAAACCAACTAAACCTAGTGATAGACCGAGTGTGCGCTTAATTAAAGATCGGCGCCCAAGTCCTGCTGCTGCAGCACCTTCTTTAGCAGTCTTAACCAATTCATTGCGATCTTCTTCATCAGAGCGAAACTCGTGACGTTGCACAGTCACTTCTTGATCTGGCATCAAAGTTTTAGCCCAGTGAATCGCACCCATACCGATAAAAAATAGTGAGAATGCAAGGCCGAGTCCTAAAAATAATTGATGAGCATTTGTACTTCCCATAACAGGAATGAATACAAAAATGTCTTCTGGGATTGCAACGTAAGAAACTATAAAAAGGATTGTTCCGAGTGCTGATAAAGCAAAGAGAATCGCAACTTGGCGTTCAGCCTTTTTTGCAGCAAGCGGATCTGAATCTGCTTTGCGGTGAACGTGGGCCGGAATACCTGGATCGTTTATTGCTTCGAGGTCGTTTGCCATTTTTCCTTATCTCGCCTTCATTGCAAGCCAGACTGCAACACCGATTAAAATACCGATTCCAAGTGTCCATACGAGTAGTCCTTCAGTTACTGGACCTACGCGCCCTAGTGATGCACCACCAAGTGCTGGTTCGGACTCTGCAAATTTAATCCATTTAATAATTGATAATTTTTCTTCCGGAGTAATAATTTTATCGGAGAAAACAGGCATCGATTGTGGACCGGTAATCATTGCTTCATAAATATGTCTTGGCTCAACACCCATAACTGTTGGAGCATATTTTCCTTGAGTTAGCGCACCACCTTGACCAGCGAAGTTGTGGCACATTGCGCAATTGTTTCTAAATAATTCGCCACCGTCGGCAACGCTTCCATCGCGTTCATAATTAAGTAATTCATCGCCTGGGATTGCAGGCCCCGGAGCAAGGGATGCAACATAAACAGCCAGTGCGGCTACTTGCTCTGGCGTATAAACAGGCTTCTTCCGCATTGCCTGTGTGCTCATATCTGCCATAGGCATGCGACCTGTTGCAACTTGGAAATCAACTGAAGCTGCGCCAACGCCAATCAAAGAAGGAGCAATCGCGCCACCTTCAGCATTTAAACCATGACAGGACGAACACCCTTTAAGAAAGATTTGTTTTCCTTCTTCGATTGAAGCCGATCTAGCTAGAGCTAATGCTGATTTATTTGGAGTTGCACTAGCGACTGAAAAAGTTGTACCAATGGCTAGGAGTGCAAGGACTAAAAGCATTGGTGCAGCCGCACGGTGTCTGCGGTATTTAGATAGTCGCTTCACTCATATGCCTTTCGATATTCGTAAAAGTTATTTGATTAGGTAAATTGCTGAAAAGAGGGCGATCCACACAACATCTACGAAGTGCCAGTAGTAGGAAACTACGATCGCAGTTGTTGCTTGAGAGTGTGTAAATCTACGAGCCTTGGCAACGCGGATTAAAACAATAAGGAATGCAATGAGTCCGCCTGTTACGTGCAATCCGTGGAAACCAGTTGCGATGTAGAAAATAGAACCGTAGGCCGTAGAAGAAAGTGTCAAACTTTCGGTTACTAGGCTTGCGTATTCATAGATTTGGCCGGCGATAAAGAAGGCACCCATAAGAAAAGTAAGAGAGAACCATTCACGCATTCCCCATTTGCTTACCTGAAAGAATGAACCGGTTCTTTGATTTTGAAAACGTTCTGCGGCAAAGACACCGAACTGGCATGTTACTGAAGATAGAACCAGAACAGTTGTGTTGACCGCTGCAAATGGAATGTTGAGAAGCTTGGATGACTCAAGCCAAATCGTTGGACCTTGCACAGCACGCGTAGTGAAATAGATTGCGAACAAACCTGCGAAGAACATCAGCTCACTGGATAACCACACGATGGTTCCAACAGCGACCAAGTTAGGACGCGAGATTTTGTGGGCTGTTGTGGCAGTGGACATGGGGATGATTATTCCTGCAAAGGCCTCGGACTTCCACCGCCAAGGACCTAGTTGCCCGAGGCAATTTAGCCTTTCCGAGGTGAAACGGGTCACTACAAATTCTTGCTCTAAAAAAGGCCACCAAGACAATAAGATACGAGGATGGAATCAACAGCAGCAGCGCAAAAAAAGAAGCAGATTGCTATCTATTCCGATGATAGTTCTGTGCGCGCTTCTATCGTTTTGGCATTAGGAAATCGAATAGCTGAAGACTTACCAGAACACGAGATTCATGAGTTTGCGACTGGTCCTGCATTACGTCAATACATAGATCGCAAATCCCAGGATGGCACTTTCAAAATTGATCTTTTCATCCTCGATGGGGAAGCAGCACCTGAAGGTGGCCTCGGAATTGCTCGCCAACTTAAGGATGAAGTTTTTAATTGCCCTCCAGTTTTAGCAATTACCGGACGCAAAGAAGATGCATGGCTTGCAGCATGGTCGAAAGCAGAAGCTTCTGTGATTCATCCAATTGATCCATTTACTCTTGCTCGTACAGTCGCAGATTTATTGCGCACTGGCTCACTTACTTCGGCGTAAATTTTTTCAGAAAACCTACTCATGAATCCGAGTTGGAAATCATCCGTTGCATCACTTGAATCTGGGCTGGATTTATCTATCACGGATGCACAGTGGTTTATGCGCGAGATTCTTGAAGGGCGGGCTGAAAGTACTGAACTTTCCGCATTTTTGTTAGCGCTAAAAAATAAAGGCGAAACGTCAGATGAAGTGGGTGCCTTCGTATCAGAAATGTTTAATCACAGCGCACCGATAAAAATTACTGAACGAGCAGTAGACACTGTCGGTACCGGCGGCGATGGCGCCCACACCATCAATATTTCCACTACTGCGGCAATAATCGCTGCAGCCGCTGGGGCACGTGTGGTCAAACATGGCAATAGAGCGTCATCTTCTAAATCAGGCGCTGCAGATTTATTGGAAGCACTTGGTGTCAATATCTCATTGGACGGAAATGGCGTTGAAAAAACCGTAACACAACTTGGTATCGGTTTTTGTTTTGCCCAAAAATTTCATCCAGCAATGAAAAATGCAGCGGCAGTACGTAAAGAGTTAGGCGTTCCGACAGTTTTTAATATTTTGGGACCACTTGCCAATCCAGCAAAACCGCAAGCTGCTGCAATTGGTGTGGCAAATGAGCGAATGCACTTGGTTATGGCTCAAGTATTGGGAGATCGCGGTGTCGACGGATTCGTCTTTCGCGGCGACGATGGTTTAGATGAAATAACTTTGGCGACCACGACATCTGTTTTATCAATTGGCGGCGGAACTATAGAAAGTGAACGAATAGAACCAGCAGATTTTGGTTTATCTGCCGCACCAATATCAGCACTCGTAGGTGGAGATTCACAGGAGAACGCACGAATCACTCGAGCAATATTCAACGGCGAACTAGGTGCACCGCGCGATGCAGTGTTACTAAACGCCGCCGCAGCAATCGCAGCATTCGATGGAGAAATATCTGCAGATATTCACACACGCATTTCAGCTGGACTCAAGCGAGCAATTGACGCAGTTGATTCTGGCAAAGCCACGCAATTGCTCAGTGATTGGGCAACACTGACACAAAACCTAGCCACGAATTAAGCAAACGCGTACTCTTTCGCACATGGGAACACAAGGCGCTCCGGCTGGTTATCTAGAAGATTTCTCTGCATTAGGAAATGGCGCAACCAAGGAAATCGGAATTCTCTTAGTACATGGATTCACCGGTTCACCATCGTCTATGCGTCCGTGGGCAGAATTTATGCACCAACAGGGTTACACGGTTCGCGTTCCACGCTTGCCAGGTCACGGCACAAAGCCAGAGGATTTAAATCAAGTTACATGGCAAGAGTGGCCACGCAAAGTTGAAAGCGAATTGCGCGAACTTCAAAAAACCTGTACGAAAATATTTGTATTCGGACTTTCGATGGGTGGAGGATTAACTCTTTACACCGCGGAAAATCACCAAGAAAAAATCAGTGGCGTTGTTCTGGTCAATCCCATGATTCATATTCCACGAGTCAATCCAGCTTTAGCCAAATTAATGTCAAAATTTCAAAAAATGCGCTCGGCAGTAGGCAATGACATCAAGCGAAAAAACGTCACAGAGTATGCCTATGACGCGCTACCAATGGTTGGGATTTATGAACTCACAAAGATGCTCAAGGCATCGCGCGAGAATCTTGGAAAAGTCACGCTTCCAACGCTTCTATTTCATAGCACCGAAGATCACGTGCTGCCGGTTTCTAATACAGAGATCATTCTCAAAGGGATTAGTTCAAAGGATAAAGAGCGCGTCGAACTGACAAACAGCTATCACGTTGCGACGCTAGATCACGATATGGAAATAATCTTTGAAAAATCTCTCACTTTTGTGCAAGAGCGCTCTTAACCATCTTTACTAATAACTTTTCATCAACTTTCCAATCATTGGGCACAGCCACAGTCTTTTTATTGACCTTGTAATCCTTAAGCTCTGACGCCATTTTCTTTAGAACTTCAGTATTAAATGGAGCTATCAAAATGTGATTTTTCGCAACCGATGCGCCGAATACGTACTGAGTGCCCTTTCGCATCATTGGCTGATTCCAAGCAATTACTAACTCAAGATCAGGAAATTTGGCGGTAAGAATTCGAAATACCTTACGCAAAGTCTTTGCTTGCTGCGGATCAATGGATTTATAGAAATCAGTAGGTGTTTCAAATTTTCGAGTTGTAGTTGATCCACGAGAGAACATAACCAATGCGTTGGCGTGCGCTTGGGAGAATCCGTAGTTTTCACGAAGATGCGCGATTTGGACTGGGTATTTCTCATCCTTAATGGAAGCCATCACTTTGAACCAATACTTCATAGGTTCGCCGTATTTCTTTTCGATAAGCGGAAAATGCGCTTCGCGGCTTGGATCTTTGGTTGGCACAGCCCAATATTAGTAGAGATACGATTGGACTATGACATGGTTCTTATTGGCGATTGCTATAGCCGCCGAAATAGTAGGAACCTTGCTACTAAAGCGAAGTGATGGTTTTACAAGACTTTGGCCATCAATCGGAGTTGTTATAGGTTATTTAACTGCCTTTGCACTGTTGTCTCAATCGCTAAAGAAAATAGACGTTGGAATCACCTATGCCATTTGGTCTGGATTTGGAATCATTGGAGCAGCTGTTGGCGGCGCAGTATTTTTTAATCAACATTTGACCCGACTTAATATAATAGGCATGACGATAATTATTGCTGGAGTTGTAATCATGAATCTCGGGGGAGTAAGTCACTAAATGTATATCCCACGCCATTTCTCAGTTGAAGACCCCGCTGCGCAACAATTTCTGGAAAACCTCAAGAGTGGTCACTTAGTTACCAACACTGCACAGGGGATGCTCTCAACAATGATTCCCGTAACTTTTGATAAAGCGGATCGTTCAATTATCGGACATGTTGCGCGAGGAAATTCCCAGTGGTCCGAAAAAACCAATCAAGAAGCACTCTTTATTAGCGCACCTGTTGATTCATATATTTCGCCAAGTTGGTATGCGTCAAAGCAAGAACATGGCAAAGTCGTTCCAACCTGGGATTACATGTTGGCCCATGTGTATGGTGAATTGATAATCCATGACGACGTCGATTGGCTTCGCAAAGCGGTTTCAAACCTCACGGATTCATTTGAAGCAGGTAGAGCCAAGCCATGGAAGTTAGATGATGCTCCAGAAGATTATGTGGCTGGTCAACTACGGGCAATTGTTGGGGTTGAATTAAAAGTTACCCGCCTAGAAGTTTCATTTAAAATGAGCCAGAACAAAACAAAAGACGATTTAGAAGGTGTCATTGCAGGTTTACGTGCAGATAATCGCGAAGATGTTGCCAACAAAATTGAAGATTTAAGGCCAGAAGAAAAGAAATAGGTTTCTGTGTGGACGATACTGGGATCGAACCAGTGACCCCCACAATGTCAATGTGGTGCTCTACCGCTGAGCCAATCGTCCTAGGTGGTTGAACTATACAACAGCTAATTTAGCGACCGAAATCGTCCTCGATACGCTCAATATCATCTTCGCCAAAGTATGTACCAGTTTGAACTTCGATGAAAATAACTTCGTTGTTTCCGATGTTTGCAATTCGGTGAAGTTGGCCAATGCCAATTGAGATTGTGTCACCGGATGAGAGTTGTGAAACTTTTCCTTCAAGTGTTACTTCAGCGTTGCCTTGAACTATGAACCAATGTTCGGCGCGTTTTTGATGGCGTTGATATGACAAACGCTTTCCAGGTTGTACATAAATACATTTCGTTTTATGAATTGCACTTTCTTGCAAGATTTCATAGCGACCCCAAGGTCGTTGTGATTCATCGTGTGCACTCATTGGTGGATTCTTTCAGTTTTGTTGGTGAAAGGACACAGCTATATTTATTACTTTAATAATGGAGGTGGAAACGGGATTTGAACCCGTGTAGAGGGATTTGCAGTCCCTTGCCTCGCCTCTCGGCCATTCCACCATAGAAAGACCGCCACTTTTATCTATTACATGAGTAAAGATATGTAAGTGGCGGTGAATCAGAGCGGACGACCGGGTTCGAACCGGCGACCTGAACCTTGGCAAGGTTCCGCGCTACCAACTGCGCTACGTCCGCGTATTGCAGGGCAAAATCTATCGCATGAGTGCGCAAGAGCCAAAGCGAGGTGGCAGCGACTAAGTTGTCCGCATGAACGCAGGGGTTGAGCCGATCTTTTGGATGGGCAATCGATATGCAACTGGTTTGCAGCGAGTAACACATGACCCCAGCGAAATAACTAATGATGGGTTTTGGGCAGTTTCAATTTCATTTGAAGGTCAATGGACGTGTGCCCAATTTGACGAGGTTGTTGATGCGCAATTTATAACATCTGATTCCGATTTCGTTTCTTCGCAATTTAAGTCTTCGATGGATCGCGATACATATATTTCTTATGTCCATGCGATTCAAGAAGATGTTTCTAATGGATGGGTTTATCAAGTAAATGCCTGTCGCATGCTCAGTGCACCAGTTGAAAAAAGTTTTTCACTAGCTGGGCTATTCGCGTCGATTTTGAAGAACAATCCAGCACCGTACGCCAGTTACCTGCGAATTCCAGGTGTCGAAATCGCATCGGCATCTCCCGAACTATTTCTAAAGCGACGAGGCAGCACCGTTACGTCATCTCCGATCAAAGGCACTCGTCCTACGGGCGGCGCAGAATTTGGCAGTAAGGACACAGCCGAAAATGTAATGATCGTGGATTTGATTAGAAACGATCTGGGTCAAATTTGCAAAGATGGATCAATAGATGTGCCACGTTTATTGGGTATCGAAAAACATCCCGGAATTGATCATCTTGTCTCTGATGTAACTGGCGAGCTAAAAGAGAATTTATCGTGGCGCCAAATAATTGAACCATTGCTGCCACCGGGTTCTGTTAGCGGTGCACCAAAGTCTTCGGCTGTGAAAATAATTGCGCAGCATGAGAAAAATCGTGGAATTTACTGCGGAGCAATTGGATGGATCCAAGGCGATGCTTGTGAGTTAGCTGTTGCAATCAGAACTTTTTGGAAAGAAGAGGAAACTTTGAAATTTGGTACAGGTGCCGGAATAACATGGGCAAGTGATGCGGCATCTGAATGGGAAGAAACCGAGTTGAAGGCAGAGCGATTGATAAAAATTGCATCAGGTGAAATCTCATGAAAATTTGGTTAAATGATGCCGTTGTTGATTCCAGTGGAGTTGAACTGGCTCCAGATAATTGGCCAGATGGTTTCGGAGTATTTGAAACGATAAAAACTGTCGGTTCCGTTCCGTATGCACTCAATCGCCATATGAGGCGAGCACTTGATGCGGGAGCGCGGGTAGGTGTTGAAATACCTGGTGAAGATCGTGTGCGTATTGCAATTGATCGATTGCTGGCAGAAGTGAAACATCCAATTGGTCGCTTGCGATTGCTTTTTAAACAGGACGGCACCTTCATGGCAACACATGATGCGTATGAAGAACTAACTCATAATTTAAAGCTCTGCACCTATTCAGTTCGTATAGATATCAAAGGTGTGCCAGCGAAGACTTTTCCATATACATCAAGACTAGAAATATTGAATTTCGCAAAAGGACAGGGCTGCGATGAAGCAATTGTGATCAATAGCAACCACGAAGTATGCGAGGGTGCAGTTTCTAATCTGATTTTTTACACCGATGGAATGTGGATCACTCCGCCAATTGTTCAAGGCGTATTGCCTGGGGTAATGCGTGCGTTAATTGTAGAAAATTTACAGGTGAAGGTCAGAAAAATTGACACTAATGATCTCTCGCATGTCCAGGCCGCCATCGTGATTTCTAGTTTAAAAATTGCAGCACCTGTTGCAAGTATTGATGGGCGAGCGATGCCAGATTTAGAAGTTAGTCAATTATTTGCACAACAAATCCGAGAAATGGCCGTACGGACTTCGGTAGGCTAGGGGTATGTCCGAGCTCTCAATCATCGTTGATGGCGCTGCCGTCACCGTTGCGGCAGATCAAAAACCAACTCACATTTTTGCCGAACGCAAAGATGTTGTTGTGTGCAAAATAAATGGCGAACTCAAAGATCTCTGGACTGACATTGTTTCCGGAGATGTTATCGATTCTGTATCAATTTCTTCACCCGAAGGATTGGCAGTTCTGCGCCACTCAACTGCTCACGTTATGGCACAAGCTGTCCAAAGTATCTTTTCAGGAACTCGGCTAGGAATCGGTCCACCCATCACAGATGGTTTTTATTATGACTTTGATCCCGAGCGCCCATTTAACCCAGATGATTTTGAAAAAATCGAATCTGCAATGCGCAAGATTGTTAAAGATGGTCAAAGATTTAAACGACGCGTTACAACAGAAAAAGATGCTCTCAAGGAACTCGCGCACGAGCCGTATAAGTGCGAACTCATTGGTCTGAAATCTGGCGCTGGTGATGAAGCAAGTGTTGAAGTTGGCGGGGCAGAACTTACTATTTATGACAATTTAGGGCGTGATGGACAAGCTGTGTGGAGTGATTTATGTCGCGGTCCACACCTGCCATCTACAAAACATATTCCTGCATTTAAGTTGATGAGAAGTGCTGCAGCATATTGGCGTGGTTCTGAGAAAAACCCAATGCTGCAAAGAATTTATGGAACAGCGTGGCCTACACAGGATGAATTAAATGCTCACCTTGAATTATTGGCAGAGGCTGAAAAACGCGATCACCGTCGACTCGGAAATGAGTTAGATCTATTTTCATTCCCAGAAGAAATTGGTTCTGGCTTAGCTGTTTTTCATCCCAAAGGCGGCATCGTGCGCCGTGCGATGGAAGATTATTCGCGCGTTCGCCACGAAGAAGAAGGCTATGAGTTTGTTTATTCTCCGCATTTAACAAAAGCTGCACTCTTTGAAACTTCTGGTCACTTGGATTGGTATTCAGAAGGAATGTATCCACCAATGATTTTGGATGAAGAACACCATCCGGATGGAACGATTAAAAAGGCTGGACAGCAGTACTACATGAAGCCAATGAACTGTCCTTTCCATAATTTGATTTTCCGCGCACGAGGTCGTTCTTATCGCGAATTACCACTTCGTTTATTTGAATTTGGAACTGTCTATCGTTACGAAAAATCTGGTGTGATGCACGGACTTACACGCGCCCGCGGCTTCACCCAGGATGATGCGCATATTTATTGCACAAAAGAGCAGATGCCTGCAGAACTCGATTCTTTATTAACTTTCGTACTTAATTTATTGCGTGACTACGGCCTCAACGATTTTTATCTCGAACTATCTACTCGCAACCCAGAGAAATCTGTGGGCGAAGATAAAGATTGGGCGGAGGCGACAGAAGCGCTTCGCAAAGCCGCGGAAGCGCAGAAATTAGAGCTGGTGCTCGATGATGGTGGCGCAGCTTTTTACGGACCTAAGATTTCTGTGCAAGCAAAAGATGCCATTGGGCGCACATGGCAGATGTCAACAATCCAAGTTGATTTTCAATTGCCACAACGTTTCGAACTCGAGTACTCAGCAGCGGATGGAACACGTCAACGTCCTGTCATGATTCACCGCGCGCTTTTTGGTTCTATTGAAAGATTCTTCGGTGTTTTAACCGAGCATTATTCGGGTGCGTTTCCACCATGGCTCGCACCGCTTCAGGCAGTTGGAATACCGGTTGCAGATGCATTTGCGGATTATTTAGCCGATGTTATGGCGCAGATGAAAAAAGCTGGTATCCGCGCCGAACTCGATGCATCCGATGATCGTATGCAGAAAAAAGTTCGCAACGCACAAATGCAAAAGGTTCCATTCATGGTTATTGCCGGCGAAGAAGATCAAAAGGCCGGCGCAGTGTCATTTAGATATAGAAATGGCGAACAGAAAAACGGAATTCCGATTGCCGATGCAATTAAAGAGATTAAAGAAGCGGTCACGAAGCGAATCCAGGTTTAAATGCATTTAGAAGGTGGAGCAGGAATTCCTGATGCATGGTCGCGTTTGTGGGCCCCGCACCGCATGGATTATTTAAAAGGTGAGAACAGACCACTTGAAGGAAATAGCGTTGCATGCCCCTTCTGCACAATTCCGTCCCTTAGTGATGAAGACGGACTTATTGTCCATCGTGGTCAAAGCGCTTACGTCGTCATGAATTTATATCCATATAACGCGGGCCATTTACTAATTTGTGCTTATCGACACGTTGCTGATTTAACAGATTTATCCGAAATCGAACGCAATGAAATTTCATTCTTAAGCGCACAAGCAATGAAAACTCTGCGCAAGGTTTCCAATGCGGCAGGATTTAATCTTGGTATGAACCAAGGCGCACTATCTGGCGCTGGAGTTGCAGAGCATATTCACCAACACGTTGTGCCGCGGTGGGGCGGAGATGCCAACTTCATGCCAATTATTGGTCAGACAAAGGTTTTGCCACAGTTGTTAGCTCAAACACGTAGCGACCTTGCTGCAGGGTGGGTTAACGATTAATTTCTGCTAAATATTGCTTAACAATATCAACGCCAATATTTTTTTCGATCCACACCGGAATTGCGGGAAAAAGTAATCCAGCTGCAAAAGATCCTTCGCCCATCACTTCCATGTGAGATTTGTACTCATCAACAAATTCGCTGACCAATGTTTTATGTTCGGGTTCGCTGGGAATTACCGTTGAAGGATTACTTGAGTAATCAGTAATTTCCTCTGTCTCTAAACTAATTAAAGCGCAGGGAGCACCGGAATCATCGTGTAATACTAAGTAGGGCGTAACTACCTGATCAAAGAGTCGGTTCGCAAGTAGAACTGCGTCATCGAAATCTGCTTCGCCGCTTTCTATATTCGTAACAACAATGAGTCGAGGAGTTTGAAACTCATCTAGAGCTACCCAATTAGAAACGGTTTTTTCGTCGACACCGGAGTTTGG
>Ga0209400_1001420_pt1 | contig 19264 bp, 25 predicted proteins | sample M_130807_EF_Meta_FD_187313 | JGI IMG/M metagenome (GOLD analysis project Ga0209400, IMG submission 187313) | Freshwater microbial communities from Lake Montjoie, Canada to study carbon cycling - M_130807_EF_MetaG (SPAdes) (version 2) | ecosystem: Environmental > Aquatic > Freshwater > Lake... | reverse complement strand
TAAATTTGAATGTGCTTGAATCTGTTCGTAAGTTTAATGATATTACTGGTCGGAATACTACTAAGATTTTCTATTCTGGATCTGCGTGTATGTATCCAGAACATAATCAACTTGACCCAGATAATCCCGATTGTCGTGAAGAATCAGCATATCCAGCAGCACCAGATTCTGAATATGGATGGGAGAAACTTTTTTCTGAAAGATTATTTCTTGCATATCATCGTAATTATAAAATTCCTGTTAGAGTTGCTAGGTATCATAATATCTTTGGACCAGAAGGAACCTGGGAAGGTGGACGTGAGAAAGCGCCAGCAGCAATATGTCGTAAGGTCGCAGAACTTCCAGAAGATGGTGGAACGGTTGAAGTGTGGGGTGATGGAAAACAAACTCGTTCATTCCTCTACATTGATGAGTGTATAGAGGCAACTCGTCGTATGATGGAATCTGATTTCATTGGGCCAGTAAATATTGGTTCAGAAGAAATGGTGACTATCAATCAACTCGTGGATACTGCGGCAAAAGTTGCTGGTAAAAAAGTATCAAAAAATCATATTGATGGACCTCTTGGTGTTCGTGGACGTAATTCCAATAACAATTTGATTCGTAAAGAATTGGGTTGGGATTATTCTCAGACACTTGAAGAAGGTATTCGTAAGACTTATGAGTGGATCAAGGAGCAAATTAATAAATGAAAATACTCGTTCTTGGATCTGAAGGTCAAATTGGATCTTATTTAACTGAATATCTTCGTAAAAAGGGGCATGAGGTTACTGAGTTTGATGTTGTAAACGGAGAAGATCAAGATCTTACAAAGATTCCAAATCTAAAACTTCAACATGATATTCGCATTTCTGATTTTGTATTCTTTCTTGCCTTTGATGTTGGTGGTTCTCGTTACCTGAAAAAATATCAACATACTTATGATTTTATTAATAATAATACTAGGTTGATGGCAAATGTCTTTCAGTGGTTAAAGGAATATCGTAAACCATTCGTCTTTGCATCATCTCAAATGAGTAACATGAGTTATTCTCCATATGGTGTTTTAAAAAAAGTTGGAGAACTTTATACTCAAACTCTTAATGGATTGATTGTAAAATTTTGGAATGTTTATGGTGTAGAAAATAATCGTGAAAAATCTCATGTCATTACAGACTTTATTCATAAAGGATTTGAAGAGGGTTCATTTGAAATGATGACTGACGGTACAGAAGAACGACAATTTCTTTATGCAGAAGATTGTTGTGAAGCACTAGAAACAATTATGCAATGTTATTCAGATTTTAAACCAACAGATCCTCTTCACGTAACATCATTTCGTAATGATTCAATTAAAGATGTTGCATCAATGATTCAGGGTCAATTTAATAAAATTGGAAAATATGATGTAAGAATTAAACCTGGAATTGCAAAGGACAATATTCAATTAGATAAAAGAAATGAAGCAGATAATTACATTCATGGATGGTGGTTGCCAAAGACAAACTTAGAAACTGGTATTGCAAAAGTATTTACGGAGATTAAAAAAAATTATGGTTACTGATTTAAACGCACTTAAAAATTTTATTAATGAACCTCATTGTGACTTGGGTTCTAATGCATGGGTTCTTGCTGAATTAATTCAAACAATGAAAAACTCAAGATTTATTGATCTTGGTGTTCGTTTGGGAGCATCTTCTGCTATCATGTCTATTGATTACGAAAAAAATAACAATCATGTTTGTGGTTGTGATTTAAATTATGATGGATTTTTTAAAAATGGTAGTAAGTTTGTAAGTGAAGATTATACATGTTACCAATCTGATAGTGTAACTTTAGGAAAAAATTGGGATGAAGATCCTTTTGATATTATTTTTGTTGACACTATTCACACTCGGGAACAAGTTTTAGCAGAACTTTATTTTTGGAGTAACCATATTAACGAAGGTGGATATTTTATCTTCCACGACTCTCATTGGGAAAAAGAAGGTGGTGATGTTATTGGTGGAGTTGAGTGGAAGAGAGTTGATGAAGCTATCACCGACTTCTTTAACCTTCCTACAAATGTAATGAAGATGGATACTTATGAGAATGAAAATATTTCTCTTCGTCATTATCCTGGAAGTTATGGTATGACTTTTATTCAAGTTAAAACTCTTGATTCTATTGCGAAATTTAAAAAAAATATTGATTGGAATGAAGTGTTTCAAATTCGTAATCATTTAAATGATCTCCATTTTAATCGTTTAAATTCTAAATTTATTGATTGGAACCAAGATATTGAAAATATTCAAAACGAATTGGTAATTAATCCATGACATGTTCAGTATCACACTGGAGTGGTAGACTTGGAAACAATATTCAACAAGTTGCTAACTGCATAATGTTTGCTGAAAAAAATGGTGATAAATTTGATCAAAAACTTGAACACAATATAATACACAAATTTACTTTAGATTTTGGATTACAAAAAGAATCTCAACAATATTCTGGTAGATTTTATTCTTGGGAACCAACCTTTCATTGTGAAAGAAATGAATATGAAGGAATTAATGAAATAGGAATCTCTAAAGAACATGTTTATGAAAATATTCATAGAGTATGTAAATCATTTATTACTCCTAATTTAAAAATACCCCGAAAGGATATAATTCAAGATGATACTATTGTAATGCATCTCCGAAGTGGAGATAATTATCATCGTATCTTTGATCCACCAACAAATTATATTCCAAACCCATTAATTTATTATTTGAATCTTATTGAATCTTTTGATAAATGCATCATTATCACAGAACCAGACAGAGAAAATCCAATTGTGCATGAATTAATGAAAATTGATAAAGTCCAAATTCAATCGTCTACGGTTGAAGATGACTTTGCAACTTTAATGAGTGCTAAAAATATTGCTTTATCTGGAGTAGGAACGTTTGCAATGGCAGCAGCATTGTGTTCAAACAATATTCAAAATCTTTATACTACTGATTTACTCTTGACTGAACATTTGAATTATAGTATGATGTTTAATACAAGTATTAATGTTTATGTAATGGAGTTAGAAAATTATCTTCCAGTTTTTCCTTGTAGTTGGAAAAATAGTGAAGAACAAAGAAAATTTATTTTGAATTACAGATGAAAATATTCGTGACTGGATGTGCAGGTTTGTTGGGTGCAAATTATACAAGACACTTACTTAATAACGGACATGAAGTTATTGGTATTGATGATCTATCTGGAGGATATAAAGCATTTCTCCCTAAGTCAGAAAATTTTACTTTTGTAAAATTTGATCTAGAAAGGAGAAAAAAAGTGATTGAAATATTTGAAAAACATAAACCAGAGATCCTCCTTCACTTTGCTGCTTATGCTGCGGAGGGATTATCTCCATTTATTCGCAATTTTAATTATAGAAATAATCTTATTTGTTCTGCTAATTTGATTAATGAGTGTATTAATTACAATACCAAGTTTATCTTTACTTCTAGTATGGCTGTATATGGAGAACAAGAACCCCCATTTACAGAAGATAAAAAACCTCAACCAGTTGATCCATATGGGATTGCTAAGTATGCTGTAGAGTGTGATTTAAAACTTGCCCATCAACAATTTGGTCTTCGTTATAATATTGTTCGTCCTCATAATGTTCTTGGTATCTATCAAAATATTTGGGATCGTTATCGGAATGTAATTGGAATTTTTATTCGCAAAACAATCAATAGACAACCTATTTTGGTTTATGGTGATGGGGAACAGACTCGTGCTTTCTCCGACATCAAATACTACATGGAACCGTTTGATAAACTACTGACCGATTATGATAATGAAATCTTTAATATTGGTGCAGATAAATATTTTACCTTAAATGAAGTTGCTAAAACTGTTCAGGAGATTAGTAAAAAATATGGATACGAAGTTCCTATTGAACACGGAGAACCAAGGCATGAAGTAAAACATGCATATTGCAATCATGATAAAGCAAAAAACTTGCTTAAATTTAAAGATGATACTAAACTTGAAGAGTTAATTGAATCTATGTTTGTTTGGGCAATGAAACAACCTAATAGAAAAGTAAAAACTATGGAATATGAAATTACAAAAGACATTTATGATTATTGGAAATGATTGATTACGAAGGACAATATCCAAACTCAAGAAGATATTTTAAAAGTGATTATGAAAACTTGAAGTTTAAGTTTTCTGGATCTGAAAATATTGAAAATAACTATTCACAATCAATGCAGGACATGTTTGTTCTTTCTATCCTTGATGGAAAAAGAAATGGTGTTTATGTTGAGGTTGGTGCAGATAAACCAAGAGTAATCAATAATTCATATCTTCTTGAGTCTCAATATGACTGGGAAGGAGTTTCTTTTGAAATTGAAAGTGATAAAGTAGATTATTTTAATACTATAAGAAAAAATAAATGCATTTGTGTTGATGCTACAAAGTTTGATTATAAAAGTCTATTTGATGAAAGAAAGTATCCAAAACAAATTGATTATTTGCAGTTGGACTGTGATCCACCACAAATTACTTTGGAGTGTTTGAAAAAACTCCCCCTTGAAGATTATAGATTTTCTGTCATTACATTTGAAACAGATTTATATGCAGGTGGTCAAGACGTTCAAACAGAACATTGTAAATTATTAACATCTTTTGGGTATCAAAGAGTTGTTAAAAATATAAAGAATGAAGGAAATCCCTATGAAGATTGGTGGATTGATCCTTTAGTAATTGGTGAACATATGTGGAAACAATTTTTAAATAAAAATGTAGAATTTAGTGAGGTTATTTTAAAATGTTATTAGATTTTAATCGATTAAGGAAAGAACATAACGTTGATATCAAAGGCGTTATTCATGTTGGTGGGCATATTGGAGATGAACTTGAGGATTATCAAGGCATTGATAACCTTATTATCTTTGAACCACAAAAACATTGCTTCGATCAACTTGCTGCTAAGGCAGAACGTGTTGGTATGAGACCCACTTTGGTGAACAAAGCACTTGGAAATTTTGTTGGTGAGGCAGAGATTATATCTGATCCAACTGGATTAACTGGTTCTCTCTTAGAACCTGGATTGGTTGTGGACTATCCAGACATTGTGTTTAGTGAAAAGTTTATGGTTGATGTCTCTACACTTGATAAAGAGATTGACCACCCCCACCCCTACAATTTTTTAAATATGGATGTACAGGGATATGAATTGGAAGTCCTGAAGGGTGGATCTCAAACACTAAAAACTATTGATTATGTTTATACTGAAGTAAACCGAGCTGAAGTTTATAAAAAGTGTGCTATGATTGAAGATCTAACCGCATACTTACAAAATTTTGGATTTATCAAAGTTGCTGAAGCATGGCATGGTGACTGGGGTGATGCCTTTTATATTAAGGAGTGAAACATGAAAATATTTGATTCTTTTATTTTCTTCAACGAACTTGAATTGTTGGAAATGCGCCTAAACATCTTAAATGATGTTGTTGATTACTTTGTTCTTACAGAGTCTCCATTTACTGTAAGTGGAAATGAAAAACCACTTTATTATCAAGAGAACAAAGATAGATTTTCTAAGTGGAATAATAAAATTATTCATTATGTGACTGAAGAAATTCCAAATAATTTCGATCACATGTTGGAAAAAACAAAATATCATGTTGCATATAAGGATTTAGATCCATATGGAACTCCAATGATTCAACTTCCAATTAGATTTCAAAGAGCACTTTTTAACAGAAATAATAGTGCGTTTGGTATTGAAAATGCAGGAGCATCTGATGATGATTTAATTATTACAAGTGATGCTGATGAAATAATTAATCCATATGTTTTAGAAAATCTTGATTGGTTTGATCCAAATAATCACTATCTTTCTTTATGTCGATCTTTTTATTATAAGTTAAATTACCTTGGTGAAGAAAATTGGATGGGGTCTAGAATATGTTCTTGGAAACATCTCAAAGAAACCACTATTGATGAGCATCGCCAAGATCATAAAAATGCATATAGAATAGAAAATGGTGGTTGGCATTGGAGTTGTTTTGGTACAGCAGACAATTTTAGACTTAAAATGCAATCATATGAACATTCAGAATGCAACACTCCAGAAGTTGTGGGAAATGCCGAAGAAAAAATAGAAAAAGGAATTGATCCCTTAAATCGTGGAATGCTGCAAACAATTCCTATTGACGATACTTATCCAGAATATATTCAAAATAACCAAGAAAAGTATTCGGAATTTATTAAACCATGGAATTGATAGAAGGTGTTGCATTATCAAAGTTATGTGACTATTCCTTTGGAGATCAGGGGGGGCAGTGGGGAAATATCTATACGTCTTTTATGAAAGATGCAAATCTTACAAATATAGAGTTTGTGAGTAAGTTGTTCGATATAAAGAAAAGTCGTGATTATATGACATTGTTTATCGATAATATTCGTTTATATAAAAGACATATTGTTGAAGTTAAAGATGCTGATCGTCCAATTGTAGAATCTTTAATGGAGAAGAGTGATCTTCTTAAACTTTGTTCAAATTTTCCTGAGATGAAGTTCATTATTTTTACTAATCTTGAAGATACTCCAATAGATGAATATATTTTTAATATAATACCAGATAATGTTCTTTGTATATCTGCAGTGAATGCAGTTGCTCATGGAGGAAAAGTTATTCCTGCTCCTTATGGGGTGCAGAGGAGAATGATTCCTCAAGACAATAGGATTGAGGAATTAATGGAATTTATGAAGAATATTTCATCAAATCCTCCTGATTTGCTTTATGTCAGTCATAACGAAAGTTCTCATGAAGAACGTGTCGGAATTAAAAATTTGTTTCGTAATAAAAGTTGGGCTAAAGTTCATGATCAAAGAGTTACATATTCAGTATTTCTTTACAACTTATCTCAATCAAAATTTATGATTTGTCCTCGCGGAAATGCTATAGATTGTCATCGTAATTGGGAAGTTCTCTATATGAGAAGAGTTCCTATCATGAAAAGACATCCATATCTTGAAATTGTTTTTAAAGATTACCCTATTCTTTTTATAGATGAATATTTTGAAATTACAAAAGAACTTTTGGAACAAAATGATTATCTATTTCAACAAGCACAAGAAATGAACATTGTCAAGTTGACACTTCCTTATTTTTATGATAATATAATAAAAAAAGAAATAAAATGAAAACCCTTAAAAAAATTTTAGAAGATTTTTGTCTTAATGTAAATGACGATGTTAATTTAAAAATTAATCCAAATTATGGAACTGATAAGGGGAATCCCAAATCATATATTGATGAATTTTATGAGGAAAAATTTTTTCCTTTGAAAAATAAATCTCTTACTTTAGTAGAAATTGGTGTTAGGAGTGGATCTTCATTAAAATTATGGTCTGAATATTTTTGTAAAAATGCTAAAATATATGGATTAGATAATTTAGATGATAAAAATAACCATTCAGTCCCCATCAATAAAGATTGGACTTCATCAAATAACGTTGAATATATTGTTTGTGATGCATATGTTGAAGATAGTGCTAATAAAATTGGTAAAATTGATATATTAATTGATGATGGTCCTCATACTTTTGAAAGTCATGTTAAGTTATTGGATTTATATATTGATAAAATTAATCCAGGTGGATTAATTGTTATTGAAGATATATCTTATGATCCAAATAAAATTTATCAATATCTGCCAGATAACTTAAAAGAAACATCTTACGTGTGTGATTATGGTGGATATGATGATAGATTGATTGTAGTTGAAGGATTTTAAAATATATGTTAGCAACTGAATTTATTCATGGGCAAGGTCTTGGCAATCAATTATTTTGTTATGTGACAACTAGAATGTTATCTCATAAACTTGGATATGATTTTGGTATTAGTGGACTTCGTAATGCTGGAGATTCTAGAGTAAACAAAAAAGGATTTTACTTTATGAATCTTGATTATGGAAAAAAAGTTCCTGATGGATTGTCACGTTATGATGAATATCGTCATGCTTTATGGACTGACTCTCAACTAAAAACTGATATAAGATTGACAGACAAAAAATTACTATCAATACCTGATAATACTATAATATATGGAAATTTGCAATCTGAAGAATATTTTGGAGACAGACTTGATTTAGTTAAAGAATGGTTAAAGGTTAAAGAAGAATATGAACATACAGATACGAATGGAAAAAATATCTGTGTAATAAATTTCCGTGGTGGAGATATGGTTGGTAATGCTGGTGGATTTGTCCCCCGCAAGTATTGGAACAATGCAATTCAAAGAATGCTTGAGTATAATCCTAATATGGAGTTTTGTATTGTTACTGATGATGAAAAAACAGCAAATGCGATGTTACCAGAATATCCCGCATATCATGTTGACGTTGCATGGGACTATGTTGCTATCAAAAATGCAAGAAACGTAATATGCTCTACTTCTACTTTTGCTTGTTTTCCACTTTGGACAAGTGAAACTTTAGAATATTGTATTGCTCCAAAATACTGGTTTCATCACAATCTTTCTCAAGGATGGTGGTCTCTTGGATGCAGCATATATAGTTATCCAAGTCACTACATGGATAGTTCAGGTAACCTCTTTACACCTGAGCAATGTAGAGTAGAATGGGAAGAGTATAAAAAGACTTCCAACATTTATAAAGGCGACTTATAAATGTTAAATAGTAAAATTCTTTTATCTTTAAATTGGAGAACATAATGGCACATAAAGAACAACGTGATTATTTTGAAACAGTTCAAAAAAGATTTCCAGAAACTTTTATTAATAAAAAAGTTTTAGATATTGGTTCCTATGATTTAAATGGAACAAATTCATATCTATTTAAAAATTCTACAGTTTTAGGATTGGATATTGAAGAAGGTCCAGGAGTTGATATTGTTTGTGAGGCACAGAAATATGATGCACCAGATGAGTCATTTGATGTAATTGTTTCTAGTGAGTGTTGGGAACACAATCCTTATTACAAAGAAAGTTTGCAGAATGCAGTTAGAATGTTAAAGAGTGGTGGATTTATTTTGTTTGCATGTGCTACTACTGGCAGACCTGTTCATGGTGTAGGTTCGATGCAACAGTATATGTTAGAAGCAGATCCAACATGGACAGTTATGCCAAGTGCAAAGCATAATGATTGGCAAACTGAATATTATTATAATGTAACAGAGAAAGACGTTCGTGATGCAATTGATGTTGATGAAATATTTTCTTCCTATGAATTTGTAGTAGAAGAAAATCATTGTGATTTGTATTTTTGGGGATTTAAGAAGTGATAAATTTATCTGATGTAACTTTATTTGCTTTTGATAATACTCCAAAGATAGAAGAAACTATAAGAGCACTCTATACAAGTATGAGTGGTATAGAGTATGGTTCTGTCAAATTAGTTACTTCTAAAGAACAAATAGAACAATATCGTTCCAAATTAGAACCAGATGGAATAATTTTAGAAGAACCAGTAATAGAAGTTAATAATTATAATGACTACAATTATTATTGGGTTTATAAAGTAGGGGAACATATTCAAACCTCACATTGTTTATTGATACAATCTGATGGATTTGTATTATTCCCGGAAAAATGGGATAATACTTGGTTGGAGTATGATTATATTGGTGCTCCTTGGGCATTAGTTGAAGATGCATATATTGATCCTTTTGGTGATCATCAAAGAGTTGGTAATGGTGGATTTTGTTTAATGAGCAAAAAACTTTTAGATGTCCCAAATAAAGTTGAGGTTCCTTGGGAAGTAAACAACAGTGACTTTTATTGGATGCCCGAGGGTGTTGTAAACTATCACGGGGACGGGAATATATGCGTTCACAACAAACACATATATGTTGATCAAGGATGCAAGTTTGCTCCAGTTGAAGTTGCAGTGAGGTTCTCCCAAGAAACAAGATTACCCGAGTGTGAAGGTATCACTCCATTTGGATTTCATTATCGGTTACCACCAGGAATTGAATTGTCATGATTGGACATAATCACTTAGGAAAAAACGGCCGATTTGGAAATCAAATGTTTCAATATGCAGCAACTAAAGGTATTGCTGTTGCTCGTGGATATGAGTGGTGTATTCCACCAGGACCCGATTCAGATGAAGAATTTTATGATGAAGAAAATCAACACAAATTATTCATGGCATTTAAATTACCTAACGTAAAACATGTCAGTATTTTGGATGCTCCATATAAGCAAGAAAGTTCTTTTAGGTATGATAAAGATTTAGTAAAACATTGTCCTGATAATACCAACCTTTATGGTTATTTTCAGTCAGAAAAATATTTTTCACATATTGAATCTGAGATTCGTCAAGATTTTACTTGGAGGGATGACGTTTGGAATATGTGTAAACAAATTTTTGATAGTATTGTTCCTGAAGGCAACGCAATTTCTTTACATGTTCGCAGAACAGATCATCTTATTAAACCAACATATCATCCAGTGCTTTCCTTGACTTATTATGAAGAGGCATTGTCTAAGTTTGATAAAGAATTGCCAGTTCTTGTATTTTCTGATGATTCAAAGTGGTGTAACCAACAAGAATTCTTTAATGATGATAGATTTTTAATTTCTGAAGGTGGTGATAACATCACTGATATGTGCATGATGAGTATGTGCCAGTATCAAATCATTGCCAATTCTACTTTCTCTTGGTGGGGGGCTTGGTTAGCAGGGCATAATAATGTAATTGGACCAAAATTGTGGTTTGGTCCTGATGGAGAAGATCCAACTGATATTTTTATTGATAGGTGGGAATATCTAGATGTCTGAAATTTCTGTGTGTATTCCAACCTATGAATATAAAGGTGAAGGTGTAAAGTATTTGAATGAGTTATTCAAATCTTTATCAACACAAACCTTTCAGGACTTTGATGTTGTAATTTCAGACCACAGTAAAGATACTGAAATCATGAATTTTTGTAGAGAATGTAATTATGATTTTCAAATCACTTATATTCAAAATCCAAACGGTAGAGGATTTCAGGCATCCAATACCAACTGTGCTTTAGAAAATGCAGAAGGTAGAATTATTAAACTAATTTATCAAGATGATATCTTTGTTAGTGACAGAGCACTTGAGAAAATTAAAAATACTTTTGATAAAACTGAGTGTAAGTGGTTATTTCATGGATTTACACATACTACAAATGGTGTAGAAACTCACAGAAATTGTGTTCCTTTTTGGGCAGATATGACGTTAGAGGGTAATAATTATCTTGGTAGTCCATCATGCATTGCTATATTAAATGAAGCGAAAATGTATATGGATGAGAAGTTGAAACTTTTAATTGATACAGAACTGTATCATAGAATGAGAGTAGAATATGGAATGCCAATGATTATTTCTGATGTTCTGATTGCTAATCGTGAACACGATGGCAGAATGAGTGCTTCTGGAGTTGACTACAATGCAGTTTGTTCTGCTCCTAATGGTAAGCAATGGTTAGTTAATAAACAAGAACTTCAGCAAATTCAATCAAAACATTTTGATTTCCTTAAAACAAAAAAGTATCCCGATGAAAATTGATTTATCAGAAGCAACATTTATTATTCCAATTCGTATTGAATCTCAAGATAGGTTGCGTAATGTTATTACAACGACAGCATTTCTGTTAGAAAATTTTGATACAAATATCATTATAAAGGAAGTAGATTTTGAATCGGTATTTGAAAAAGATGCCCTTCCAGTTTTAGAAGATATTCTTGATTGTGATATTGACGTTAAGCATGTTTTTGAAAAAAGTGAAGAACCTCTTTTTCACAGGCAAAAAGTTTTGAATGAAATGATTATGGAGGCAAAGACAGAAATAGTTGTAAATTATGATTGTGATGTTCTATTACCACTAAACTCATACCTTGAAGCATATCAGTCTATTCTTTATCATACTCACGATGTAATTTATCCATATGGCCAAGGAGTTTATCAAAAACAAATTAAGGCAACTGATGAAGTAGTATCTAAGTTTTTGGAAACTTCAAATTATGAATATCTCGATGAAGTCTCTAACTTACATACTTCTGATTTTGGTTGGGTCCAGTTTTTTAATCGTCAAGTTTATATTGATGGTGGACTGGAAAATGAAAACTTTAAGGCATATTCTCCAGAAGATAAAGAAAGGTTTTACAGATTTACGACTTTGGGATATAATGTTGGAAGAATAAATGATTATGTTTATCATTTAGAACATGCAAGAGGAGAAAACTCTTGGTTTAATAATCCCCACATGAATTCAAATATGCAAGAGTGGGAAAAAATTCAATCAATGAATAAAGAACAATTAATTGGGTACTATTCAAATCAACAATATTTAAAAAAATATGCTAGCATTTAATCATTTAGGAAGTTTAGGAAGACTCGGCAATCAAATGTTTGAGTATGCGGCTCTGCGTGGTATTGCCGCACATCATGGATATGAATGGTGTATTCCTCCATCAGAAAGAAAAGGTATTGAGAACTATAGTCTTCATGAATGCTTTAAGTTAGCATCACAAATAAATGAAGATGTTAAAGAGTTTCAATATGTACAAGAACCACACTTTCATTTCTCAGAAGAACTTTTTGAGGAGTGTCCTGATAATGTAAGTCTTCATGGATTTTTTCAAACAGAAAAATACTTTCAACACATTTCTGATGAAATTCGCAAAGACTTTACTTTTCATGATGAGCATTTAGATCCATGCAAAGAGATGATTGAGTCTGTTGAAGGAGAACCTATTATGCTCCATGTTCGTCGTGGAGACCCTAATCTTATAGACCCTCGTGGATTTAAATGGTCTTATACTCAATGCGGAGATCAGCATCCAGTTCAACCAATTGAATATTATGAGAGAGCACTTGCAGAGTTTGATGATGATCAACCAGTAATTGTATTTTCTGATTCTGTGGATTGGGTAAAGGAACAAGAGTTTTTTTCTGGTGATAGGTTTTTAATTTCAGAACCTGTTGACAAATATTCAGATGGGTCTTATACTCCATATACAGACTTATGTTTGATGTCTTTGTGTTCTCATGCTATAATTGCCAATAGTTCTATGAGTTGGTGGGGTGCATGGCTTATCGCAAATCCCAACAAAAAAGTGATTGCTCCTCGTATGTGGTTTGGTCCTGCATATAGAGACAAAGACATTAAAGACCTTTATTGTTCTAATTGGATTCTATTATGAACCGAATTACTGATTATCACGAGTTAAAAACGAAAATAGTAAGTTGGATTAAAAACTATACTATTAAAAATGATATTGAATCACTTGTTGTTGGAGTCTCTGGAGGCATAGACTCTGCTGTAGTTTCTACTCTCTGTGCGGAAACTGGATTGAAAACTTATGTTTTATCAATGCCACTTCTATCAAAGATTGATGGTGATAAACTTTCTGATGCCCACACAAAAGTATTAGAAGAAAAATATAATAATGTCACCCGAATTCGTGTAGATCTTTCTGGTGTTTATGATAAGTTTATTCATAGTCTAAATTGGTGGACTGAGAGTTTAGATTACACCAATAATGAACTTGCTAATGCAAATACAAAGTCTCGTCTTCGTATGGTGACTTTGTATCAAATCGCCGGAACCGTTGGTGGCATTGTTGTTGGTACCGGTAATAAAGTTGAAGATTATGGTGTAGGATTCTATACTAAATATGGTGACGGTGGAGTTGATATTGCTCCTATTGCAGATCTTTATAAAACTGAAGTATGGGAACTTGGAAAACATCTTGGTGTAGATCAATCAATTATTGATGCTCCACCCACAGACGGTCTTTGGGATGATGGACGAACTGATGAGGATCAGATTGGTGCTACATATGAGGAACTAGAACGAGCAATGGAAACAGGAGAGGGTCCTGGACTAGAACCTCTTCTGAAATTTTCTAATATGAACAGTCATAAAATGAACCCTATCCCCACATTTAAATTATGAAAATAGGACTTATTGGTGCCGGAAGACTTGGTATCTGCCTTGCACTTCTTCTTGAAAAAGCAAGATATGAAGTAATTGTATCTGATTGTCGTGATGATTATGTCACTAGACTGAATAATCGTATCATCAGCACAAACGAACCACAAGTTGTAGAGATGCTTGATAATGCTAAAAACTTTGTGGCAACTCTTGATAATGTAGAAGTCATTAAAAACTGCGACATCATCTTTACACTTGTTCCAACACCATCACTACCAGATGGAAGTTATGATGTGAGTGCCGTTTGGCAAGTAGTGGAAGATTTCAAAAATTGTGAATTTCCAATTCATGGAAAAACATTTGTCGTTGGATGTACCACAAATCCCGGTGATTGTGAAATGTTCCAAGAACAATTAAGTTCTTATGGTATTGATGTATATTACAACCCAGAGTTTATTGCACAGGGATCTATCATTAAAGACCTTCAATATGCTGATATGGTCTTAATCGGTGGTGAAGGAAGGCATCTTGATGTTATTAAAGAAATCTATACTAAAATACAATTGATTGAACCAAAAGTTCATATAATGAGTACTACTTCTGCTGAACTTGTAAAGTTGGCAGTTAATTGTTTTCTTACTACTAAAATCACTTATGCAAATATGGTAGGAGAAGTCATGGCTTTGAGTGGTAGAGAATGTGAAATTTCTAAAGTTCTTAAAGCAATTGGTGATGATACTCGTGTTGGTTCTAAGTATCTAAAATTTGGATATGGGTATGGTGGTCCTTGTCTCCCAAGAGATAATCGTGCTTTTGCTGCACATGCAAAAAAGTTGGGATTAGAGTATAATCTTGGATTGACGACTGATAGTTTTAATCGAGAACATTCTAAATTTTTAGTTGATTGGTTTGTAAATAAAAACGAGAGAAATCTCCCATTTTGTTTTCATTACGTGTCGTATAAGGAAGACACTGATATTATAGAAGAAAGTCAACAATATCGTTTATGCTGTGATTTACTAAATCTTAATTATAAAGTTTATGTTGTAGACGATCTTGTAAAATCTAAATGTGATGATAGAATTATATGGGGGATTCCTTGTGAGGAAGTTTTTTGGATTAACTTATGAATGAACTGTCAGACAAAAATAAATCTACAGATAAACTCAAAGGAATTGGTCCAATATATTACTTAAATCTTGATGGGCAACCAGAAAGAAAGAAATATATGGAAGATCAGTTTAAATATTGGGAGATAGAAAACTATACTCGTATCTCTGCGTATGATGGTCGTGAAGATGATTTAAGTGATATTGTTACTGGCCGTTATCCAGAAATGATGTCATCAAGTGAAATTGGATGTACAACTTCACACTTAAAAGCAATTAAATATTGGTATGAAACTTCTGATAGTCCCTACGCAATCATTATGGAAGATGATTGTAATTTGGATTTAGTTCGTTTCTGGAATTTTAATTGGAATGATTTTTATGCTCATGTTCCTTATGATTGGGATGTAATACAAATCGCAATTATTTGTACTGGTGATATTCACGTTAAACTTCACAAGAGATTTGTAAATGACTTCTCCACAGCATGTTATTTGATCAATCGTCATCATGCCGAAAAATTGCTAAAGTTTCACACAAGAGGTGAAAAGTATAAACTTGATAATGGATGTAAACCTCGACCAGTTGCAGATGATTTGATTTATAATTCTGGAAACACATACTCAATTCCACTTTTACTTTATAGAATAGAACTTGGGTCCTCAATTCATCCAGAGCATATTGATGCATTTCATAGAGCAAATTACAATGCCCTATCTCAATTCTGGGAACAGAATGGTGCCAATATTGACATCAAGGATTATATGAACTATGATCCATATCTGGGTCGGATAACCGAAAATTCTTCCGTACAACCCCCACCAGAGGGTTGACAGAAGTTTTACCCCATGCTACAATAAATAGGTTCTTGAGACACCTTTAAGTCTCTTAACATTTTACATTAAAAAAAATTTATGTTTATTCGTTCTTTAATTGCTAGCACTGTTGCTCTGACTGCTACTGCACCCGCATTTGCTGCTCCTGCCTTATCAGATGTACAACCAACTGACTGGGCATATGGAGCAATCCAAAATCTCAATGCTCGTTATGGATGCCTTGTTGGTTATCCTAATGGCACTCTGAAGCCTGCTGCTGATGCTACTCGCAGCGAAGTATTTGCTCTGACAAATCACTGCCTTGATAACATCACTCAATTTTACACACAAGCAGACGCACAACTTGCTGCATCTCTTCGTGCTCAGATTGGTGCCACCAATAAGCGTGTAACTACTCTAGAAGTTGCTGCTGTAACTGCGACACAACGTCGTCAGTTAGGTGTAGGTAACTATGGTGGTATTGCTTTTGCTGGTAATGCTGCTAACTATCCAGGTGTAACACCATTGGGTAATCGTGTATATGAATCAGGTGTAACACTTCAAGGTCGTCTAAGGGCAGTGGAACTGGGTAATCAGTATGCTATCTCTGCTCGCCCTTATGTAACCTTTACTTCCACTCCTAACTATGTAAGTGGTGGTGTATTCGGTGGTGGTCTTGCTACCCTTGATATTCCACTCTCACGCAGGACTCTTGCCGATGGAACTAAAGTGTCTGCTGCTAACCTCTATGTTGGTGCTGGTGGTCAGGTGGGTGGCAATCAGAGTGCTGGTGTCGGTGTAGTTGGTGCTGAAGTATCAGTAGCAAAGAACATTGTTCTATTTGCTGATGCCAAAATCCCCTTTGCCGAAACTGGTGCAGAAACCTTTGGTTCTGTAAGGTCTGGTCGTGCCACTTATAACTACGGCAGTGGTCAAGGTTACAATGTAACTGGAACCGTTGGTGTTGGTATCAAGTTCTAATCCCGTCGAATTCCACGGGATTGAAATGGGGGGAGAAATCCTCCCTTTCTTTCATAAAACTATATGATCACAACCGAAGACGGCAATCGTCAAAATATGTTTGCTGTCGAACCTAAAATGTACATTACGGAGAAAGACATGGAAGAACACGAACAAGAAACTTATGCTCAAAGGGCTGAGAAACTAAATGGGAGATTAGCAATGCTGGGATTTGTAATTGCCGTTGGAACTTATTTGACAACTGGTCAAATACTTCCTGGAGTATTCTGAAACACTAACCTAAATATTCCTATACAAAAAGACTCTGTTCTATATAAGAATGGAGTCTTTCCTCTTTTTATGCCAAAAAATCAATTGACCAAAGACGAAATTAAGTGCTGGGTATTAAAATTAAAACAAAGTTTATACGAAGAAAAAATAACCCAGTATTCATCAGACCCCAAAACATTAGCAAATGTATATTTGGATAAAGTTCTAGAAAAAATCAACGAATTCAGATACTAAATATGTATTACACAGAAATTTTATTATTTTTTTGTGTGAGCATTTGCCTTATAGTTATAAAAATTGGTTACTTTAATGGAGACAAAAAATGAAAATTGACTTACACAATTTCTTTAAGTATTACGATGATAAGAATCCAAAACACGTTGCGGCAGTAGAGCAACTTGAATTAGACTTGATTGATTCACCATTAAGTGATGATACCTCAAACTGGGTTAGAATTTTTAGAACAAAAATAGAAAAAGCAAAATCATCTTTATTTTTAGATGTTCCTTATTATCCACAAACAGATAATTATAGAGATGCAAATCGCACTTGTAATTCTTCTGCCTGTGCGATGTGCCTTGAGTATTTCAAACCAGGTACCCTTAAAGGAGCACGAGGAGATGATGCTTATGTGACTAAAGTATTTGCTATCGGTGATACAACTGATCATGGAGTGCAGACACAAGTTCTCGCAAATTATGGAATTCAGTCAAATTTTAGTTATAATCTTTCTTTTGCTGATCTTGATAAAAGTCTTAGTGCTGGCAAACCTGTTGTTATTGGCATCCTACATCGTGGTTCTTTGTCTAATCCTACGGGCGGCCACATGGTTGTAGTGATTGGTAAGACCCAGAGTGGTGACTATGTTGTAAATGACCCTTATGGATCTTTGAATGATGGTTATACAGGTGATGTTTATAATGGCAAAGGTGCTATCTATAAGAAATCAGATCTATCTGCTCGTTGGTGCCCAAATGGTAATGATGGGTGGGGAAGAATCTTTGATGTAAAAAAGTAGAAAACTCTATTCCTAATAAAGGAGTAGATCTTATTAAAGAGTTTGAGGGTTGTCATTTACAGGCATATCCAGATCCTCTATCAGGTAATCTTCCGATTACTATTGGTTGGGGAAGCACCAGAGATTTGAATGGAAAACCATTTAAACTGGGTCAAAAGATATCACAAAAAGTTGCTGATGATCTTTTGATATCTCAGATTGAAAAAGAATTTCTTCCTACACTTTCAAAAATACCTTATTGGAGTGAGATGTCTGATGGACAACGTGCTGCACTTCTTAGTTTTTCTTATAACCTCGGTGCTGATTTCTATGGTTCTGCAGATTTTACTACAATATCTGCTAGATTAAAAAATAAAGAATGGGATAAAGTTCCTGATGCTTTGTATCTTTATCGTAATCCTGGGTCAAATGTAGAAGCAGGATTAGCACGAAGAAGAAAAGCAGAAGGAAAACTTTGGGTTTCTTAATACTTACAATCTTTCTTCTTTGTGTATCCAATCCTTAAGTTCTGAAACGTAGTCTCTTAATATCTGTGCCTTCTCTTCGTGCCACTTATCACCAGTTTCAAGGTATAATTTTGTATGATTATCAACTGCCTTTAGAATTCTGTGTATAGGTCCATTCCAGGGTTCTCTGGTAGGATTATTCCATTCCCTTGACATTGATGGGAAGCAATTTTAATTATTTAGAATAAATATCTTCATAGAAAGTATCCAAGGTAAATAGTGTCTGATAATCATATAGAATCTCAACTTTCTGATTTCTTTTCTTTAATTGGAAGTGAAAAAAGAAAACAAAAAGAAGAAATAGATTCTCTGGTTGGAGACTCATTTGATAAACTTTTTATAGAGCAATTGAAACCAAAGAAAAAAGTAAAGAAATCCAAGGTTCCAAGTGTTAAAATTGAAGAACAACCAATTAAAAAAACTGAAGTAACAAATATTCTTAGTGAAGGTCTGTTAAATATTCTTCCCCAAGAAAAAACACCAGACCCTCTTACTCCTCTCAATCAAAACTTTGCAACACTTGATGACTTACAAAATCATTATAGACTTTTTCTTAATCGTATTCAGCAACAACTTTCTACATTAGGTGGTGGTGGTGAAACTCGTTTAGAATTTCTTGACGATGTTGATAGAAATACTGCAAAGACCGATAATTATTTTCTCAAATATAAT
>Ga0209400_1001419_pt1 | contig 19276 bp, 19 predicted proteins | sample M_130807_EF_Meta_FD_187313 | JGI IMG/M metagenome (GOLD analysis project Ga0209400, IMG submission 187313) | Freshwater microbial communities from Lake Montjoie, Canada to study carbon cycling - M_130807_EF_MetaG (SPAdes) (version 2) | ecosystem: Environmental > Aquatic > Freshwater > Lake... | reverse complement strand
CAGCTAGTGCAGGGAGTGAATGATGTCGAACTCAAAAAATGGCCGCGTAGCTCGCGTTATCGGACCGGTGGTGGATATTGAATTCCCAGCCGATTCAATGCCCGCGATCTTTAATGCGCTACATGTGCAGACAACCATGTCAGGTACTACGCGTACCTTGACGCTAGAGGTTGCTCAGCACATTGGCGATAACCTGGTGCGCGCAATCTCAATGCAGCCAACCGACGGCATGGTCCGTGGCGCAGAAGTTTCCGACACAGGAACACCGATTTCGGTTCCTGTTGGTGATGTAACAAAGGGTCACGTGTTCAACACACTTGGCGAATCACTGGACGTACCAACCTCTTCACTCGACATCAAAGAGCGTTGGCCAATCCACCGTGATGCACCAGCATTTGATCAGTTGGAATCTAAGACAGAGATGTTCGAAACCGGTATCAAGGTTATCGATCTACTCACACCGTATGTAAAGGGTGGAAAGATCGGACTATTCGGTGGTGCAGGTGTTGGTAAGACGGTTTTGATTCAGGAAATGATTTATCGTGTAGCTGAAAACTTCGGTGGTGTGTCTGTGTTTGCCGGTGTTGGTGAGCGTACTCGTGAGGGTAATGACTTGTTCCTTGAAATGACAGAGACCGGCGTTATCAATAAGACAGCCTTAGTGTTCGGTCAGATGGATGAACCACCTGGCACGCGGCTTCGTGTTGCTCTTTCAGCACTCACAATGGCTGAGTACTTCCGCGATGTTCAAAAGCAGGATGTGCTTCTGTTCATCGACAACATCTTCCGTTTCACACAGGCAGGTTCTGAGGTTTCAACACTCCTAGGCCGTATGCCATCTGCTGTGGGATATCAGCCAACATTGGCTGATGAAATGGGTCAACTACAAGAGCGCATCACATCAACACGTGGTCACTCAATTACATCGATGCAGGCAATTTATGTTCCTGCTGACGATATTACAGACCCAGCGCCACACACTACTTTCGCACACTTAGATGCAACGACAGTGTTGTCTCGTCCGATTTCAGAGCTTGGTATTTACCCAGCTGTGGATCCACTTGACTCAACATCTCGCATCTTGGATCCACGCTATATCGGCGAGCACCACTTCCGTGTTGCTAACCGCATCAAGCAGATCTTGCAGCGCTACAAGGATCTACAGGACATCATTGCAATTCTTGGTATCGATGAATTGTCAGAAGATGACCGCGTGCTCGTAGGTCGTGCACGTCGCATCCAGCGCTTCTTGTCACAGAACACATTCGTTGCGAAGGTGTTTACAGGACTCGATGGATCATTCGTTCCGCTATCAGAGACAATCGAAGCATTCGAAGCACTTGCTGATGGAAAGTACGATCACATTCCAGAGCAGGCATTCTTCATGTGCGGTGGTCTTGCAGATGTTGAGCGCAATGCAGCTGAACTAGCAGCAAGTTTGGCAAAGTAAAAACATGACACTTAGAGTCGAACTCGTATCTCCAACAGAGCGCGTATGGTCGGGGGAAGCTACATCAGTTTCTGCACGCACCATCGAAGGTGACATCGGTGTTCTCACCGATCACTCACCGCTCTTTGGAGTACTGGTCGACGGTCAGGTTGTAATTCACGGTGTAAACGGTGAAGACAAAGAGTTCAAAGTTTCTGGTGGCTTCCTATCAGTTTCAAACAACCGCGTATCTATTCTCACTGAATCGATTAAATAAAACTATTCTCTAGTTACTTGAGCGCCGAGGCTTTGTAACTGCTCGGCAAAGTTTGGGTAACCGCGATCTACGTGGAACCCTTGATCTACAGTGGTTTCACCCTCAGCAACTAAAGCAGCCAAGATCAATCCCGCACCAGCACGAATGTCGTGAGCCTCAACAGGGGCACCAGATAGTTCTTCGACACCGGTAATTGAGGCGTGATGTCCATCAACGCTGATTTGAGCACCCAATCTGCTCAATTCATTCACAAACATGAAGCGCGATTCAAATACATTTTCAGTAACCAAGGAATGCCCGTCAGCAACTGCGTTGAGTGCAATAACCATCGGAAGTAAGTCTGTTGGAAATCCTGGGTAGGGAAGTGTTGCAACATCAATTGCTTGAGAGCGAACATCCATTTTTACACGGATGCCATCTGCAGTTGATGTGATGATAGCCCCCGCTGATGCTAATTTTTCAAGGGGAAGTTCGAGATGTTCAGGGCGCGCACCATGGATTGTGATATCTCCACGGGTCATAACAGCAGCAAAGGCCCATGTGCCAGTGATGATGCGATCGGTAATTGTTGTGTGATCAGTTGGGTGCATTACTTCAACACCGGTAATTGTGATGAGAGGTGAACCAAGCCCTTCAATCTTTGCACCCATAGAGATTAGAAATTCACCAAGATCTACAATGTCAGGTTCACGGGCTGCATTTTCAATTGTTGTTACGCCTTTTGCTAACACCGCCGCCGTCATGATGTTTTCAGTCGCACCAACGCTTGGGAAATCTAGATCAACCGGTGCTCCTATTAATCCGTTAGGAGCTTCAGCAATTACATAACCATGTTCAATATGGGCTTTTGCACCTAGTGCTTCCAGACCTTTGATGTGAAAATCTAAACCGCGGGAGCCGATTGCATCACCGCCAGGCAGAGCCACATCTGCTTGTCCAACGCGAGCAACAAGTGGCCCCAAAACATTGATCGATGCACGCATCTTTCGAACTAAGTCATAATCTGCGCGATGTGCTGGCACTTCTGGAACTGTGATTGTGACCGTGTCTTGGCCACGGTTTACTGTGCAACCGAGGCGTGTTAAAAGATCGGCCATGATGTCTACATCGGCAATAGATGGAACATTACGGATAGTTGTGGTGCCGGTGGCTAGTAAAGAGGCTGCCATAAGCTTTAAAACTGAGTTTTTGGCACCTGTTACCGATACTTCTCCGCGCAGGGAGGTTCCGCCAACTATGCGGAAGCGATCGTGGGATGCCATGACGGCAGTCTACTTATAGGCTAGGGACATGGTTAATTTAACGCGTATTTACACAAAGACTGGCGATGACGGAACAACATCTCTGGGGGATATGAGTCGTACCTCCAAGAATGACCCTCGCCTTGAAGCCTATGCCACAGTTGATGAAGCTAACTCCGCTATCGGTGTTGTGCTCTCAACTGATGAATTAGCTGATGAGGTCCGTGCATTGTTAGTGCGTATTCAAAATGATTTGTTTGATGTTGGCGCTGATCTTTGCACGCCAGTGGTTGACTCTCCTGCTTTTGAACCACTTCGTGTTTTGGAATCTCAAGTCAGCTATCTAGAAGAGCAGATCGATCACTTCAACGCTGACCTTGAATCATTACGCTCATTTGTATTACCTTCAGGAACACCAGCTGCTGCACACCTTCATGTTGCACGAACCGTTGTTCGTCGCGCCGAGCGTCGCACATGGGCTGCAATTCATGCATTTGGTGGCGGAGTTAATCCATTGACAGCAAAGTATTTGAACCGTTGTTCAGATCTTCTCTTTGTGCTTGCGCGTTATGCAAACAAAGAAATCGGCGATCAGCTATGGGTTCCTGGAGCTAACCGCTAAGGAGCAAGTGTGTATGTGGTTCCGGGAACTTTTTCAGCCGGAACATCTTTTCGACACGATGCTTTAATGTTCGAAACAAAGTGACGCAATTCGATCGCTTCACCGCTAATAATCAGAATAGTTGAGTACTTTTTCGCACCTGTTTCTCCAATAGTTGTGCGAACAGTTCCAAAGACTTTCAAAGTTTTGTCATCTACGGAAGTTGCACCCTTAATATTTGCTGTGATTACCCACCAGGTGCAACCTGTCAGCGAAGAAACTTGAACCGCGCCACACGAATACTTTTCACATACCGGAACACCATCAACAGTTTTGGCTAACGCTCTAGTCAACGCCTTGTCGTTAGAGGCCAAACCTACAAGCTCTTTTGCAGTCGGAATCTTCACAAAGGTGTTTCCATCTGCGCTCTTGGTAAACCCCTTGGGAGGCCAGACTGGTGAAGGTGATGGAGTCAATGTTGATTTTGCTTTAGCCAACAAGGTCACCGATGCAGCGCCAGCTGGTGGCATGCATACCAATAGCGCTAGAAGTAGCGCAATGATCTTCTTAATCACGATCCCACTTAAATTTGCGGACACTAAAGAAAATTCCTATAGCCAGCCACACCAAAAGAATTACAACTGTTTTACCTGCCTCCCAATCCTTGGCCACTTCTTGGCTTGCAAAAGAATCTGGCAGGAATACGGAACGCATACCTTGCGTTAACCATTTGAGTGGGAATATGGCGGCAACTTGTTGCATCCAGGAAGGTAGTTGTGTAAAGACAAAGAAAACACCGCTAAAAAATTGTAAAATGATAACTATTGGAGAAACGACCGCTGATGCTCCCCGTCCACTCTTTGGGACAATTGAGAATGCTATTCCGAGGGCGGTTGAGCATGCACTACCTAATAGAACCAACCATGTGAATGTGATCCACTTATTGATATCAGTTGGTAGATCAACCCCAAAGAACAAAATTCCAAATCCTAAAAGTAAAAGAATTTGAATGACCATGCTGACAAAAATCAAGATTGCCTTACCAATAAAATAGCTAGAAGCCGGCATGGGTGTGCCGCGAAGGCGCTTAAGGGCACCGAAGTCACGTTCTAAAGGAATAGTGATCGCAAGTGCTTGAAACCCTGTATTTACTAGACCTGAGGCGATCATTCCAGCAAGGAAATATTGTGAAAACGTCACACCTGGTGCAATCGTGTCTTTGAATACCGAGCCAAAAATGGCAAGCAAAATAACAGGGAAAAGTAATGTAAAAACAACAGATTCTCGTTGACGTGCAAATTGTCGGATCTCTAAGCCTCCGCGGCGAATACCCAATGAAAGTGCGCTAGGAATTTTATTCATGGGTTTCCCCAATCATTTCAAGATAGATATCTTCGAGTGAAGGCCTGGTAACAACTAACTCAGGCACTTCACCTCCAAAGTGTGATGACAATTTCGAAACTAGCGCAGTTGGGTTATCTGATCGTTCAGATTTGACTGTATCCCCATCGCGCCATGAAACAGTTGCCTGCGAAGTGGCACGACCACCTAATTCGGCAGGGGTTGAAACTTCGATGATTACACCGTTATTGATGACCGCTACGCGATCTGCCAATGCTTCGGCTTCATCTAAATAATGGGTAGTGAGCAAGATTGTGGTTCCATCACTGCGCAGCTTCTGGATTAAGGCCCAGAACGATCTACGAGCCTCAGGGTCAAAACCAGTGGTCGGTTCATCCAAGAACAATAGCTCTGGGTTTCCAACGATTCCGAGTGCAACATCTAACCGACGGCGCTGCCCTCCTGAAAGAGTGCGAATCAATGCACTCTCTTTTTCAACTAGGCCCACCGCGTAAATGACTTCATCTACTTTACGAGGATTGGAGTAATACCCGCTGAAGTGTTCAACAGTTTCTAGGACTGTTAGATCGCCAGCATCTGCCGAGCTTTGCAAGACTATGCCGATTCGATTTCGCCACTCACGAGATTGATGTCCACGGCTTTGAGGGTCAAAGCCCAGCACTGAGACGGTTCCGGCATCTCGAGTTCTAAATCCTTCAAGGATTTCTACAGTTGTAGTTTTGCCGGCACCGTTTGGGCCCAATAATGAAAAAATCTCACCTTGTGCGATTTCGAGATCGACTCCGCGTACAGCGTGAACATCGCCATAGCTTTTCTTCAGGCCTTTTACTTCGATGAGGCTCATGTGGCTACTTTACTATGCGAAAATACACCTGTGAGCCCGCGTAGAAACTACCCCAAGAAGCGGGTTAAGCCTGAAGAGCCTCGGGAAATCAATATCGCATCGACAGGTGAGAGCACAGAGGAACACAGTGATGGTACTTATATTGTGCGCCGATTAACTGGATCTGGTTCTACAAAGCCCTATCGCTGTCCAGGATGCGATCAATTAATTCCTCTAGCAACACCACATGTTGTTGCTTGGCTTGAATACGATGAAGATGGCCGACGCCATTGGCACACTGCTTGCTGGGCGAAGAAAAATAAGAGACGTCCTAATACAGAACGTACTCGAAACGCGCCTCGTTTTTAACGCAGACTTTTAACCTATTCGGGTATAGATAGGATTTGAAGCATGAGCGAGGTAGTTAGATCCAGTAGCGTCTTTGATTCCACTCGCACGCCGTTCCATGTGATGACAGCCGATGGCGTTGATTTAATTGGTGAAATTGCAGCCCCAATCGGAGCTTCTGCAGGTGCGATTCTTTGCTTGCATCCTCTTCCAACAGCCGGTGGAATGATGGACAGCCATATTTATAAGAAGGCGGCTAATCGTTTACCAGCCATGACAGGTATAACTGTTGTTCGATTTAATACACGAGGCACAACTAGTGAAGCTGGAAGCAGCACCGGCACATTTGATAATGGAATTGCTGAACACTTTGATGTTGAAGCGATGCTTTCTTACTGCTTTGATACTTTGAAATTAGAAAATCTTTGGGTAATTGGCTGGTCATTTGGAACTGATTTAGCCCTGCAGCATGCAAAAGATCCACGCCATAAAGGACTAATTCTCCTGAGCCCACCATTGCGGACAACTACAAAGGAACAACTTGAGTATTGGAATTCCGACCATCGTTCAATTACAGCGCTGGTACCTGAGCTAGATGATTATCTCAAGCCAGATGCCGCGCATGAACGATTTGCCATCGTTCCGAAAATCAAAATTATTGCTGTTGAAGGTGCTAAACATTTATGGATAGGTGAACCTTCCGTCCATCGAGTTCTATCTGAAATCAACAGCATTGTGACCGGTGCAGTTGCGCCACTTCCAGTTGAGTTTTAACTGTTATTTGCTCGAGGAATAACAACTTCATCAAGAATTAAAATAATCGATGCTGCTACTGGCACCGCTAATAAGCCGCCTACTAAACCTAAGAGCGAAGAGCCAATGAGTGCGGCAATGATTGTTACAGCACCTGGAACTGACAGAGTTCGTTTCATGATTCGTGGAGTCACGATGTAATTTTCAATTTGAACATAAACAACGTAGGCCGTAAAAGCTATTACACCGATCCACACAGATTGAGTAAGTGCGATCAAAGTTACAATTCCACAACCAAGAAAGTGCCCAATGAGTGGGATTAAAGCAGCAACTAAGACAATCATTCCGATTGCAATTGGAGAAGGCATGCCTAATGCGGTTGCTAAAACAACAACAAATACGGCAGCCATGGCGGCAATTAAAATTTGGCTGCCAACAAATGCACCAACTCGTCCAATTATGGCATTTGTTAATACTCCAACGCGATCGCGGCGGCTTGCAGGAACTAGGGAGAGCCCAAGATTAATTGCTTGAGGTAATGATGTAATGAAGTACAAAGTTAAGACCAAGATTGTTAATGCGGTAAAGAATCCCGATAGCACTGACTTTCCAACTCCGATAACGCCACCGAAGGTACTAATCAGCAAAGTTCCATCGGATGTAATTGACTTTAGCTTGGTTTGCAAAGTATCAATTAATCCAAATTGGTTGTTCAATTTGTTAATTGTTTCATTTTGCATTAAATCTTGTAGTAAGGCTGGTGATGTATTAATCAGGGTAGTTCCTTGACTAATGACTGGCGGGATAACAACAAAAGCAAAGAAAATTACGAACATGATGACTGATGAAAAGATCACTGCCACAGCAGAGTTTCTAGATAAGCCGCGCTTTCGTAACGCTTCAACCGCCGGGTTTAACCCTGTGGCCAGGAATAATGCAATCAAAATCAAGACAAATATTTGGCTGGCACTTGCCAGAGCCCGCATCAAAACTATTGCAGTAAGTGCGCCAAGGGTTGCAATAAAGCCGAAGTAATAAGGATTAGATCGATTGATGGGTTTGCCTAGAATTCCATAATCAACCGGAGCCTTAGGGGAGCGAGCAGCTACTTTCTTGATTCTCTGTGTGATTGCCATAGTTGTATTCTAAAGTGCCGAGTACACTCATATTGAGTCGTGGTGTTCATGTTCTGGTAACAATTATGAGAGAGAATAGGGTCCATGGCGCTACGTATTACAGGTTTGGGCGAGGAGATTGCCTCTGTTACCGGCCTGCCCTGGCATTTGCCACTAGAAGAATGGCCTGAAGACCCTGTCCTTGCCGAAAAACGCGGTATTTCTAGGCACGTTGTGCGTCTGGTTCGAGCAAGTAGTGATCCGGACGCAGAAGTTTATGCAGTGAAGGAAACAGTTTCAGAGTTTGCAAATCGTGAGTATGTAATTTTGCGCCAGCTCTCTCAGATGAACGCTCCGTGTGTCGAACAAGTGGCAGTAGTCGAAGGCCGCACAGATGTTCATGGGGAAGAACTTCCATGTGCGATCGTTACTCGATTCTTGCCGTATTCATTGCCATACCGAGTTCTTTTGTCAGGTGCAGTAACTGCTAATGATATTTCTACGATGGCAAGTGGACTCGCATTGCTTCTCGTTCGTTTGCACCTGCTTGGCTTTTGGTGGGGCGATTGCTCTTTATCTAATACTTTGTTCCGTCGCGATGCTGATGGTTTTGCAGCATATTTAGTAGATGCCGAAACAGGGGAGTTTCAAAAGAGTTTAAGTGATGGTCAAAGAGAACATGACCTAGAGATTGTGCACTTCAATGTTGCGGCCGAACTAGAAGATCTTGCCTTGTCAGGAGTCTTATATCCTGGTATGGAACCTGTTCGTGCAGCAGAGGCTGTGATCCGCCGCTATCGCAGAATCTGGGCAGCGCTCAAAGAGCCACAGCTGCTGGATCCGAAAGATCGTCATGCGGTTGAAAGTGCAATGCGCCAGTTACATGATCTGGGATTTGCAGTGGAAGAGGTTGCTGTAACAATTGATGGAGATACGCAATTACTTTCCTTCCAACCCAAGTTAGTCGCCGCTGGTTATCACACGCAACGATTGCGCGAATTAATGGGATTAGAAACGGAAGAGCTACAAGCAAAGCGTTTACTTGCCTCCTTTGACCGATATAGAGCACGCGAAAATAAATCAGGGTTAACTGCCCAAGCGATGGCAAAGCAATGGTTAGTTGAAGTATTTGAGAAAGTGATTTCGAGAGTTCCTGCGGATATGCGAGGTCGTGTTGAACGCGCACAGATGTTCCATGAAATCCTTGAAAATCGTTGGTATTTAAGCGAAAAAGCTGGCCATGACGTGGGGTTAGAAGCCGCTGCTGACAACTATTGTGCCGAGATCTTGCCCTCCCGTCGTGACTCAGGCGTGGACTTAGTTCGATAATAGATAGGATGGCAGCATGAGTTTGCCACCTAATTTTGGGCAAGCCTTTGATTTAAGTTCACTTACTAAACCAAAGGTCGATCCAGCAGCGCCAATGGCTGGTATCCAAGTAAGCGTTGAAAATTTGAGCACCGAAATTTTGCCACTCTCACTTATTCGACCTGTCATTGTTTTAATGTGGAGCCCGCGTAGCTCTGAGTCTGTAGAAATGATCAAAACCCTTGGAAAATTAGAAACAGATTACAATGACGCATTTGCTTTAGCGCGAGTAGATGTTGATGCAAATCCTGAGGTTGGACAAGCATTTCAAACAAAATCTGTTCCCTACGCTGTAGCAATAATTGCCGAGCAAATGGTGCCATTATTTGAACAGTCCTACCCTGAAGCTCAAGTGAAAATGGTTATAGATAAGGTCCTGACACTTGCATCTGAACAAGGCATCGGCGAAGCACCAGCAGAACAAATAGAACCAGAAGAAACTGAGGCATTGGATGCCCTTGAATCTGGTGATTACATTAAAGCCGAGGCTGCTTATAAGAAGTGGCTCGCAAGAAAGCCGGCTGAAAATTTAGCAAAACTTGGACTGGCCCAGACTCAATTGTTAATCCGCACCGAAGGCTTAGATCTGAACGCGATAGTTTCTCAATCTGAACTTACCCCAACAGATGTTGACCTGCAATTAAGAGCCGCAGATGTTGAGATTGTAAATGGGGGAGTTGAAGCAGCTTTTTCTCGATTACTTCATGCAATCAAGGCAACAACCGGAGATGAACGCATAAAGGTTAAGAATCATCTTCTACAACTCTTTGCTCTCGTAGATCCATCTGATCCACGTTTAGCGGCAGCCCGTAAAGAGTTAGCTAGCGCCCTTTTCTGATGCTTTCTCAAGAGAAAGAGCTGACTGGCCTTAAGGTAATTTTCTTCATGTTTGGCCTCTCGATTATGAGCTGGGTTCCTAGATTTCCCGACGTTAAGGCTAATTTGGGTTTGTCCAATGGTGAATTCGGCTCACTAATTAGCTTAGGAGTATTTGGTAACGTCGCTGCACTATTAACCGTTGGACATCTTGTTCATAAGTTTGGTGCTCAGTTAATGATGCGAGTTTCGACACTTGCCTTTTCAACAAGCATCATCATTTTAACTCAGACATCATCATCATTTGTATTTTTGATTTTTATGATTATCCAAGGTGCAGGAATATCAGCGTTTCATATTTCAATCAATGCACAAGGGTTTAACTTTCAAGACAGGACTAAGAAACAGGTCATTACTTTACTCAGTGGTTACTGGAGCTCAGGGGCACTCCTTACTTCCGTAATTGCAGGCATCTTGGTTGATTTGGTGTCAATTGAAATTCACATTGCTGTGCTCTCTATTTTGTGTCTCATCATTATGTTACGAATAATTAGCACAATGACGCCTAACCTCTTAAAGTCAAATGAAAATCCAGAGTCAGATGTAAAACTTGGCGAGATATTCAAAGGCTTTAACTTTGACATGATGGTCTCTGGAGGCTTGCTCTGTGCGATTATGCTGGAGTTTGCCGTGAGTGATTGGTCGGCAATTTTTCTTAAAGAAGATCTGGGAATTTTAAGTGGTATCCACACCCTTCCCTTTATTCTCTTCACCTTTACGATGATTATCGGACGCCTTAATTTTCACCGCCTGCTACCTCATTACTCGATGCAGCGCCTGAGCCAAGTGGCATCTTTAATATCTGGTATTTCCTTCCTCATAGGAATAGTGGCCGTCAGCGCTGTTGGAATAGGGAATAAAACTCTCACCATCATTATTCTTTCAGTCTCCTTTTCAATTGCCGGCGTTGGATCTTCCTTTTTAGGTCCGAGCATGATGAATGCAGCTAACTCACGGTCGCGTTTTCCTGCAAGTGTGGTTATTGGCCAAATCGGTGTAATTAATATCTGTTTAATTTTTGTTATGCGATGGGTGATTGCCTGGACTGCAGAAGCGACATCTCTATCAATAGCCTTATGCATTCCAGCGTTTATGTTGTTACTGGTTCCCTATTTTTCAAAGATATTTAAGAAGGTTTAAATCAGCCTGAGCCTTCTGTATTGCCAGCATCTGCAGCTGAGACATCATGAATACGATACTTATCCATTGCCTTTGTGACAGTGCCTTGTCTGATGTCACCCTGGTCGCATAGTTGTTGCAAGACAGCGATAGCAATCGATTCTGCGTCTACATTGAAGTGACGGCGAAGTGCGCCACGCGTATCCGATAAGCCGAAGCCATCTGTTCCCAGTGAATAGAAAGGTTGTTCAACCCAAGGTGAAATCTGATCCTGAACCGCACGCATGTAATCACTGACAGCGATTACTGGACCACGTGCACCCTTAAGTTTTTTGGTTACATATGCGGTGCGCTTATCTTTTGGATTCATCAGGTTGTGGCGATCTGTCTCCAGACCATCACGTCGAAGCTCATTCCATGAAGTCACTGACCACACAGAGGCCTTTACGCCCCAATCATCTGCAAGTAGTTGCTGTGCCTTAAGAGCCCAATTAACTCCAACTCCTGATGCCAAAATCTGCGCATTCTTCTTGTGCTTTTTTGAAGCAGGTGAATACAGATAAATTCCCTTGAGCAAGCCCTCAACATCTAGGTTTTCTGGCTCTGCTGGATGCACATATGGCTCGTTATAAACAGTGAGGTAGTAATAAACATTTTCGCTATTTTCACCATACATACGACGTAGACCATCTTTAACGATATGCCCAAGCTCAAATGCAAATGCAGGATCGTATGCAACCACTGCTGGGTTAGTAGCTGCAAGTAGAAGTGAGTGACCGTCTTCGTGTTGCAAACCTTCACCGTTAAGCGTTGTTCGTCCGGCTGTTGCGCCAACCACAAATCCTCGAACTAACTGATCTGCCGCCGCCCAGAATCCATCTCCTGTGCGCTGGAAACCAAACATTGAATAGAAAATATAGATAGGAATCATTGGTTCATCATGTGTTGAGTAAGAGGAGCCAACTGCGGTAAATGAGGCAACAGATCCTGCTTCGTTAATACCTTCATGCAAAATCACACCTGATGTTGATTCCTTGTAGGAGAGCATTAATTCGCGATCAACTGCTGTGTACTTCTGACCATGTGGAGAATAGATCTTCATCGATGGGAACAATGAATCCATACCAAATGTGCGAGCTTCATCAGGAATAATCGGAACGATGCGCGCACCAAGTCCAGGATCTTTCACAAGATCTTTCAACATGCGGACAAAGGCCATTGTTGTGGCAATCTCTTGATGTCCCGAGCCACGCTTTACTGAGTCATAGACAGAGTCATCAGGCATTGTCAGCGGTCGTGATTGAGTACGACGACGAGGAATTGATCCACCTAATTCGGCGCGGCGTTCAGCCACATACTTAGCCTCTGGAGAATCTGGTGCCGGCAAGTAATAAGGAGGCAGGTACTTATCTAACTTAGAGTCAGGAATATCTAGGTGCAAGGTGTCACGGAATTTTTGAATATCTTCCAGAGTCATCTTCTTCATTTGGTGCGTTGAGTTGCGACCTTCAAAGTGCGAACCAAGGGTCCAGCCCTTAACGGTCTTAGCCAAAATAACCGTTGGGCGACCATTCTTTTGAGTTGCAGCTGTGTATGCCGCAAATAGTTTCTGATAGTCATGCCCACCACGCTTTAGGTTCCAGATTTGATCATCAGACCAGTTGGCAACCAATGCTGCGGTGCGGGGATCGCGACCGAAGAAGTTATCGCGAACATACTTTCCAGATTCAGCCTTAAATGTTTGATAGTCACCATCTAGAGTTTCATTCATCAATTTAACAAGTGCGCCATCACGATCTTGGGCCAGTAATGGATCCCAACCACGGCCCCATACAACCTTAATAACATTCCAGCCAGCGCCACCAAATATTGATTCAAGCTCTTGAATAATCTTTCCATTACCGCGCACCGGTCCATCTAGGCGTTGCAAGTTACAGTTAATTACAAATGTTAAGTTATCCAGTTTTTCTCGTGTAGCAAGACCGATTGCACCTAATGCATCAACCTCATCTACTTCTCCATCACCAAGAAAAGCCCACACATGTTGATCACTAGTGTCTTTGAATCCACGATTATGTAGGTAACGGTTGTAGCGTGCTTGGTAAATTGCATTAAGTGGACCAATACCCATTGACACAGTTGGGAACTGCCAAAAATCTGGCATCAATCGTGGGTGAGGATAAGAAGATAGCCCGCCACCAGGATGTGAAAGTTCTTGACGGAAACCATCTAATTGATTTTCAGTTAGACGTCCTTCAAGAAATGCTCGTGCATACATTCCAGGACTTGCATGTCCTTGGAAGAAAATCTGATCTCCGCCGCCAGCGTGATCTTGTCCGCGGAAGAAGTGGTTGAAACCAACTTCATACAGCGCTGCAGATGAGGCATAAGTTGAAATGTGTCCACCAACTCCAACACCTGGACGCTGTGCGCGATGGACCAACATGGCAGCGTTCCAGCGGTTAATGCGGCGAATCTTGCGCTCTAAATCTTCATCTCCAGGAAATGGCGCTTCATGTTCAGGAGCAATGGTGTTGATGTAATCAGTAGCACGCAATGCAGAAATTCCAACATTCTTCTCTCTCGCATGTTGCAACAGGTTGAGCATTAAGTAGCGAGCGCGCACTGGACCGGCAGCCTTCAGGGCAGCATCAAAGGAGGCTCTCCATTCGGCTGACTCAGATGGGTCGGTATCGACTAGCTGTTCAATATTGAGATCTGGCGCATCGAAGTTTTCGCTCATGTGCCTATTCTTGTCTGTACTGCCCCGTAAGTCGAAATTCAAGGGGTGTGAAATTGGCCTAATTACCCCTTGCGCTCAAGCCCGGCATTGTGTGGACTTAGCCTGTGCCTACACGGATGGGATTTGCCAAGGATGACCTGGTACTAGAGGTTGGCCTTGATAGCGATTGTGATTCCACAATACGAGATCAGATCATGGGTATTACCGGCACCACATTTCTTGAGGATGCAGCATCGGAAGTCGTTGATGCCGTTGTGTTGTGGTGGCGGGATGGTGATGGTGATTTGGTCGATGAGTTAATGGATGCACTTACATACTTATCTGAAACTGGACCTATCTGGGTGTTGGTCCCAAAAGCTGGTCGTGATCTACATGTCGAACCTAGTGATATTCAAGATGCTGCACCGATTGCAGGTCTTAGTCAGACCTCAACAATTGCGCTCGCAGGGGATTGGTCCGCAACTCGATTAGTGGCACGCAAAGCGGGCAAGAGGTAAGTTTTGCCCATGACAACTATTGGACAAGCAGCCCCAGATTTTACAATTCCAAATCAGCATGGAGAAGCAGTCTCGCTATCTTCCTTTAAAGGTAGCAAAAATGTACTGCTGATGTTTTATCCATTCTCATTTACTGGAACATGCACAGGCGAGCTCTGTGCACTACGTGATGATCTTTCATCATTCCAAAATGATGATGTGCAGGTTTTAGCAATCTCATGTGATTCACCATTTACGCAACGAGTCTTTGCTGAAAAAGAGGGTTATGAATTTCCAGTACTGTCAGATTTCTGGCCACATGGCGGTGTCGCAAAGACATATCGTGTCTTTGAAGAATCAAAAGGTTGTGCACTTCGCGGCAGTTTCTTGATTGATAAAGAAGGCATCCTTCGCTGGGAAGTAAAGAATGGTTGGGCTGCGCGTGAAAACGCAGATTACAAGGCGGCAATCGCTGCTCTGTAAGCGTGATTTAGGAAATTGCGGACTCGTAAGTTAAGATTCGAGTCTGCAGTATCGGGTGCTTAGCTCAGTGGTAGAGCGTCTCGTTTACACCGAGAATGTCGGGGGTTCGAAACCCTCAGCGCCCACAAGAAAGATCAACAGATGCACATCACTTGCATCTGTTTTTTTATGTTCATTTGGAATTAGTTGAAAGTTCAACTATATTGCGCTATGCTTATCGAGTACCGCAAAAAGCGGTTTCAGCTCACCAAAATATCTAAGAAGGAATTAAACATGTCAGTTTTAGCAACTTTGCCAGCAGGTACCTTCAATATCGATCCATCGCACAGCCGCGTAGGTTTTAGCGCGCGCCATGCAATGGTTACAAAGGTACGTGGATCATTTAACGATTACACAGGCGCGGCAGTTGTCGCTGACGGTGTGGCTTCAATCAACATCGACATCACCGTCGCATCAGTTGATACCCGCAACGCCGACCGTGACGGACACCTACAGTCAGCTGATTTTTTCGATGTAGCGAACTTTCCAAAGATCATTTTTGCGTCAACTTCTGTTAGAGAATCAGGTTCAGAGAAGTTATCAGTCGAAGGCAACCTGACCATCAAAGATGTAACAAAGCCAATCACAATTGAATTCGAGTACTCAGGTACAGCAACTGATCCATTCGGTAATGCTCGTTTTGGCTTTGAAGGGGCAGCAGAGATCAACCGTAAGGACTTTGGTCTTACATGGAATGCAGCCTTAGAGACCGGTGGAATCCTAGTTTCTGAAAACATCAAGCTTGAGTTTGAAATCTCAACAATCGCAGCAAAGTAATCTCTTAAATAGAGGGCCCTACGAGAAATCGTGGGGCCTTTTGCGCTTTTATTTGGCATTCACAACAGGGCTGACATAAACTCTACCCACACTTACATATGCGGTCAGGAGAAAATAAGAATGAAGGCATCTCCAAGCGACCAGCGTTCAATTTTAGATATTGCACGGTTTGATCAGCAGGCAAACTCTTTGCGCCATAAGGCTTCAAACCTTCTTGAACTGGCAGAGCTAGCCAGCACAACCGTGAAGGCAAATAATGCCCGGGATCTTCGGATCGCTGCCGAGACTGAACTCAGTGATGTTAAGCGGGAGCTACTACGCGCTGAAGGTGATGTTGAGCAGATCGTTATGCGCATTACACGCGATGAAGCACGACTCATAGGTGGCAGTGCGTCACCGAAAGAATTAGAACAACTCCAGCACGAAGTCGGCACCTTGGGCGCAAGGCGTGCCGAGCTGGAAGAGGTAGAGCTCGAAATCATGATGCGCGTTGATGGCATCAACGAGCGCATCACAACCTTAAAGGAAGAAGAAGCAGAACACGCTGCGGTAATCGCAGATCTAGAAATTCGTAAAGAAAATGCAATGGCAACAATAAACAACGATCTAGATGCAATCACAAAAGATCGCAGCCAAACCTTGCAAAGTATTGAGAAGGCCCTAGTGGATCTCTATGAAAAAATTCGCGAGACAACCGGAGGGGCAGGTGCGGCAGCACTTGTTGCAGGATCATGCAATGGTTGCAATCTTTCAATCAACTCAGTTGAATTAAAGCGTGTTGCCGATATTGCAGAAGATGAAGTTGTGCGCTGCGAAGAATGCCGCTGCATCTTGGTCCGTGGAGTCTAAATGGCACGCCATTTTCATCTAACAGCAGATGGTGGGTCTCGTGGTAATCCAGGTCCCGCTGGATATGGATCGGTTATAACCGAAAACGGTAAAATCATTGCTGAGCTATATGACTTCATTGGCGTTGCAACCAACAATGTTGCCGAATACAGCGGACTTATTGCTGGATTAACTGCGATCAATCAATTGGATGCAGATGCAACAGTTGATGTAAAGATGGATAGCAAGTTAGTAGTGGAGCAAATGTCTGGCCGTTGGCAGATTAAGCATGCAGATATGCGTGTGTTGGCTCAATCTGCTCGCTCCGCCCACAATCCATCCCTAGTTTCTTATTCCTGGATACCACGCGATGAGAATTCACATGCAGATCGTTTGGCCAATAAAGCACTAGATCAGCAAGCAGGTGGCGGTGAGATAATTCAGGTTCAGCAGAATTACTTAACTGATCGCCTTTTATCGACTGAACAGTCCACCACTATCTATTTAATCCGACACGGCGAGACGGTGTTGACACCCTTTAAGAAGTTTTCAGGCGATGGTCCACTCAATCCAGAGTTAACACCACAAGGATTAGAACAGGCTGAAAAAGTTGCAGGAGCGATAGCAAAACTAAATCCTGAGGTAATCATTGCATCACCTCTTAAGCGTACGACTCAAACAGCGGAAGCAATTTCGCGCGTAACGGGATTGCCTATTACGTTTGATAAAACTTGGATTGAATGCTCATTTGGTATTTGGGATGGGCTGTCAATCGATGAAGTGAAAGAAAAGTACCCTGCAGATTATCAATCATGGATTTCATCAACCGGATTTGCACCTCCTGAAGGTGAGTCATATGACTCAGTAGCTTTGCGCATTGACACAGCCCTTGATCAAATTGCAGCAGAGTATCCAGGTAAAAGAGTCGTGGTTATCACACACAACGGAACAATTAAGTCTGCCGCAAAGGTAGTCGTTGGAGCACCAGCAGAGAGCATTTTCCACATTGATGTTTCACCGTGTTCAATCACAACAGTGAGTATCTGGCCAAGTGATGGTCTTCGTGCCTTGCGTTCTTTAAATGAACAGGCGCACCTGCAGTAACTACTTTGTTACGCGATAGCTCGCAAGGCTTGGATCACTTGCATAGGCAATTCGCACGCCAGCCTCTTGAGAAGCTCTCAGCCCATTAACAATCTGCTCAGTCAATACTTCTCCAGGCGCAACAACTGCAACACCTGGGGGGTATGGCGCAATTAAGTCTGCACTAATGCGACCTATCGCATCTAGCGCTGGAACAAATTCAGTATCTGCAAAGTAGGCATCTCGTGTGGACATTGCAACTGTTGGAACGACAGACCAGCTAAGAGATGTTTGTGTTTGTCTACTTGGGCCTTGCAATGACTTCAAGATAGGGACTAAAGCATTTTCAAGAACTTTGAAATCTTCCGCGGTATCTGCCAACGTTGCCAAGAAAACGATTGTGTCTTGATCCGCCATTTCTACGCGGATATTTGCCTGCTGCAGTTCCTTTTCAACATCCACGCCCGATAAACCAAGGATGTTTGCTCGCAAAACAATCTTTACAGGATCAAAGCGATTGTGGGGAAAATCTGATGCATTAAGAAATATTATTGAATCAAAGTTTGCTTGAACGGATGTTTTAAAGGTATTGACCAATGAAACAAGCTCTCCTGTTAATTTATCACCACGTGTTTGCAGTAGAGCGCGGCATCCATCGATAGAAGCAAGTGGAGCCCCAGCAGGTGAAGTTGTGTGGGTTGTTTCAAAACTTTGCTCAATGCGATCTAAGTTAAGTAACTTTCCTTGTGCAAGCAGCAAAGCTGATGCGCTATAGCCAGGTAGCGCTTTGTGAACACTAGTAATGAGCGCATCTGCGCCCAGCTGCAATACATGCTGTGGAAGCTGTGAGTTAAACCCAAAATGTCCACCCCAAGCGGCATCAACTATTACTGGGATTGAACTCTCATGTGCTTTTTTAATGAGAGCAGATAACTCTGAAATTGTTCCTAAGTAACCAGGCTCTGTGAGCAGTAGCGCAATTGGTTTTTGATCTAAGACCCGCTCTAGTTCAGAAACAGGAATTCCTGTTGGAACACCCGTTGCTTGATCGATCTCAGGTGTGAGCCAGATTGGTTCTAGACCTGTGAGTACTAGCGCGCTAAGAACCGATCTGTGGGCTGTGCGAGTAACTGCAACCTTGTCGCCAGGCTTACCAAGGGCCAGGATGATTGCTTGGTTTGCATGCGTTGATCCACCAGTTGAAAAGCGCGCATAATCTGCGCCCCACAGCGCTGCTGCTAACTCTTCAGCCTTCTTTAAAGTTCCTTCAGTCAATTTGATTTCATCTAAGCCACCGTAGAGCGGAGTATCAGAATCAACCACCGCTCCAAGACCCTCATCTAATCGATGTGCCTTCTGCTTGTGACCTGGAATTGTGAATGCTGTGCGCTCAGTTTCGAAGTAGCTTAAGTAGGCGTCCAGTAATGGTGCGCTCTTTCTTAACTCCGAGTTCATGTTCTAAGCCTAACCAATGGACTCGCGAGTAGGAAATGATGGCTTAGACTTTCCCCATGACAACACTTACCGCATTGACT
>Ga0209400_1001418_pt1 | contig 19277 bp, 19 predicted proteins | sample M_130807_EF_Meta_FD_187313 | JGI IMG/M metagenome (GOLD analysis project Ga0209400, IMG submission 187313) | Freshwater microbial communities from Lake Montjoie, Canada to study carbon cycling - M_130807_EF_MetaG (SPAdes) (version 2) | ecosystem: Environmental > Aquatic > Freshwater > Lake... | reverse complement strand
CAGTTCTTCGAGCTCGAAATCACGCAACACTTCTTCCATAGAATACATTTTCTGGTTGCGTCCACCGTCGGCGATGTACCGCTCGATATCTTTGATTTCTTCTAGATCTGTATAGAATTCTTCAAGCCCACGAATGAGCAAATCCTTGAGTAGTGAATCTTCATCTCGATCAATCTTTTTTGCTAGTTTCTTCACTAGTTTTTCAATCTTCGGCGAGACTTCGATGATAACCATTGGCATAATAATTCCCCTTACAGAAGCGATATGAAAGACACTAAATGAAATTGTGGATAAGTTCAAGATTCGATTAAAGAAAAACTTTATTGGTCAGAGTAAATATCTTTACGATGGCCCACTTCAAGAACTAACAGAGTATGCGACCATTCAAGAATTTCAAGAATCACTCGGTACTCCTGAACGCGCAATCTGTGGCAACCTGCCCAGTCATCTTTTAGTTCTGTGATCAGTTCCTTTGGATTCGGGTTTTGCTTTAGCCACTCCAGTTTTCTTAGGACTCTTTGCACTACTGACTTGTCTAGCTTTCGTATTTGTCGGTCCGCCTTCAGGCTCCATTCCAATGTCCATTCTGGTGAGTCCAACATGTTCTAAGACTTCATCCATCGAATATGTTTTAAAGTCTTTTCTACCTGCTCTAATGGATGCACGTATAGCCTCGAGTTCGCGTTGTTCTTCCTCGAATTCTTCGACACCACGTTCGACCAACTGCCGAATGAAGAAGGACTTAGTACGTCCACTTCTCTCAGAGAGCTTGTCAATGCGATCGCGAAGTTCCTGCGGAAGCCTGATTGTTACCATGGCCATAAGTATCTCCTGTCTTACTTGTCTTACATGTAAGACTAAATGAGATTGTGGATAAGTCAATAAGGATTACTTGTAATCCTTGCCACGTTACTGGATTCGTTGAATTTCTATTTGCTTACTTGCGTTGTGAATTGTAAAGACAACACGAATCTTTCCAACTCTTGTGCTTAGCGAACCCTTGAGGTTCCCCTCAAGCCACTTGGCAATGTCTAGCGGATTCGCAGTGTGTTCGAGTTGGTCAATTCTTCGTATTACTCGACTTCTTTGTACCGGATCGAGATTCTTTAGATCTTTTGTTGCTTTTCGCGTTAGAACGATCTGCCAACTCTTGTTCACGTAATTCTGCTTTCACTTGCTCCCAGGGGACGGTCTCTCGATCCTCTGGAGGGCCTGCGAGTAGCTCTTTTATCGCCAATTCACCAAGCACCTGATCTTCCATGTCTTCAATAGACTGGGCAATCATTTTCTTAACAAAGTGAGACTTCGTGCGACCGCTGCGCTGGGCTAACCAGTCAAGGCGCTCGTTCAATTCATCACTTAGTCTGAGGGTCAACATGGCCATAATTCTCTCCTGTATTACATGTAATACACATAACAATAATTCAGATTGTGGATAAGTCAAGAAAGTTTGGGAACTAAGAAATGTATAACTCGCCTGACCATAAGGTGTGGGAATAACCCTGATCCAAATCTGGTTCTTACAAATACAAATCTCAGTGGTCTCGGTTATAGTCCCATTTCAACGATTTCAGTCAGGAGAAGTTGTGAGCAAGAACGCCAAGAAGTTCCGAAAGCACCAGCTGAGTAAGCACAACCAGAGATGCGCAGCAACTCCAAGAAGTGGCATACCCTCAAGAAAACAAAAGTTCCATTCTGCGAGCTCAAAACAAACTAGCTGAAAAATAATTCGATCTTGCTATTGAAGAAAACATGGAGGCGGGTAACATAGATCGTGCATTGAAACTTTCAAAGATTCGTACTAAGAATAAAAATTCGAAGAACAATCCTGAAAGCTAAAAGTAACAAATACAACTAAATAATTCTGTTCAAGTTCGAAAGAACTTAAGAAGAGAGCAACCTGCCACCCATCGGTAAGGTGCCAAAGCAGTAACAAAGGAACAGGCCTCAACAACCGTTGAAGCAAACAAAGATGGGGCAGCAATGCCCCGATAGATCAAGCCAGAGGCTTGAAGAAAGGGGCATTTCCCATGTCCAATGAAACAAACAACAACCCTTGCTACAGCTACGCAGGTGGACACCACTTCCACTACATCGCAATCAACAGCGCAAGCAATCCAAGAGTCCCAGCAACCGTAAGAGTGCTAGGCGAAGCCTTCCAAGTCACAGTAGAGGGAGAAACCAGCTTTTGGTTTACCCACAACCCTCAGAGACTTCTAATCGCTCTTGCCGGAGCTAAGCCAGAGAACATCACAGCTACCAAAGGCAGGACCTGGCTCTTCATCGACGGCAAGTACTCAAAGGACTGTTTCAACATGACTAATAAACCAATGACCCCTTGTGTTAGGCAACTAGTGCAAACAGACATGGAAGAAATAAACCGGATCATGGCAGAACGTCCACCTTTGGTGATTGGCAAACAGAATGACAACTAAAAGCTGGACTTATACAAAGCAGTGGGAGAACCCAGAGGAGAAGATAGCTGCAATAGACAAGGAATACGGGCGAATAACCTCTAGCCCCGTGTTCTTTGGCTATTGGGCCAAAGTAAGTCCCTACCGAGTAGTCCTAAAGGACTACGAGGAGGGCTTACATTCCCTAATCCAAGAGAACACCTGTACATGTGGTCTAAGAATAGAGAAGTCAGAAAACCTCTTAGCCATCATCGAATCCAAACACCACAGAAACCACAAAACCCTAGAACCAGAACCTAACCCCAAGTTCAGAGGGTTAGTAGGAAGAAGGATCTCCTGGCCCATGATGGGTACTGAGGATAAGCATCATGTGGATGTTTTGTGGGATCGGATAGCGAGCATGAGGGTAGCTTTCATCGGATTCTGCGAATTCATTTGAGCTATCTGCTTATGCCCAAGTTTGGGAGCAGGGTTGGATGAGGCTGGCTCAGGCTAACTCTTACTCTTCTTCGCCGCTACGCGTGTACTGGCGGAACCAGTGCTTAGAAATGATTTATACAAATCTGGCTCTTCAGAGGCGAAGGCCTTGGAGTTAAATTTGCTTTCAATTTTTTTGAGTCTCTTCCAGGAGCAAATCCCTGAGATCTCTTCGAATTCGGCTATTGCCACTTGTAGCTTGGTTTGATTTGTCTTGATATCCCATTCGGCGATGCCTCTTAACGAGGAGAGCGTGAGGGACGGCTCTGTTAGCAAACTCAGATCAGATTTCTCTTTGGCTAGCTCTATGGCCAACCTAACCCCCTCTATTTCCTCGTAAAACAAATCGCCCAAGTCCTCGTCGATATCAATTTTCACTTTTGGCAGGAAACGGTTGAACCAATCACTTTCCTCTGAGAGGTATTTGCCCCACTTATCGGGATGGGCATTTTTGAATTCATCCTCGAGGAATGTTGGGACAAAGGGTTTGACAACAACTTTGGAATATGGTGAGACATCTTTCCCCTCGGTAAATGCCTTAGTCAACATTGAGTTGATAGTGCTCTCAAAGTCTTTACAGATTTGTTCTTGGGCTTTTGCCACAGCCAACTTTGCGCCCCACTCGATTTCCTCAGGTGTCGGGTCGCGTTTTAGCCCATTCGAAGGATGGTACTTTAAAGCTGTTGCTTGATCAAATGTGCCCACGATTTTCGCAACCTCTGATGAAACTTCTCGAGCGCGTGAAACCGCCGCATCCAAATCTTGGTCATTTGCAAATTCAAACCATTCACCCAAGATGCGATTCTTTGCGAATTCCCGATGCAGGCGAGCTTCAACTAAATCGACTGCTTCTGTCTGGACTACGTGGGTAGATGAAAGCGAAAGTTTTCGTGGGTTACCAGTTTGATGTTCGGTCAAGCGTCCCCAAGAGTCTCTTCCATCTCGGTACCGTACCAATCCGATTTTGACAAACGAGGTTTGAATCCCTGTTTTGTATTCACATTCTCTGATGAAGTAAATTTCTCCGCTGTTATAAGTAGCCATGTGCTCTTTCTATAGGTTTCTGTTCTTCAGCGTACCCAAGCGAGGTGACATTTTTTTCTAAGAGGGTTCCTTGCTGAGGTTTAAGGCTTTAGCGAACAGCCGGCAAGTTTGTCACCTGAGTTTGTCAACATAATCTCGAAAGAAAAAGGAGACAAGATGACGCGAAAAAAGACTCTCTTGGAAGGCGCAGATTTAATAGCTTTCGGAGCTGGGCTGTCCCCCGCATCGAATCATGGCAGCGCACAAGAAACCTATCAAAAAGGGGTTGTTTACGACCCTTCAACTTTTTGGCTTGACTCTGGCTTTCACCCAGAGGCCCCAGTAGATCCGGCAGTCGAGAGAGCATTTGAGGAATCAGGAATTGATCAATTGCTTGCTTACTACCTGCCCATTTCTATCCATGGTTCTTCTAACTGGGGCATTCGCTATCTGAGGAGTCCAATGCAGAGTTATATCAACAAGCACTTCCGAGAAGTAGCAAAACGTGAGCCCAACGCAGACTACAAGGCTGTTAGCATGATGATATTCGAATCTGTGAGACGGCACGAACTCGAACATTGTGTTCAGGAGATGACTTATCTTGCATCTCGACCCTACGCGCTCTCCCCTAAGGGTTATTCGTCGATAATCTCGCAAGCTAGCCTAGGACTCGAGCCCTTAGCCGCCAATTTTGAAGTCACTGATACGCCAAGCACTCTTGGGTCTAGAAGATTGAAGAACATCGTGACAATCTATCTTTCAGAAATATCCCGCCCGCACCCATACTCACATTGGAACACAATAGATGTTAATCAAACCGAACTTGCTTATGAACTTCAAGTTCAAAGTCTCGGGGGATCGACATCTATGAAATCCGTTCGTCGCAAACTCTTAAAGGTTAAAGGGGCAGGGCTAATCCTTATCCCGGAAATAGTTTTACCTTAGAGGCTCAAGCTATTTCGTCTTCGACAGTGGGATTCGGAAGCGGAGTTATTCTGACTTGCGCATATTCAAGCGCCCATTTCCGGATTGAATCTAGTAGCGCTTTTGCGTCAGTTGCGTCGACCATAAAAGGCTCCGTCATTAGTTCTCCAGAGTCGTTTGACTTTATGCAGCATCGAACCCTCAGCATCTTTGACACCTGACGATTGCTTCTAGAATCTAATGAATAGATGGTCCATTTAGGGAAACCAGACTTTTCATATTCGACGGGTTCAATTGTTGCAGTCAGACTAGAGGTAAACTCAATGTCGATCTCAGCGTGCTTTTCATCATGCTTTAGACTCGCTAGAACTTTGAGTGTCTCAGTTAGCTGGTAGTAGATGAATTGGGATTCTAATTGCAAAACTGCATCTGGGTATAAGCGGTTAAGCTTCATGGGACTAGTTGAATTTTTCATTCGGTTCCTTTATTTGTTTGAATTGCTTAGAATTTTGCGCCAGCGTTGAACTGTTCTTGGCTGAACGCGATATTTATGTGCGACGGCTGAGACGGGTTGAGATTCAAGAAAGCGTTTCTCAGCTTTTAACTCGATCAGGGTGTGGGTTTCAATACTCAACGCAGCGGTTGCGCTAAGTCTTTCCTCTGGAGTCAAACCTCCATAAATACCATGCGGATCGTTTGCCCCTTGAATTAGACAGGCATCCCTGACCGGACAGCCCAGACAGATTGACTTGGCTTTAAGAATGGACTCTTCATCTTCCGCGTAGAAAAGCTCTGCATTAGTAGGGTTGCAACGTGCCCCACTAAGGGTCACAGCTTCAATTGCTTCGCGATCAAGGAGTTGGAGGTTCCCAGATAAAGCGAGTTCAATAACGTGAGGTCTACTGGTCAATTTGGCTCCTGGAGGAAACCGACCATTCTTCCTGGCTTGTCAGGTGCCAGCCCTTGCATGGATCGTGAAAATAGACACGAACCTGATTGAATCTGGTTTGTCCAAATTCTGAAAGATCTGCCGTTCTGCGGTTCGAAATTGAGTGGAGAGCGGCAATTGCCAATTTATGGTCCTTGTAGCGAACCTTATGCGTAAAGCAGTTTCTTGGGTTCTTGTGAGACTTATTAGCTTTCATTTTCATAGACATGTTCTTTTTCCTTCGTTCAAATTCATCGACCTACCCAGTCGAAGACACGCAACTCGTTTTGCGCGTGGTTCTAACATAGCGCGTAATTTTTTTTTAGTCAAGTTATCATTCTAAAGTGGTAGATAACAAGTTGATAACGCTTGCTAACAACAGAAACTGCGTGTTAGACTCCCGATAGTTGGATAAAGTAAGGAACACATGTCAACAGGACAGCTGGCTTCACTCGCCATTGAATTTTTGATCCGCTCGGATGCGGACAGAACTCAAGAGAATTATGAAAAAGAGTTGCAGAGCCAAACTAGAAGGCTGTGCAAAGAGTTTGGTCTGGAGAGCAGTAGTGCATTGGAGGTGACCCTGAAGCAATTACGCACTCTGCGCTTACAGGAACGCGAGCTGAAAGCCCTATTGATCTTCAGGGCAAACTTCCCAGAGCTGAATGGTGAGCCTGACTCCAAAATCATTGAATTACTAAGGCGTCTGGAGGGCGTTGAGCGTGACTCTGGAAGGCTTGAAGTAGTGAAGGCCAAAGTCCTTCGCTCTAACATTCACACAGTTCTCAAGCCGCTCGACCATTCTTGGAACACCAGATTCGGACTAGATCAAATGCAGCGTCCTGCAGAGGAAGCTCAAGCAATGGCAGCAGCTTTACTAGCCGAGAGAGTGTCATCTGTCGATGACTTTCACGAATGGGAGCGAAAAGTTTTCGCTCTTTTTGAATCAGTTCTCGTATACGACGGCCCTGACATTGACCTAAAACCAGGTGGAACCATAGATCCTCGTCAGGTGAGACTGTATAAACGAAATTGGATGAACTGGTGCGATGTCAATAAGTCCAGAGTCATTGAAACCATGAACAATCGCGAAATCGACTTGGAGTCTAAGCCAAGAACAAGAACCTACAACCTCAATTCACAACTCAGGCGACAAAAAGCCAGCAATATTCAAAAATCGATAAATATGGAAATGGTATTGCTTGAACAACTCCAAAAACAGATTTATGAAGAGTCGAAACAAAACAGCTCCTCTGATCGCAAAGCCAAACTGATGGAAGTTTACAAACAGAATTCTGCCAGACTCGCAATTCTGCAAAGAGATTTACAAACGGAACGCGCGTTGCCCTATCAGATTGGCCCGATGCCCTTGCCAACGTCTGAAATAGTTCAGAACTTCAAAATATTAGTCAAGCGAAACGGGCATGATGAATTCGAAGGTGAAAGAACGTGGCGAAGAAGACAAGATCTTTTATCCGAATTTGCCCCATGGCTTCATTCCCTACAACGAGTGTGGGATGACTCAATCACCGACTTAATTATCTCCTTTGAGTCGGAGTCGATTTCTGGGGTTACAAAAGTAGTTTTTGGGACTTCATCTGCAGACAAGGCAGCGGATAAAATTCAATTACTGGCTAACTGAATCGGATATAAGAATTCTGTGATTAGGTGATTGCTGTGACTACTAGCTAACCCTGCTAAATTTTATGTTTTGATTATTCGTCTACCTTTTGTTCCAGACCAATCCCCGAGCAACTTATCAACAGTTCTGCGAGCTTTCTGAAAAATAGTGTCAGTTGGCCTTAAACTACAAGCATGGCTTTCACCTTTATTGATCTCTTCGCTGGAATAGGCGGCTTCCATGGTGCTTTGTCTAATCTGGGAGGTAGAGCCGTATATGCATCTGAAATTGACAAAGATGCAGTAAGGATTTACGAGCACAATTGGAAACTACGTCCAGAAGGGGACATAACTCTAGCCGCAAATGACAGCACAATGCTTGTTCCTAAACATGACATCCTTACAGGCGGGTTTCCCTGCCAGCCATTCAGCAAATCAGGTAAGCAAAGAGGCATGGATGAAACTAGGGGAACACTATTTTGGAACATCGCAAAGATTATTGAAAAGCGAAAACCAAAAATCGTACTGCTCGAAAACGTTAGAAACCTAGCGGGTCCGCGTCACACCCATGAATGGGAAGTGATTATCCAAACTCTTCGAGATCTAGGGTACAGAGTCTCATCTGAGCCACTAGTCGTTTCGCCGCACAGAATTGGGCCGGATTTTGGAGGGAGACCCCAAGTTCGTGAACGAATATTCATTGGTGCGACTTATGCCGGCAAGAATTCTAAAGAAGCTTTAGGAGAACCGCGACAACTCGATCTTGAGCCAATCATGGCCAATTGGAATGTACAGGATTGGAACTTAGAAAAACACCTACCTCTCGAGCCAATAGGCACTGAGGGTCTCGAGAAATTTGCCCTAAGTAAGACTGAGACTCGCTGGATAGATGCTTGGGACGACTTCGTTGTCACCATGCTCGGTGAACTTGACGGGCAGAATCTACCAGGATTCCCAATCTGGGTCGATAACTGGGTTACTTCCAAGAACCTAGTGATTCCTACAGGAACTCCGTTATGGAAAGCTAACTTCCTAACCAAGAATTCAGACTTCTACACAAAGCACAAAAGAACATTAGACGCTTGGTTGAAGCGCTGGGATGGCCTTAGTGACTTCCCAGCAAGCCGAAAAAAATTCGAATGGCAGGCACAGGATTCCAAGACTCTTTGGCAGTGCATCATGCACTTCCGTCCCTCCGGAATTAGAGCAAAAAAACCAACATACGTTCCCGCTTTGGTCGCAATTACTCAGACTACTATTCTTGGTCCACAGCGAAGAAGGATTTCTGTTAGAGAAGGGGCACGCCTACAAAGCTTGCCTGATTTTTTTGACTTTTCTGACCAAAGTGACTCGGCCTCATATAAGCAGTTGGGCAATGGAGTCAACATGTCCGCCGTCTATCATGTTCTGAAGGCATTAGTCCAACGGGATGCTGATCTGCTTCAGAAGTCTCCTGAAATTTTGAACGCAATTCAGAAATCGCCGAATAACCCAGACAAAGTAGTCAGAAAAAAGTTTAGATAAAACTGTGAGAAAATACCTGCAGGTCACTGCCAATAGCCCTCTTTAAATCAATCTGATATTTCGGAGGCCTGGGCTTACTGTTTGAGTTTTTTCCTTGAGCATTAATAGTCAGTTCCTTTAAATTCCTGGCACGTTCAAGTCGTCGCGTGTTAGGAACGAAGAAAATGTCCAGGCTTTGAGAAGTGAAATGACTTTTCAAAGTGCGCACTGGCTCCGCATCCCCTCCGCCACGGTAATCCTTGTGCCACCTCGTAAAGTCTCGATCGTAGACAGGTTTGCCTGAAAGAATTATGAAGCCGAGGCCAGTTTCATCTACTGCCTGTTCGATTGCTCTTGAGTCATTCAAGATGCATCCTGAACTTGGAATCCCAGATTCATTCTCCGAACTATGAGCCTTTAAATCCCATAAAAAATTTCTGACGTAGTCGAAAGAGGTGTTAAATAATTTTTGCCTACCACCTCCTAATGAGGCTGTAAGCGCACTTGAAGCCTTCATTTCAAAATAAAATCCTTGCCACTGCACCTGTTTCCAGTTTGGGTCACCTAAATCCTTCATTTCTTGTACACACGCCTTGCCATCCATAAAAATGGGCGTGTGTCGAGCAACCACATCGGCAACTGCAGCTAGTTCATTCTCGAACACCGCTCCGACTGTTCGCAGAACCTGCGAGGGGTTAAGCGCTAAAGCCTCCGTCGCTGCTTCTAGTAATAGATTGAGCCCTTTGTGAGTTATGGTTTGCCCTACAGATTCAAATTCTGGCGACCAGGCCCTTCCAAGGCTAAAAGCAATGTGGGCCGCCAATTCCTGCTTTGTCAGTTCATGGCTAAATGGAATGCCTAGCCCAATCGCGAGATTTATCAGAACTGATTTACGTTCCTTACTACCTGGCCCCAACGCTTCTGGTCCGCTGGCAGTGAGGGCACTAATTCGATTTACTGCCTCAAGTTTGTCAGTCGCTGGCACAAAAGTCACTTTTGAGCCTCCTGCCGATATCGTTGAGAGATGTCACGCAAGAATCAAATCCCAATGCCTAATGCCGCATCGATGTGAAAAACTCACATTCTCAGCGAGGCGGTATGAAACCTCAATAATTTGCATCGCTAGATTAGCCTCCAATATCTAGTATCTGATTCAAGTTTTGGATTCCAAAATCTGAATCTTGATTCAGGTAGGCCACCCATCTAATATCACTTGTCCCCGCCGTAAAAACCGGGGTAGGAATCTGGGACGCCTTATATAGGCTTATGCTTTCAATACTTGCAAGTAGATCAAACTGAGGTTCCAGAACAGCTCCAGGCGGCAATCCCATAGTCTCAATAACCACATCTAAGAGTTTTCGGGCTGTCTTCGTGTCAATCCTCAAGACTATTCGATTAAACAAACCGCTAAGTGTTTCACCTACTGATACTTCGGCCAGTTGAACAGATGCAATCCACACATTGATTCCATGAAGTGGGGGAAGCTGACGTGAAGTGAACTGGTGTTGACGAACGGAAGAAACAGTTGTCTTGACTTCAACCCGGGTGTTATTGATTGAAAAATCATATCTGTCATCTGCGTCCACATGCCAAGCTAGGATTGCCGCCTTAGTATCAGGTGCCGCTTCAATAATGAGAAGTTCCCCTATAAGCCCGCGAACAACACTGAGCGGAGTTGTAACTTTGAACCCGTCGCCGAAAAGCTCTTTTAGCGTCAAAATTGCGTGGCCTGCATCTTTAAACCGAACTTGCAAATCCACAAGACTCAAAAGAATCCCTAATACCAGCCGTGAGAGTTGTGTATCAGACCGATCAAGTCTGCAACGAAGAACCGAACACTTAGGGAGTTCTTTGTTTTTTTCAAGCCAAGTTGTGTCGCACCAAGGATCAAACTTAAGTGCCTTGGTTTCAAAAGCCACTTGGTTTTCCGAGCCGGGGAGAACAAGGCAAACCAATCCTTGGCCATCAATTCCTATGCCAATACCGGTAACTGAGTCGTAGATTGGCATAGAGATAGACCGAGTATCTCTAGGTGTTTCGAACTCAACCGCTAGAGCGCTAATCACTTCGTCAATAGTCCAAATCATGCGTGGCCAATAGTCCTAATCTCGAAAGTCTCAGGACTCATGACTGCTAGCCCGATGCCTAAAGCCACCGCGGAGGATCGATTGCGGCTGAAACTTAAACCAAGAATAGGCTCAATTACAAAGACAACGGCATCGTAGTCAACTCGATCCCTCAGGGCTCTTTGGCCACCACCAATGTGGGGCACGCCAAGTTTTGCCCTCTTTGCCTTGTTCAAGTGCGTTGAAGATTGGAAACTCGCAAGCCATTCAGCCCAAGAAGACTCTTCGGCACCAAAGCTTACGGATCGAGTGACGTCGATATCATCGACACGACTCACAATAGATTCAGGAATTGCCCATGTGTCCAGGATCAATCTACTGATGTATGTGACTGTTGGTGTGCCAGAAAGCCCGAGGTTACCTAGTGCTGGGTCAAAAAGTTCGGACACCGCCTCCAAGCGCGCTGTTTCCTCCTGTAACCCCGTCCAGCCAGCAAGTAAGCGCATAATGCTTACCGTAGCAATGTCATCAAACCTAGCCCAGTGCGAATCACTAGAATTCTCTTTCAAAGCGCATTCGTCATGCCAAGTTCGAAGAGTCCGCAAATTAGACCTCAGGTCCTGTGGGTCAAAAATCTCGCGCAAACTCGCAATTGTCCCTTTTTGAATTGTTTTATCAGAAAGATCCGGATCTCTAACACCTATTCTTGTCGGATCAAATCTTGCACCTTTTGAGGCGGCATAGAAAACTCTTGGCATTGTCGAACCAGTCAGCTTAATTTTGTTTTTGTCCCAGGTTGCTGCCCTGTTCCATACTGTCGTGTCAACAGTATTCATGTAATGTAAGTCATCGAATGACTGCTTTGGCGCATGAATGCTCAACCAATCTCTATAATCCCGTCGGTAACCACAAAATCTGAGTTGCTGCAACACAGTGTCGAAATTAGGTTTCTTAGAGCTGCGCATGAAGTAACTCACAGTGAGTTGAGGGATAGTTATTCCTCGGCCGAGTATGTCGCCTCCAATAAGTATCCAGGCATCATGTCGAGTGTAATCATGCTCACTTATGGGGCGGGGTTCTCCAACAGTCGGGCTAGAGCCATCGGAATTGATGACCATTATTTTTGTATCACGCAATATCTCAAGAAATTGAATTTGCCCTTCTGCGCTGCGAAACTCTGGCATCAACGATTTGGCTTGGGCTCCTCCATTATCCAAAGCCGTCGCTACTCGTTCGAATTCAGAGAATAGAAGTGATTTGTTCTCCTTAGAGGCTGAGCCTGCAACAATGTTTTCGACCATGTCTTTGAGGTCGATGCATTGATCTTCGACAAGGCGAAACATTCGGCTGTGGTCTCGTGTCATGCTGGATTCGTGAATAAGCATTTGTGTCGACAGCATTCGATTTGCCGGGTCCACTTTTACCGGGGACTTTGAATAGAAGTGAGCTGGAAAAGTTTTTCTTACCCAAGCGACAAACAGGAATCGCGAAACTGCATCTACTAAAGACTGTGGTGCTGAGGTCAGAGATCTAGCCTGGGTTCTCCAATCGGAAACTTCAATTCTTTGAGCAGCAAAACTTGACGATGTCGCATCTGTGAGCCCGAAATAGCCAGCTCTTGGCGGAACGATTGCAACGAAATCCGGTCTTATTTTGCCCCCCTTTTCAGCCAAAAGAACCGCTTGAGGTGTTGCAGTGTAGGAGAGCCAAATATTCCTGAATGGCAGAGCTCGCAGTTCTGAAAGCGATTCATAGGTAGCGGCAACCTCTCGCTGTCTTGCTTTGGCGTTCTGAGAAGCCTGATCCGCCTCGTCATCAATAGCGAAAAGGATTGAGTCATTCCCCAATGATCCAAGCACTTCTTTCAAAGCCGCGTTTGCTGCTGACACTCTAGCTGCGTTCTTCATAGTAACTAAAACCGGAAGCGGCTCTGATGGCCCAAGGTCCTTCCTAGCACTTGAAAGCGAGCGTAATTGGCTTTTGAAATCATCGAATAATTTCGACTGCGATAAAGTCGGCACTGAAAGTACAACAACTGGTGAACCTGGTAAGGCTTCAAGATCGGACTTTAGACGCGAATAAGTTTGGTCATTCAAAGACCCCGTTACTCCTGTGAAAACCACCGAAGCCAAAGCACTGGAATCGGAAGCCCAAGATAGTGCGCCGAGAAGATGCGCTGTTTTTCCAGACTGCACCTTCCCAAGCAGTAGGTGACTTACTTGTTTGTCTGCGCTCAAAATAAAATCTTCGCATCTTTGAGTTAGATTTAGCAATCCACGCTTAAATACCTCAATGGCTTCTTCGGCTTCGGGACCAGGCAAACGAAGCCTAGATTTGGCTTCGTCCTCATTCAAATATGCCTGCAAGGCTCCCGTTAGACTTTCTTCGTTTGATGCTATTCGCAGAGTGATGGGTTTGTCACTCATAAAAAGGCCTGGTCCCAATCAAACGAAGATGTTCATTCATTGACTCGCGAACACGTTGCTTATTCATCATTGTCAAGAATATCTCCGCTGATGCTAACGCAAAAGCCAGTCGTTCTAGCAAAAGATGGGTCTTTGCGTCAACTGGGATGTCATCCAACATTGGGTGAGAACTATTTACTAATACAGTATGAGACAGCCCCCCGCGGTCTTCGTAAACGCCAATGAAATCCGCAGACCTATCAGATACAAATTGTAATTTAAATGTGTGGTCATGGTCGTCTCGATCTTTGATGGTGTACTGCATGGATCCGTCAGAGCCTAATTGTCCTGCGTCGACTGGAACATCTTTTTCTGGTGGAACGTCGTAATTCTGCGGATCATGTTCTGAAACTGTTTTATGCTCCACGACACCGCTCAAAAGTCCTTCAACCCAGCGGACTTCTTGCTCGCGGTGCGCATCGATTTCTATCTGAGTTTCGCGAGCAGCCAATCGACGACGATAATTTTTAGCCATTCTCAAGAAATGCGCTTCGCTGTCTGGCGTCATGTCCTTATACACAGCTTCAACAAATTCTGCTTCTTCGTCGTCTGACCAAAGAGGTTTGTCTGTTGAAATCGTTTTGCCAAAATCTGAAACATCAAACTCCCCAATGAATGATTGGTCTGGGTACAAGCCTGCGTCTCCAAAAATACGTCTGGGTTTGTAGGAAGACCTAGCGATGGCATCCTTTGCACCTTCTGCCTCATGGGCTGTACTCGCACCCCCTGTATTTATAGGCACAACACCAGCTATTCCTTTTCCTCTGTAATGGAGAAAGAAACCGCTTTTGTCACGCCCCATGGTTTCAAGAATGCCGTACCAGCCAGTGACTTGTTTTCCAGTGGAAAGTGTTTTGCTAAAAGTATTCTTCCAGAGCCTTGGAGTTGAACCTTCAAGTGGACCATCTGCGTTTGCCCAATAAGCAGATGTTAGGAGAGGTGGGTTCTCGTACCTAAGTTCTGTGCCTTCATACTTTAAGACACACCCAATTTGCTCTCCTCCAGCTCCACCTCCAAGAAATGAGCGATAAATAGATGGCAGGTAAGCTCGGATGGCGTGCTTCGTTTTCTTTGCCGGAATTTTTTGCCATAAATCCTTAATTCGAATCTCTGTTCCTGGAAAACCTCTTGACGGTATCGGTTTAACGGTCACCGTTCCCTGCATGTCGCTTTCTTCTGAAACATCCAAAGTCGCCATCCAGCCATGAGGTTCACCTATCGGATAAGTTTTCACTTCTAGCCGAGCTCCCCACCAGAAAGCAGCAGCTTTCATCCCTATGCCGTGCCTTGATAAGCCGACTGAGAAGTCCTGTGGTGCCGCCCCCATTCGCAAGGCTCTTTGCATCTCACCTCGACTTATTCCTGCAGCGTTATCCTCAATTATTAGATCGTTGGTCTCGGGGGAAAAATCTATACTTATGCGAACTTTATAATCGGGACCGTTTATGTTAACCAATTCTTTCTGAAACTTCATAGATGATGTGAGAGAGTTATCCACGAATTCGCCCAAAGCATACCAAGGAGTGAAAGACATGCTCTTAAACATTCTTAACGCTGAAATGTCAGGTTGAATGTTCACATCAAATGAGTCGTCAGATTGACTTGCTGCTCCCTCGCCCTGTACTTCGTCGTTCATAATTGCCCCTGCACTCTAGGTTAGATAATGAGTCCAGTGTACATTCGACCTCTGACATTTGAGCCATTGTGTTCCCGAATAGCTCATCAAGCAGAGTTTTCAGTATGCCGCGTGTTCAGCTAATTTGAGCCCAAGTCATTGGAAGGACCGCAATGAGTTCACGTTTGCTTAATGGAATTGCAAAAGCGCTAAGCCTAAAGGAACAATTCCCATTTGGCATTCTGCATTGCCAAAACGCGATCTTCTAGCTTAGACAGGCGATCTCCTCCAAAGTAGGAGGCTCACAGCCAGCTCTCTCACAGGTGATGCTTGCTGCTATGCCTGCGGTTTTGACGTATTGGGCTAGTTGTTCTGTTGGTAGTGAGGCTAGTTTCTCTAGAGCGTTGGTTCCTAGGTAGTTGTTCTCTTCTAGTTGGCCTAGGAGGTGAGCAATAAAGGTGTCTCCTGCTCCTACTGTGTCAACTACTGTGATCTTCCTTGCTGGAACATCTACTACTTCATTGTTTCTGTAGATTCTGGTTCCTTGAGAACCTCTGGTTAGAAGAACTATCTTGTTGGTGTTGTTGATCCAGCTGTTAATGATTTCAGTTAGATCTGAGTCTGGTTCTAGGTTGTATAGCCACTCGATATCTTCATCACTGGCTTTGATGATGTGAGAGAAAGAGTTGACTCTTTCAACTCTTTCCTTCTCTACAGCTCTATCAAAGCCAAGTGCTGATCTGATGTTGATGTCGTGGCTGATAGTGACATCATCCTTTATTTCTTTAGCCCAAGCTTCAATCACTTTGTTACCTGGCTCCATAGCCATGGTTAGACAACCGAACTCAATAGCGGTTGTGTTTAGAGCTTTAAGGGTTTCTTTAGAAGGGAGTTCTTCTTTAGTCCAACCCCAGTCTGCTGTACCATTGGTATAGAAGTTGTATGTTGGGGAACCTTGAGCGTTAACGCTGATCACAGCAAGGGTAGTTGGCTCATCAGTGTTGATGATGTGGTCAAGGCTGACATTGTTACTGCTGAGTCGTTCCTTGATCAGTCCACCGAATCGGTCACTTGAGATTCGGGCTAGGAACTGGTGGTTGGTTCCTCGTCTAGCTAGAGCTAACGCTACGTTAGCGTTAGCTCCACCAACAACAGCCTGGAACTGGCCTTTATTCTCTCTAGATTCAATTAGGTCAATTAGGGCTTCACCGATTACTACGATCATTTCGCTTCTCTTATTTCTTTTAGTCGAGCCTTTACCAATTTAGAGACCAGTTTCTTAGGTAGGACTTGGTCAACTGCGAATTGGAAAGAGTTCTTGGATAAAACAAAGTCTTTTAGATCTTCACTGAAGGTTTCTAGTAGTTCAGAACTAGGTAGTGAGAAGGACAGGTGGCCTTTGTGAGCACAAAGGCCAACAACGAACTTGTCGTTGTATTTGAACATGGCTGACTTCCAAGCGATAGTTTGTTCTAGCTTTGGCTCTACCTCTAGTAATAGGGCTCTCATAGCCTCAAGGGTCCTAGCCTTGGTAGGGTTCTGTGCCTGTACATAGGCGGTTACTTCACTTGCAGACATAGTCTCAAGTTTATTGGGCAGTAATGAGAGGTTTACTCTCTCGAACCTATTCCTGTTCTTTAGAAGCTGCTAAGACTAGTCTTTGTGAGTCCAATGAGCGGGCAGATGAGGAAATCAAGTACTACTACTAGTCCAATTGGGGCTGTTATTACGAACTCCCGGATAAGGCAGGTAACTGACTTAGAAGAGCCATGTTGATATGGGCTTTGGCTAGCAGAATTCTAGAAGAATGCGCTCTTATAAAGTTCTGATATGTTGAGCGCCATTAGGAGTGCCAAAGCCAACAGAATTGCTGAAACCAAAATAGAAGTCAACTTCGGCACTTTAGATAGACGAGCATAAACAGCCATCACGATGAAATCAACAAAAAACAGTGGTGGGAAATTAATTTGCTTGGAGAACATGAAGATGACAAATAATGCACCGAGGCCAATTGCTACGTAAGCTTTTTGATTCAATTCTGTCTTTGGCTTTGGGCTGGATCTGATCACTAAAGCGACAATTAGCTGAATCAAAGAAATTGCCGTAACTAGCAAACCTAGAGGGACAGCTACGAAGGCAACGGTATAAGAGCTAGAGCTTATATGTTGAGCATTGGACGGGCTTGCAAATACCGGGTTCATCATCATGAGCACGCCTGAAATGAGGTTGGCAACTGAGCATAATAACGATCTTTGGTTTATCTGCTTTTTAGCTGCAATAAGTTCGGCGCTCATAAGTTCATCCCTTTTTTGGAGGTCCTTATTCCCCCTTAGTTTTAAATTGTATTTGCGAAGAGCGCGAATTGACTGCTTGCACCTCGGTTCAGGCTTTTCGCAATTCGAGGAGTTAACTCAGCCCTGCAACAGTCCGAATAGAGACAATCGTGACCACAACGATATACAGTGAGAAAATCAAAGCCATAGTTCCAGGCGCGTAGATGAAACTTAGATTCGGTCTAGGGATTCTTTTAACTTTCAGTGCGGTGATTGTCATAACAAGCCCTGTGATGAGCATGATAATTCCAAGTGGCCACATCAAGAAAAGAATTGAAGTGTTTGCCCCCCTTTGTCTTTGTAATGCATTTTGAGGGCTTTCGAAGATCTGCCCAGAAAGTAATAAGGCCCCCGTAAATAAGTTCAGCAGAGCCGCCGCTAGAACAACGTTGTTTCTCTTAGCTCGCGGGTCTTTGCGCTCATTGGGAACCTTCAACTCATCAGCAGCAACAGCTTTCCGAACAAGGCGAGCACCACTAGTAGAAGTAATTAGCCCGACTGGGAAGGTGTAAAACAAAGGAAGGCTATACGAATCAAGGCCTTGACTAAACATTCCTGGGTAAAAAGGCAAACTGATTACAGCAACAATTAGTGGAAGTAAAGAAAGAACAAAACCACCGAAGACCAAAATTTTGCCTAGACGAATGCTGAGCTTAAAGAAAGCCGCACTATCCTCTTTTTTCGCCTTGCTTTTCCAGAGTGAGATCGCCACAACTAAGCCAATAATTAGAAGACTCTCTAGCATTTTCCCCTACCGATCTCAATGAATTTAGATTATGCCCCGCATAAGCAACTTTACTGATTCATGACTTATAAGGAGTGAGGGTAGCCTTTTAGTTATGAAGTTCTCCGCCAGTGCAATTCTCTTCGACAACGATGGTGTCTTAGTTGATTCTCATGCTGCGGCTAAGAAGGCGTGGGATATTTGGGCAACAGAGTTCTCACCTGGTTATGACCTAGATAAGGCTAACAATGCAGGCAGAAGAGCAGAGGATATGGTCAGGGAACTTGTTAGCCCTGAACTCTTTACGGTCGCTAATGATCGCATCAATGCACTTGAGCAAGACACCGCACATCTAACGATTCCTCTAGCTGGAGCTAAAGAGTTACTACTTTCTCTAAAGCCCGGTATCTGGACCATCTGCACATCAGCTAACCCAAACCTAGGTAGAGCAAGGCTAGAAGCAGCAGGTCTTCCTATCCCTAAGGAACTGGTAACGGGGAATGATGTTAAACGAGGTAAACCACATCCAGATCCATATTTGTTGGGAGCTAAGAACCTAGGTTTTGACCCTCAAGATTGCATAGTCTTTGAAGATGCTGAAGCAGGTGTTATCTCAGCTATTGAAGCTGAGATAGGACTTGTAGTAGGTGTTGGTGAAAGAGCAGTAAAGTCCCAGGCAGATATTGTGGTTAGAAACCTAACTGGTATTAGTTTTGATGGTGAAGAGATAGTTATTCCAGATTCGATAAGGATTAGGTAGATGAGTGAAGTAATTGTTTATGGTGCGAACTGGTGCGGAGACTGCAGAAGATCAGAAGCTCTCCTAAAGGCTCTAAATGTGGAGTACGAAAAAAGAGACGTTGAACAATCAGCTGAATACACCGAAGAAGCCAGAGGCATCTCCGGTAGAACCAACATCCCAGTAATCCTCTTCGCAGATGGCAAGCACCTGGTTGAACCAACTGACCCTGAACTACATGCTGAGTTGACAATTAGAGGGCTGATTTAAGTATTTATATTGCCTCTAGGCAAAACGTTACCTTTCCGTTAGGGTTAATAAGTCAAGAAATCTTGATAGTAGTCGTTTGCAGCACATAGTTCGAACCTTTGGTCTGAACAAGATAAATGTGCCAGTCTTCCTATTTGTGAGAATCTGCCTCTTTGCAGATGTTCCTCTCGTGTGTG
>Ga0209400_1001417_pt1 | contig 19279 bp, 22 predicted proteins | sample M_130807_EF_Meta_FD_187313 | JGI IMG/M metagenome (GOLD analysis project Ga0209400, IMG submission 187313) | Freshwater microbial communities from Lake Montjoie, Canada to study carbon cycling - M_130807_EF_MetaG (SPAdes) (version 2) | ecosystem: Environmental > Aquatic > Freshwater > Lake... | reverse complement strand
CGCGGCAATGGTCTCGGGCGGCAGGCTTTGGCTGCGCGCCTGGGGCAACAGGCGCTCGCTCTCCTGGATTGCAAACGCTTTGGACGCAGTTTGTGCCAGCCCGGCGGTGCAAGTGGCCAACAACGCGGCCAAACCGAGCGCTTGGCCGCCATGCCAGCCGAGCTTTAGAAGTCGCGAAATCACCATGCGTCTAACCCTTATTAAAAAATATATTTAATTTGGTAATTATTGCCGTTAAATACGATTTTTCAATGGATATTTCAGGGCTTTCTTCATAAAACCGCTAAAAAAGCGAAAATACGAGCCTTTCATTTCCCGCGCGCGCATGGCATTACTTCCGATTCTTTGTTATCCCGACCTGCGGCTGCATACCGTGGCCAAGCCGGTGGCCGCCGTGGATGCGCGCATCCGTCAGTTGTGCAGCGATATGTTGCAAACCATGTACGAGGCCAGCGGCATCGGTCTGGCCGCTACGCAGGTCAATGTCCACGAGCGCCTGATCGTGATCGACCTGTCCCAAGAGCACGACCAGCCCCTGGTGCTGATCAACCCCGAACTGGTCTGGACCAGCGAAGGCAAGCACCTCAACGAAGAGGGTTGCCTCTCGGTGCCGGGCATTTATGACGGCGTGGAGCGCTTTGACGCAGTGCATGTGCGCGCCCTGGACGCCCAGGGCCACAGCCGCGTGATTGAGGCCGAGGGCTTGCTGGCCGTGTGCATCCAGCACGAGATGGACCATTTGCTGGGCAAGGTGTTTGTGGAATACCTCTCGCCCTTAAAGCGCAACCGCATCAAGACCAAAATGCTCAAAGCCCAGCGCGAGGACGCGCGTTGAGGCTGATTTTTGCCGGCACCCCGGTATTTGCACGCACCGCGCTCGAGCGCTTGCATGCGGCCGGCCACACCGTGGCCTTGGTGCTGACCCAACCCGACCGCCCCGCTGGCCGCGGCATGAAGCTGCAGCCCTCGCCGGTCAAGCAATTCGCGCTGGAGCAGGGCTTGGCGCTGGCCCAGCCCACCAGTTTGCGCTTGGACGGTGCCCATGGCGAGCAGGCCGCCCAGGCCCGTGCGCTGGTCGAGCAGGCCCAAGCCGAAGCCATGGTGGTTGTTGCTTACGGCCTGATCCTGCCCCAATGGGTGCTGGACGATATGGCGGGTCCCGGGCAGCGCGGTTGCTTCAATATCCACGCCTCTTTGCTGCCGCGCTGGCGCGGCGCCGCGCCCATCCACCGCGCCATTGAGGCCGGCGACGTCTACACCGGCGTGACCATCATGCAAATGGATGCCGGCCTGGACACCGGGCCCATGCTCTTGCAGTCTGCGCTGCCCATCGCCCCGGACGAAAGCACCGCCACCTTGCACGACCGCCTGGCAGCCCTCGGGGCCGATTTGATGCTGCAAACCCTGGCCCAGGTGGACGCGCTTCAGCCGCGTTCCCAGCCCGCACAAGGCGTGTGCTACGCCCACAAAATTGAGAAAAGTGAAGCCGCCATTGATTGGCGCCAGCCGGCGCATGTCATTGCCCGCAAAGTGCGCGCTTTGGACCCCTTCCCCGGCGCCAGCGCCAGCCTTGGTGGTGAGACGCTCAAAGTCTGGGCCGCGCAGGCGCTGAGCCAAGATGGCCACGCGGGCCATACACCAGTCAAGGCCCCACCCGGCCACATCCTCGCGGTGGACGGCGACGGCATCCTGGTGGCTACGGGCGAGGGCGGCTGCGTGCGGCTGACGCAGTTGCAGCGCCCCGGCGGCAAGCGCCTGGCCGTAGCGCCGTTCTTGCAGGGCCATCCGCTTGCGCCCGGCCAGTGTTTTTCGGTGGATGCGCAAGGCGGCGCGCTCTGATGTTTTGGTCCCGCCAGTACCGGTCGCACCCGGATTACCGCCAAGGTTTTATTGACATGCTCTCGGTCGCCCCGGGCATCGCCGCTTGGGGTTTGATGACGGGCGTGGCCATGGTCAAGTCGGGCATGAGCACAGTGGACGCGCTGGCCATGAGCTTGCTTGTTTTTGCCGGCAGTTCGCAGCTTGCGGCCATCCCCTTGCTCGCTGCCGGAGCGCCGATGTGGGTGATTTTGGTGACCGCTTTTTGTGTCAATTTGCGCTTTGTGGTGTTTAGCGCGCACATGCGCAGCTACGTGATGCACCTGCCGCGCTGGCAGCGACTGGTGGTGGGCTATTTCACGGCGGACCTGACCTACGCACTCTTTACCCGCCGCTACCCGGTGCCTGCGGACCAAGAACCCGAGCGCTTGGCGCAAACCGCCTACCTGGCCGGCAATGCCGGCATCAACTGGTGTAGCTGGATGTCTTGCAGCGTGCTGGGTGTGGCGCTGGCCAACTACATTCCGCCGGCTTGGGGTCTGGGTTTTGCTGGCGTACTGGCGCTCACGGGGGTGCTCTGCTCTTAGGCGACCAGCCGCTTGCGAGTGATGTCGGCAGCCTTGGCTGCCAGCGTGGCGGTGGCTGCGTATGCGCTGCCGCTCAAGCTCAATATTTTGCTGGCTATCGCCGTCGCCGTGGGTTTGTGTCTGGCGATGGAAAGCGCGCTGGCTCCGGCTTTGAAAGAGGAGGGCTGACATGAACGCCTTCATGGACACGATCTGGGCTTGGCTGCAAGCGAGCACCTGGCCCTCAAACCAGCCCTGGACGCTGATCACCATCATGCTCATGGGCGGCGTGACCATGCTTGCGCGTTCCTTTTTCTTTATTTCGCAGACGCCTTGGTACCTGCCGCGCTGGGCGCAGCGGGGCTTGGAATACGCACCCATTGCCGCCTTGTCGGCCGTGGTTCTGCCCGAAATTGTGATGACGCACGGCGTCTTTATCCACACGCCTTTTGATGCGCGCCTGTATGGCGCCATCGCCGGGGGCGCCTATTTCTTTTGGCGCCGAGGCGGCGGGCAGGCGGTGCTGGGCACGATTGTGAGCGGCATGGCCGTATATTTGCCTTTACACATTGGCCTGGGCTGGTAAGCGCGGCTTGGGTGGGCCTGCCTACAATCTGCGCAAACGGCTTCGCCGGCACCGCATTTTTCATTGATCGATCCGCCATGAACGTTATCCGCTTCCAAGATTTATGCATCCAGGGCAAGGTGGCCGGAACCCGGGTGTTCATCCGTGCCGATCTCAACGTGCCCCAGGACGCGCAAGGCCGCATCACCGAAGACACGCGCATCCGCGCCAGTGTCAAATGCATTGAGATGGCGCTGGAGTCGGGTGCGGCGGTGATGGTCACCTCGCACCTGGGCCGCCCCACCGAGGGCACGCTGCGCCCTGAGGACTCTTTGGCGCCGGTGGCCCAGCGCCTCTCAGAGCTGCTCGGGCGCCCGGTGGCGCTGCGCAGCGACTGGACCGAGGGCGTGGCCGTGCGCCGGGGCGAGGTGGTGCTGCTGGAGAACTGCCGCGTGAACCCCGGCGAGAAGAAAAACGACCCCGCTCTAGCGCGCAAAATGGCCGCGCTGTGCGATATCTTTGTGCACGACGCGTTTGGCACCGCCCACCGCGCCGAAGCGAGCACCTACGGGATTGCCGAGTTCGCCAAAACCGCCTGCGCCGGGCCCCTGCTGGCCGCCGAGATGGACGCCATTGCCAAAGCCCTGCTGGCCCCGCGCCGTCCGCTGGTGGCCATCGTGGCGGGCTCCAAAGTCTCGACCAAGCTCACCATTCTGAAAAGCCTGTCGGCCAATGTGGACCAGCTCATTGTGGGCGGCGGCATTGCCAACACCTTTATGCTAGCGGCGGGTATGAAGATCGGCAAAAGCCTCGCCGAGCCCGATTTGCTGGATGAGGCGCGTGCGGTCATTGAGGCCATGCGCGAGCGCGGCGCCGAGGTGCCCATACCCACCGACGTGGTGACGGCCAAAGCTTTTGCCGAAGATGCGCCCGCGACCATCAAAGCGGCCAGCGAGGTGCAAGACGACGATCTGATCTTGGACATCGGCCCCCAAACCGCCCAGGCCCTGGCCGCACAACTGATGCGCGCGGGCACCATCGTTTGGAACGGCCCCGTGGGCGTGTTTGAGTATGCGGCTTTTGAGAACGGCACCAAAGTCCTGGCCCAGGCCATTGCCCAGTCCAGCGCCTTTAGCATTGCCGGGGGCGGTGACACCTTGGCGGCCATTGCCAAGTACGGCATCGCAAACCAAGTGGGCTATATTTCGACCGGTGGCGGGGCATTTTTAGAGGTGCTCGAGGGCAAAACCCTGCCGGCTTTCGAGATTTTGGCCCGGCGCGCGGCCCAGGCCACCTGAGCAAAGCCCTAGGGTATTGTGTGGCTTTGGCGGCTGTGCGGCGCGCAACGGTGACAATGGCGCCATTGTTTATCGATTTTGGTATTTTTGTTTTATTTACTTGAAGGAACTTAGCATGTCAAATCGTCGTGAATTTGTGGCCCAACTCGGTTTAGGTGCCAGCGCCTTGGTGTCGGGGGCTGTTTTCGCTGCCCCGCCCTTGGTGGCCGAGTCTGATGCCAACGCGGCCAGCCTGGGCTACAAAGCAGATGCCACCAAGGTCGACAAAACTAAATTCCCCAAATACGCTGCCGGTCAAAACTGCGGTAGCTGCGCCTTGTTCCAAGGCAAAGCGGGCGATGCAGCGGGCGGCTGCCCCCTGTTTGCGGGCAAGCAAGTCCCGGCCCAGGCCTGGTGCAGCGCCTACGCGAAGAAGGCCTGATACGCCTTTCCTCGCTTCCCTGACGCCCGCACTGCGGGCTGCTGCCCAGGCCGCCGGCGTGGCCGAGCCCACCGCCGTGCAAAGCGCCTCGCTCCAGGCGATTTTGGAAGGCCGCGACCTGTGGGTCTGCGCGCCCACCGGGTCGGGCAAAACCCTCGCTTACGCGCTGCCCTTGCTGCAGCGCTTGCAAAGCCCGGCGCCCTTGGGTGCCCGGGGTGCGCATTGCGTGCGTGTGCTCGTGCTCGTGCCCACGCGCGAGCTGGCCCTGCAAGTCTTTGAGGTGCTGCGCGAACTGGCGCGCGACCTGCCAGTGCCTGTCAGGATCAACACGGTTTTTGGCGGCGTTTCCTTGCAAGCGCAATTGCGGGCGCTGCGTGGCGGCACCGACATCATGGTCGCCACGCCTGGGCGCTTGCTGGACGTGATGGCCCACCATGCCTTGCCCCTGGACCGGGTGCAAAGCCTGGTGCTTGATGAGGCCGACCGCTTGCTGGAGCACGGTTTTTCCGAAGAGGTGCAGGCCATCGTGGCCCGCGTGCCCCAGCCCGGGCAACGCTTGTTTTTGTCCGCTACCTTCGCCCCTGCGCTGGACGTGCTGGCCAACAGCCTGCTGCACCAACCCTTGCGCGTGGAACTCAGCGAGGCGCCGACATTGCAGGCCGATATTGCCCAATCGGCTGTGCTGGTCGATGCCGGCATGCGCACCCGCTTGCTGCGCCATTTGCTTGCTCAACATGCCTGGAGCCGCACCTTGGTGTTTGTGGCGACCCAGTTTGCTGCCGAAATCGTGGCCGATAAGCTGCGCAAAACCGGCGTGCGCGCCGAGCCCATGCACGGCCGTTTAAGCCAAGGCAAACGCAGCCAGGTACTGGCCGACTTCAAGGCCGGGCGCATTGGCGTGGTGGTGGCGACCGATTTGGCTGCGCGCGGTATCGACATCGCCGAACTGCCCGCCGTCGTCAATTACGACCTGCCGCGCTCGGCGCAAGACTACACACACCGCATTGGACGCACCGCGCGGGCGGGGCTGGCGGGCCAGGCCATCAGCCTGGTGACGCCACCTATGCAGGCGCACTGGACGCTGATCAGTAAACGCCATGGGCTGGACGTGGTTTTGGGCACCGAGCCCGGCTTTGAGCCTGCGCCCGACACCGCCCCTATGGCGCCCCCTTTGGGCGCTGCGCCGGCCGACCCCCACGGCGGGCGCAAGGGTCTTCGCCCCAGCAAAAAAGACAAACTGCGCGCCGCTGCCGCTCTGGCGGCCAGCGCGCAAACCGTCTGATCTAGCCGCCACGGGTGACGCGGTGAGCGAGGACAACCAGCTTTTCATGCCGCCCAGCTTTGTGGCCGTTTACGTCCCGCCGGGCAAACAACGGCCCACCCTGGGGCGCGCCGAACTGGCCGCCCGCTACGAGCTGTGCGAAGACATGGCCCAGATGCTCACCACCCATGCCAGCGAGATGCAGTTGCGCAGCGATGCACCGTCCGGCCAGGTGCTGGAGCAATGCCTGCAAGGCCTGAGCGGCCCCGAAGCGCCCGTGGCGCCCGAGGAGGCGCGCTGGGTCGTGTCGCGCCTGGCTGAACTTCTGCAATGGCCGCCACCCGCTTGGCAGCCAGCGCAGCTGCCATCGGAGTAAGGCGCGATGGCAGGACGTCTGGGGCGCTATGGGTGGGTCATCGCCGGCTGTGTGCTGCTGGTGGTCTTGCTTCACGCGCTGGGCCTGCACTTGCTCGGGCGCATGCTGCCCGGCTCTGCCGCAGCGCCCGAGGCCGGCGAGCTTAATCAGGCCTTTATTACCCGCAGCATTCAATTGGGCGCAGCGTCGGTCACGGTTGCGCCCAACGCTGCGCAGCCTGCACGCATGGCCCCTAGGGCCGTTGCAACCCCTACTGCGGCCAACAGCGCGCCCAATGTTCCCAGCTTTCAAGAGCCAGCGATGCCACCGAGCCCTTTAACGCCGGCAGCAGCGCCGGCCTCGGCTCCCGCATCGGACAGGCCGGAGCCGAGCCTGGGTGCAAGCCCAAGTTCCAGCGCGAGCGCCACCACTGCCAACCATAACCCCCCGCCCGTCGCCACAGTGCCACCCGCCGCTGAGGGCAGTGCCACGGCAGGCGCCAGCGGTGTGAGCCCGCTGCCGGTGTATAGCTACGCGATTCCTGCTTCCACGCGCCTGAAATACGACGTATCGGGCACCATCAGCGGCTTTAAATACTACGTCGGGGGCGAACTTTTGTGGCTACAAGACGGTAGCAACTACACCGCGCGCTTGGGTATCCGCCATTTCTTGCTGGGGTCGCGGGTGCAGACCAGCAAAGGCCTGCTGACCGCCCAAGGCCTGGAGCCCAAGCGCTTTGGTGACAAAACGCGCAGTGAAGTGGCGGCACACTTCGAGCGCGACAAAGGCAAGGTCAGCTTTAGCGCCAATACCCCAGACGTTGGGCTGCTACCTATGGCGCAAGACCAGCTCAGCGTTTTCATCCAATTGGCCGCTATTTGGGCCGCCCAGGAGCAGCGCCCGGCGCCGGGCAGCCAGATCGCGTTCCAGGCAGTCGGGGCACGCACCGCCGAGCAATGGGCTTTTTTGGTGGGCCAGCCCGAGACGCTGCGCATTGACGACAAGCCCTGGCCTGCGCACAAGCTCACGCGCGAGCGCAGTGGCGACTTTGACACCCGTGTGGAGCTGTGGCTGGCCCCGGCGCTGGACTACTTGCCGGTGCGCATCCGTCTCACGCAAAGCAATGGCGATGAGGTCGACATGGTTTGGAGCAGCACCGAAAAGCCCTGATTTGGCCTTTTGCGCAGGAGTGGGGCTCCGTTTCCTGTTACCCTTCGCTCACACATTCTTACTGCCGCCTCGTATGAACACGCTTTACGACTCCGAATCCTTTACCGTGACGCATATGCTGGCCAATGGCCAGATGCCCGAGGAGGGCACCGTCGTCTTTTCGGCAGGGGGTAACACCACCTTAAGCGACGTCAAGACGGCCCAGCACCCCCAAGGTGTGCCCATGCTGGCGCGCCACGGTTTTGAAATCGTGGACAAGCGCTCGGGCAAAGAGGTCTATCTCGACGGTTCCTGGGCCGAGTTGTTCCAGCAGCACATCGCCGCTTGGCAGGTCAATATGCCGACCCAGGAAGAGGTCGAGGAGACCCTGGAGCAGTACGCGGGGCTGGCCCAAAATCCGGTGGTCATCCACTGAGTAGCTGCTCGGATTAGGTATGACCATCGCCGACCTCCGGTTTGACATCGAGTAATCGGCCTGTGTTAGTGCTGCCAAGACTTTTCCAATGGTTCGCAGTCCTGGGGCTGTGGCTGTTGTCTTGTGCACCTGCTTTGGCCTCCGGCGGCGCTGATTGTCATGGCCATGGTGCCAAAAGCCCTCCGCTTCACGTATCGGCCTACCCATCGCCCGCGAATTTGGCCCATCTGGATTCCGTCTCTTTGGCAAATAGTTTGCAGTCGCAAGAGGGCTTGGTTCCAACTTCGGGCAGTGCTGAGCTCCCCACAGCTATCGATGCGGAACAGGTTTGTAGCAGTTGCGCCAACTGTGCCGCATGCTGCTTGAGCGTGGCGCCGCCGCTCAGTTTGCGCTTGCCTGAGGCATTTGTGGCGCAGGGACGCGTCAGCCTCATTTTTGAACCCCACCTCCCCGCGCCTGACCTAGCGGCCCTAGAGAGACCTCCGCAGCCTGCACCCGCCCAGACGGCTTGACGCTGACGTGCGCCTTTGGGCTGCGCAGGTGTCGCTGTCTTGAGTCCGGTTTTTGCGTTCTGGCCTTGTCGCTTGACGCAACGTCCCATCCAGCGAGGTGACTATGGTTCGAAATATTCGTTTTTCTATGTGGCTGTGCGCCTGCGCACTGGTGCCCCTGGCCGCGGCGCAAAACAGCGCCCCACTCACAGCGGGCCCGCAAGAGCCCAGGTCCCTGAGCGCCCAGGGGGCCCAACCAAGCATGCCAGCCCACCCATCGGCTTGGGACGGCTATCAGCCCTGGCAATCCCCTGAGGTGGGCGACTGGCGCCAGGCCAATGCTCTTGTCGGGCGCATCGGCGGCTGGCGGGTCTATGCCCGTGAAGTGGCTCCCATTGTCAAACCGGCCGCGCCTACTGAGCACACGCCATGAACCGGCGCGTATGCAGTGCCATCGTGATGCCCCTGATGCTGGCCTATTTAGCGGGTTGCGCTAGTGTTGACACCTCCAAGGTGTTGATGCAAACGCAGCAAGACCTGGCTCCTTTCACCGCCACGCCGCTGCAAATTTCCTTCACACCCGAACAAGCAGCACAGCGCAGTGCAGCGGCGCAGCATTTACTGGAGCAACCTTTGCAGCAGGCCGACGCCGTGGGTCTAGCCTGGCTAAACAGCCCGGCCCTACAGGCCTTGCTGGCGCGGGCCATGGCCGATGCAGCGCAAGCCGCGCAACAAGGCCGTATCGCCAACCCGCGGCTGGGGCTGGAGTGGTCCAGCCTGCTCGATGAAACCGAAATCGCCCGGCGTATCAGCTTTGGTTTGCTCGATGTCCTGACCTTGCCCCATCGCCAAGACATGGCCGCACGCGCGGTGCAGCAGGTGCAATTGCAATTGAGCATGGATGTGGTCGAGCAAATCAGTGCCGTACGCCAAGCCTGGGTGAAGGCGGTCGCGGCGCAAGAGGCAACGGCCTATGCCCAGCAGGTGCAAGAGGCCGCAGGGATTGGGGCCCAATTGGCCCGGCGCATGCAAAACGTGGGCAATATCAGCAAGCTGCAAGCGGCGCGCCAACAACTTTGGTACGCACAAGCCACGGCGCAACTGGCTCAGGCCCGTGACGAAGCACAGTCTGCGCGCGAAGCCCTGGTGCGGGCCCTGGGTTTGGACAGCGTGCAAGCGCAAGCCCTGCGCTTACCAGAGCGCTTGCCCGATGTGCCCGCCGCACCGCGCGAGATGGATGCAGCCATGGCCCAGGCCTGGCAGACACGCCTGGACTTACGCATGGCCCAAGCGGCCTGGGAATCTGCACAGCAAGCGCGCGCCTTGGGCCTGTGGACCAGCAGGGGCGACGTGGAAATCGGTCTGCGCAATGACTTGGTGCGGGGCGCTGAGGGCAGCAACACGCGCCAGGGCGTGGAGCTTGGCTTAACGCTGCCTTTGTTCGACGACGGCAGTTTGCGCCGTGCCGGGCTCGATGCGCGTAGCCTGGCACTGGCGCTACAGGTACAGGCTACTGAACGGCAAGCGGCTTCGCAGTTGCGCGAAAGCTATGCGCACTACCGTAGCGCGTATCAGCTAGCGCGCCAGTACCGCGATGAACTGCTGCCCTTGCGCAAAACCATGTCCGAAGAGACGCTGCTGCGCTACAACGGCATGTTGGTCAGCGTGTTTGATTTGTTAGTGGATGCGCAAGAACAAATCAGTTTGGTACGCGCTGCCTTAGCCGCGCAACAGCAATTTTGGCTGGCTGATGCGGCGCTACAAGCCGCGCTTCTCGGTAAGCCATTGGCCGGAGCCGCCGCCACGGCGCAGTCCGCAGGGCCAGGAGCATCCGATGCAGGGCATTGAATCAAAAACACCGCGTAGCGTGATCTTGAATGCATGCGCTCTACCGCGTCAGACCAGCGATACGCACCCGCCCCTTGCAGCCAGCCCAAAGGAGTTTTTCCTATGAAAACCCGTCGCCATTTTTTCCAAAGCGCAGGCATAGCCGGTGGTGCGCTGGCCGCAGCCGCTATCAGCCGCGTGGCCTTGGCCGCCTTGCCTGAACCGGTCTTGCAAAGTGCGCCGGATACCATGCCGCCCTTGGCCCCTCCCAACGGCCGGCCTTACCGCCCAGTACTCACACTTAACGGCTGGACACTGCCCTGGCGCATGCGCGATGGCGTGAAGGAATTCCATCTGGTGGCCGAGCCGGTAGTGCGCGAAATGGCGCCCGGCTTTAAGGCGCATTTATGGGGCTACAACGGCCAGTCGCCCGGTCCCACGATTGAAGTGGTGGAGGGCGATAGGGTGCGCGTTTATGTGACGAATAAATTGCCCGAGCACACCAGCGTGCATTGGCATGGCCAGCGCCTGCCCAATGGCATGGATGGCGTATCTGGCCTGAACCAGCCTTCTATCCAACCGGGTAAAACTTTTGTATATGAATTTGTTGCGCGCAGGCCCGGCACTTTTATGTACCACCCGCATGCCGATGAAATGACGCAGATGGCCATGGGCATGATGGGCATGTGGGTCACGCATCCCAAAGCGCCGCACCCCTTGATCGACGAGGTAGACCGCGACATTTGTTTTTTGCTCAACGCCTATGACATCGATCCCGGTAGTTACACCCCACAAATCATGACCATGCTGGAGTTCAATATCTGGAGTTGGAATAGCCGTGTGTTTCCGGGCATTGATTCCTTGAACGTACGCTATGGCGACAAGGTGCGTATCCGCATGGGCAACCTGACCATGACCAACCACCCGATCCACATCCATGGCCATGAGTTCCAGGTGACCGGCACCGACGGCGGACCGGTGCCGCACAGCGCGCGCTGGAGCGAGGTGACCACCGACATCGCCGTGGGGCAAATGCGGCAAATTGAATTTGTCGCCGACGAAGAAGGCGATTGGGCTTTCCATTGCCACAAAAGCCACCACACCATGAACGCCATGGGCCACAAAATTCCTACGCTTATTGGTGTGGACCACAGCGGGCTGGCCGGTCGTATTCGCCAACTCATTCCGGACTACATGGTCATGGGCGAGCGTGGCATGGCCGATATGGCCGAAATGGAAATGCCCTTACCCGACAACACGGTGCCCATGATGACCGGCGAAGGGCCGTTTGGTAGCGTCGAGATGGGCGGTATGTTCAGCGTCCTCAAAGTGCGCAAAGACCAAAAGCCGGGCGACTACAGCAACCCCGGTTGGTACCGCCACCCACCAGGCAGCGTGGCCTATGAATGGACCGGCGCGCTGGCCGAACCTGCGCGCAGTCAAGCGGCTGGCAAAAGCGCTATGCCGGTTCAATCTATGCCGCAAGGCGAGGTGCAAGTGCAGGTGCGCAAGCCCCAGGCAGGCGGCGGCAAGCTTGATTCAGGTCACCCACATTAAGGCAGAAATGGGCTACAAAACCACTATGTGCCTCAGCCACCCATAAGCCTCCCGCAAGCCCCATTTAAACCTCATGCATGCCACACCGGCAAACCATCAAAAACTTTTTACGACAAGGAAAACACCATGCGAACCAGAACTATCTTTTACGCGGCTGCACTGCTGTCATTGAGCCTGGCGGCACAGGCCAGCGGCACCCATGCGGGTGGCCATGCGCACGATAGTCCCTCCATTGGCGAGCCCGGTCTGGCCGACAAAGTCAGCCGCACCGTCTCCATCGACATGCAGGACAACATGCGCTTTGTGCCGGCCACGGTAGCGGTCAAACAAGGGGAGACGATTCGCTTTGTGGTGCGCAACACCGGCGCGTTAGCGCATGAGCTGGTACTCGGGAATATCAAAGACCTAAAAGCCCACGCCAAAGCCATGCAAAAGTTTCCCGATATGGAGCACGACGAGCCCAATATGCTGGGCCTAGCGCCCGGCGCGCAGGGCGAACTGCTATGGCATTTCACCAGTGCTATGACGGTGGACTTTGCCTGCTTGCGCCCCGGCCATTACGAGGCCGGGATGAAAGGCAAGATTCAAGTAGCCAAGGGCAAAGCGGCAGCAAAAAACAAGGAGCAGCAGGATGCGCACAAACACTAAACCAAAGCGCCGCCAATGCTTGCAAATCGGGCTGGCGCTGCTGGCTGCACCCGCCATAGGCGCACAAGCTGCGGTGGCGGTCGAGGTCTGGAAAGACCCACATTGCGGCTGCTGTGAAGACTGGGTTGTCCACCTGCGGCAAGCGGGCTTTAGCGTCAAGGTCAATGACCAAGGCAACGATGCGGCGCGCAAGCGCTTAGGTATACCGGATGCGCTGGGCTCTTGCCACACCGGTAGCGTGCAAGGCTATGCGCTGGAAGGCCATGTACCGGCCACAGACATCCGCCGTTTGCTGCGCGAAAAGCCGCAGGCCGTGGGGCTGGCCGTGCCGGGTATGCCGGTGGGCTCGCCGGGCATGGACGGCGCGGTCTACAAAGGCCGCAAAGACCCTTTCAAAGTATTGCTCGTTGCCAAAGATGGCAGTTGCACTGTTTTCACCGCTTACCCCTAAAGGTCATCTCCATGCCCGCATTACCAATCCGCCGTGTGGCGTTCCTTGCACTGCTATCTCTGGCGCTCATGCCTTTGGCTTCTTGGTCGCAAAGCGACGACAAGGTCTCAGGGGAGGTGCGCAAAGTGGACCGCGACAACCTCAAAATCACCATCAAGCACGGCGAAATCAAATCCTTGGATATGCCGCCCATGACCATGGTCTTTACCGTCAAAGACCCTGCCATGCTAGAGGCAGCCAAGCCCGGCGACAAAGTGCGTTTTGGGGTAGCGCGTGAAGACGGAAAATTTGTGGTGACGGCGATCGAAGTGGCGCCCTGAACGCGCCCTCATCAAGTCCCCGCGTAGCGGTAAATCTGATTGCCCTGCGGCGCGTGGATTTGCGCGTTGAAGGACAGAATGATGCGCTCGCGTTCGCCCTCATAAGGCATGGCTTTGTGGGGCAAGAATGCAGGGAAAAGTACCAGCTCACCCTCTTGCGGGTTGACGTCCAGCGTGGCGTTTTGCATGAAGGCGTTGCCCATGTCCATGTGCGCACCGCCCAGCAGTGGAAACATCGGGCTGTAAAAACGCGTCACACCATTGTGCGCGCCCCATTGCGCATGTTTCGCGCGTGTGTCCGGCGGGTCGATTTGCAGGTAATACACGCCCGACCACGAGCAATTGCCGTGGGTGTGCACATCATGGAAAGCCGCGCCGTTTTGAATCTGAAACCACACGCCGGTCAGGAGCAGTTGCAAGGGCTGCTGGCCCGGTGGCCAGACCTGGGCATTGGCACGCTGCGCGGTGTCTTGCAGCGATTGCACGATGAACTGCACCAGGGCCCGAAACTCGGGCACGTCCACCCGGTTAAGCAAATCGTCTTCGCTCGCATAAAACGCACCAGCGCGCTCCGGGTGCAGCGCCACATCGGTGGCGCGCATGCTGGCAAACACGCGCGCGAGCACCGGGTTGACATCAGCCGCACCCGCAAAGCGATGCCGCCCCATGGGCACCGGCCATTGGCCGGTAAAGGTCTTGCTTGCGTCCTCTTTCATAGCCCCACGCCTGTCGCCTCCGTAGACCCGCTCATGCGTGCGCGTCGGCCAGCGCTTGTGGCAATGCCAGCTTCCAGCCGGTGCGCGTGGCCAGGGCTTCGATGTCTTGCAGCGTGTCCAGGTCGGTAATAAAGCGCGTGTTGCTGGTGTGGTGCAGATGCACCAAAGCCGGTTGGTTTTCGACAAAGTTGCGGCAGGCCAGATTGACATCGCTGGCGCGGATGTCGGCCAGCGCCACATCGTCCATCACCAAGGGGTTGCCGCGCTGCCCATCGACCATAGGCACCAGCACATGGCCGCTGGTGCGTTTTTTGAAGGCGGCGATCAACTCCGTTAAATCGGCAGCGCCCAAGAGTGGCTGATCGGCCAGGGCCACCAGCACTGCATCGAAATTACCCCGCAAAGCATTAAGCCCGCAGCGCACCGAGCTTTGCTGGCCTAGCGCGAAGTCCGGGTTGTGCGCCAGGGTCACGGGGAAGGAGGTAATACTGGCTTCCACCGCATCGCGCGCATAGCCGGTGACCACCACCACCTCATCGACGCCAGCGCCGCTCAGCGCAATCAACTGGCGCTTGATCAGGGGCACGCCTTGCAGCGTGATCAGCGATTTGGCGACTCCGCCCATGCGGCTGCCCTGGCCAGCGGCCAGCAGCACGGCGCCAATGCGCAAGCGGGCATAGAGTCCGCCACCTTGTTTGAGTAAACATCCCATGCTTAGGCCTTGTGTGTGGGGTTAGAAAAAAGTGTGCTGCGCAGCAAGTCCGGCAAGCGCGCCAGACTGGCCAGATTATGGGCTGGCATGGCGCGGTAGATACTGGGCAGTGCGCCTTGCATCGCCTCGGATTGCGGCAATTCTTTGGTCGGGTGCAGCCAGCACACGCGCACGCCGCGCGCATGCAGGCGTGCCAGCAAGTCGCCCAGCGCCTGCGGCGGGTCGGTGTCATAGCCATCGCTAAAGACCAAAAACACATCGCCCCGGCGCAACCAGCGGCCCATGTGCAGGTCCACCGCTTCTTGCAAGCAAGACGCGATGCGCGTGCCGCCGCCAAAGCCAAAGGTAACGGCATTGATTTTTTCTTGCACCCGCGCGCTGCGCTGCTTCATCAGCGGCGTCACTTCGGCTAGCCGGGTGTGAAACACAAAGGCCCGCGCTTGCAGCACTTCCACAAAAGCGCGGCTCAGGCGCAGAAAAAATTGGGCATGTACTTCCATGGAGCGGCTGACATCTACCAACACCGCCACCCGTGGCGTGCGGCGGCGCGGCTGGGTGCGGTGCAGGGCAATCAACTCGCCGCCGCTGGCCAGGGCCGCGCGCATCGAGCGGCGCAGGTGCACCGTGCCGGCGTGCAAATCATGCGCGCGCCTGCGCGTCAGTTGGGTGTGCATGCGCCGTTTGAGCGCGCGCACCAGGGGTTCAAAACGGTCCAGGTCGCCGGGCAGCCAGTCCGCAAAATCGCGTTCATCGGGCGCAGCATGGCGGCTGGCGCCGGCTTGGGCGCGCTGGCTTTCGCTGCGCGCCTCGCTGTCACCCACCGCCGCATCGTCGGCCTGGCCCAGGCTACTTTGCGGCTGGCCGGGCGGCGTGTTACCCGCTTGCTCTGCCATGTCCTGGTGCATTTGCTGCACCAGTTGCTGCAAATGGCGCGGCTTGTGTTGCAGGCCCGAAGTGCGCGCGGTGCCACGCACCTTGTGCGGGAACCAAAAAGCCTGGTGCAGCTCCGGGTACTTAGCCCATTGCGCCTGGCTGCCGCTGGCGATCGCGCGCCACAAAGCCTCGGTGCGTTTCCACTGCGCCAGCGGCAGGGCGCTGGCGGCGCGCAGCATCAAATTGATTTCGGCAAAGCCCAAGGCAAAGCCGTGTTCGCGCAAGTAATGCGCAAAATCAGCCAGTTGCTGGCGCGGGTCGGTCGCGGTGGGCTGCATGGCCGCGCCAGCGCTTACTTAAAGCCGCCGGCCACGCCCACGTCCTGGCCGATACGTGGGCCGTCGATCAGCTTGGCTACGCGCTCGGGCGTCACGCCCCAGCGATCATTGCGCGTCTTGAGCAGCGCGGCCAGCGAATGGCTGAGCAGTGCCGGGTCTTGTGGCAGCTCTTGCAGGCCGAGTTTGAAGAGCACGCGCACCCAGTCCAAGGTCTCGGCAATGCCCGGTGTTTTGTCCAGGTCTTCTTTGCGCAGGCGCTGCACAAAGGCCACCGATTCTTCTACCAGGCGGCTAGCCGCTTCGGGCACCAGGGTGCGCACAATATGCATTTCGCGAGCCAGGCTGGGAAAGTCCAGGTAATGAAACAGGCAGCGACGGCGCAGCGCGTCCGATAAATCGCGCGTGCCATTGCTGGTCAGCACCACCAGCGGTTTGCTGCGCGCGTGCAAAGTGCCCAATTCGGGAATGCTGATCTGGTACTCCGACAGCATCTCCAGCAAAAATGCTTCAAAGGCCTCATCGGCCCGGTCGATTTCGTCGATCAACAACACGCAAGGCACTTCGCTGCGGATGGCTTGCAGCAAAGGGCGTTGCAGCAAAAACGCTTCCGAAAACAAATTGCTTCGCAAAGCTTCTTGGCCTTTACCGGCAGCGCCTGCGGCTTCACCATGGGCGGTCCTTGCGGCGGCCCCGGCGCCCGCTTCAGTCAGGCGGATTTCGAGCAACTGGCGGCTGTAATTCCATTCATACACTGCTTGGCCCAGGTCGAGTCCTTCGTAGCATTGCAAACGCAGCAAAGGGCGGCCCAAGGCGCGCGCGCAGGCAGCGGCTATCGCGGTCTTGCCGACACCGGCCTCGCCCTCGATCAACATGGGCCGCTCTAGCGACAAAGCCATCCAGACCAAGCTGGCCACGTCCTCGTCGGCGATATAGCCCGCGCCAAATAATTGTTCGCGCAAGCCCTGCGGGCTAGGCGGCACCGTCCCCTGACTCATGCCCCCGGCTTTTTGCCGAACAGGCCGGCAAAAAATTGCTTGATCAAGGACCACACCAAGCCCAGCGCATTGAACTCGGTCGCCACGATGGGCGCGGCCGGGGCACTAGGCGCCGCTGCACCGGGGCTGGCGGCTTGCGCTTGCGCGCTAGCGGTGCTTGCAGAGCCAGCATCTGCCGCACCCGCAGGCGCACTGGCTTGCAAGGCTTGGGCTTTTTGCGAAAACACCTCGGCAAACTGCGCCAAGATCATGTCGGACACCGAGTTCATCATGCGCCCGCCAAACTGAGCGAATTTGCCGTTCACGATCACCGCCGCATGACCGGCCAGCACGCAGTGGCCGTTCTCGCCGGGCAGCAAAGAAGCGGTCAATTCCATAGATGCGGAAGAGCCGCCTTTGTCCGCGCCTTTACCCAGCATCTTCAGCGTCTGCGTGGCCGCATCCAGCGCCAGGATTTCAATCGTTCCTGCAAAAGCGGCCACCGCAGGCCCGACCTTCACGCGCACGCTGCCCTTGAAGTGGGTGGCGTCAATGTCCTCGGTAATTTGCGCCCCGGGCATGCAGGTGGCCAGGGCATGCATATCCGACAACACCGCCCAAGCAGCTGGAATACCGGCGCTTACCGGGTATTTCTTTTCAATTACGACTTCCATGCATGTACTTTCTGCTGGTTAGAAAAAGGAAAAGGGCTGGCACGCTTGCGCGCACCGGCCCCGGGTTGATGCAAAGCCGCGACTCAGGTGTTGACGCCCGATTTTTTGAGTTGCTGCCAAACGCGGTACGCGGTGTGCGGCATATTGAAGTGCGTCACGCCCAAGTGCGCAAAGGCATCGACCATGGCGCTGGTAAAGGTGGGGATGCTACCAACGTGCGGTGACTCGGCAACGCCTTTGGCACCGATGGGGTGGTGTGGCGAAGGCGTTACCGTGTGGTCGGTTTCCCAATGCGGCGTCTCTACGGCGGTTGGCAGGAAATAGTCCATCAGTGAGTTGCCCTGGATATTGCCTTGCTTGTCGAAAGACAGCAATTGACCCATTGCCACGGCATAGCCCTCGGTCAGGCCGCCATGGATTTGGCCTTCGATGATCATGGGGTTGATGCGGGTTCCGCAATCGTCCAGCGCATAGAAGCGTCGGATTTTGGTCTCGCCGGTGCCCTTGTCGATGTCCACTACGCACAGGTAAATACCAAAGGGGAAAGTGAAGTTGGGCGGGTCGTAGTAATGCACGGCTTCCAGCCCAGGCTCTAGGCCGGGAGGCGGGCTGTTGTAAGCGGCCCAGGCGATCTGCGTCATGGTCTTGTACTTGGCGTCGTCACCGCGCACTTTGAAGCGGTCGATCTCCCACTCCAGATCCGCTTCGCTCACTTCCATCAAATGCGCGGCAATCTTCTTCGCTTTTGCGTGGATTTTGCGTGCCGCCATGGCAATCGCGGCACCGGCTACCGGAGTGGAGCGCGAGCCATAGGTGCCCAGGCCGTAAGGCGCGGTGCTGGTATCGCCTTCCTCGACCTGGATGATTTCCGAGGAAATACCCAGCTCGGTCGCGATGATTTGCGCATACGTGGTCTGGTGACCCTGGCCTTGCGAGATGGTGCCCATGCGCGCAATCGCGCTGCCCGTGGGGTGCACGCGAATTTCGCAGGAGTCAAACATGCCCACACCCAAGATATCGCATATCTTGGACGGGCCAGCGCCCACCACTTCGGTAAAGGTCACCAAGCCAATGCCCATGAGCGTAGGGCAGTTCGGGTCAGCGCGTTTGACCGCTTGTTCAGCGCGCAAGGCTTTGTAATCCACGGCATCGAGCACTTTGTCTAGCGCGGTTTGGTAGTCGCCCGAATCGTAGTCAAAGCCAAGTGCTGAGTGGTAGGGAAACTGTTCGCGCTTGATAAAGTTTTTCGCGCGAATCTCGGCCTTGTCCATGCCCAGCTTTTGCGCCAGCACGTCGACCATGCGTTCGACCAGGTACACCGCCTCGGTAACCCGGAAGGAGCAGCGATAGGCTACGCCACCGGGTGCTTTGTTGGTGTAAACACCATCGACCTTGCAATAGGCGTTGGCGATGTCGTAGCTGCCGGTGCAGATGTGGAACATACCGGCCGGGAATTTGGTTGGATCGGCGCAGGCGTCAAAGGCGCCGTGGTCGGCGATCACATTGGTGCGCAGCGCCAAAATTTTGCCGTCGGCGGTAGCGGCCAGTTCGCCACTCATGTGGTAATCCCGCGCAAAGCCGGTGGAGGACAAATTCTCGATGCGGTCTTCCACCCACTTGACCGGGCGGCCCAGCACGATAGAGGCCACGATGGCGCAGACATAGCCGGGGTAAATTGGCACTTTATTGCCAAAGCCGCCGCCGATGTCGGGCGAAACAATGCGCACTTTCGATTCGGGAATGCCCGAGAGCATGGACACCACGGTACGCACAATATGCGGCGCTTGGCTGGTGAGGTAGGTGGTGAGTTCGCCGCGAATCGGATCAAA
>Ga0209400_1001416_pt1 | contig 19283 bp, 36 predicted proteins | sample M_130807_EF_Meta_FD_187313 | JGI IMG/M metagenome (GOLD analysis project Ga0209400, IMG submission 187313) | Freshwater microbial communities from Lake Montjoie, Canada to study carbon cycling - M_130807_EF_MetaG (SPAdes) (version 2) | ecosystem: Environmental > Aquatic > Freshwater > Lake... | reverse complement strand
AACAAAACGAAGAAGCCGCAAAATATCAGCAGAAATATAATGAGTGGCTGGCAGGCGCACCGGACAGAGCACGGCAAGGCCAGCAGGCAACAGGCCAAGCTGCCGGGCAACGCCTCGACATCGCAGCTGGGCTTGGCGGCGGCGTAGCGGCCGAAGTCGAAAAAGCCCGCAAGAAAGCAGCGGAAGATCAAAAGAAAATCACGCAAGGCCAACTCGACAAAGAAGTCCTGGCAAGCACGTCAGCCACAAAGGTCGGATCGTTTGGAATCGGAACCGCTCAGCGCTCCATGTCTGAACGCCGTTCCGAGTACATCCAAACGCAGGCAAAGAAAGAAGCCGAGGGAAAGACAACCTTGGACGACATCAACAAAACCCTGCAAGACGCCCTGGCGAAGCTGACGTCTGCTCCCTTGGTGAGCTAATATGGCCGCTTCTATCCTTGGCGCATTATCGTCTGGCAGCAAGATCCTGCGGCGTTCCGAGTACAGCCGAGAGATCGTGGGGCTTGAAACGCTGACCGAAACCTACACGATCAGGACGGCGGATCGTCAGACCATTCTGCCGCTGAAGGACGTCACGCACTCCGCATTCTCCACGGCATCGACTAAGTTCAACCGGATGGCGGTGGAGACAGCCGCCGTCCGGGAACAGGATGGCGACATCAGCGAAATGAGCGTCACTTACGTCGGGCTCACCAGTTCCACCGGACTTCCGCAATCTCAAGTAAAATTTATTCCTACGACTGGAGCGGATATATTCGGGCCGCCGATCGTGATTGAAGTGAGCTTTGTTACCGATCTGACTGAAAGTCAGTTTGCAAGCGGCCAGCTTTCCGCAAGTTTCCCGGTAAATGAACGATTCGGGCCAACATCAAGAATCCCTATGCCTGCTTACATCAACGACACGGCAACTCCGCAGAATCCACGCACCCCAGGAGTGACCGTCAGCAATCTTCAGGGAACCCTGACTTACTTCGGGTACTGCTTGGACAGCTTGGATTCTACCCGCCGCGGTCAGTTCCTAGTCGCTCGGGCTGTGTTTAAAGAGAAGCAGCAAGGGCAGGGCGTGTACGCGTAAGCTATGGCAACCGAAGCCCGCCTAAACGAAATCGACGGCCCGTCCCGACTTGGAAAGGGATTTTTCAACAAGCTGATCCGGCGGATTGAATGCACCAAACCGATCGCAGGCGCCAACGTCACCCTGATCGACGTCCCGGACGGAATCCAGATCAGCGTGACCGGAGTGGTGACAGGCACGTCAGCGCTTAAACAGATCACGCTGAACGTATGTTCCAACGGTTCGCCGGCCACGATCACGGTCTATGGGCCTTGACATAGGCGAGGGATAAAATGGGCCAGCAGATCGATCTTTATCTGGATACAGGGGCCAACGCACTGGTGGCGGCAGGATCCGTGAAGAACGGAGTTTTCCCGACGCTCACCCGAAACGATTCCTACACGCTCCGCGTCCGCTTGCAGGCCCGGGACAGCTCCGGCCTGCTCCGCGACATCGACACCACGGGCGCCAGCCTAAAGCTCGGGATCGGTTATCTGGACGGAAAGCCGACCGACGGCCAGTTCAAGCTCACCACCAGCACCGGCACTTCGACGGCGATCTCTTTCAATGCGACGACAGCACAGGTCGCCACCGCCATCTCAGCGATCGCTGGCAACTGCACAGTGACGACGTACGGATCCGTGACGAACGGAGCGTGGGTGATCACGGCCGTCACCGCCAATACAGCGCTGTCCTTTGGCGGATCGTCTTTCACGCTATTCCCGACCAGTTCCGTCCTAATCAATACCCGTCGCTATCCGGCCGTTTCAGTCAACGCCCAGCAGATCATTCAACTTTCCCGCAATCCTGCCGTTTACAGCGACACGTTCACCGCAGCCAGCACGGCCGGAGTGGTGAGCTTAACGCAGCTTCAGGTCGGATCATCCGGGACAACTGGGACGAATCAGACCTGGCTTCTTACTGTCGGCCCTGATGCTGAAGGTGGAAATATCGTCCTCAACTACGGGGCAAATAGCACGACCGGGATAGCCATCGGAGCCACCGCGGCCAGCTTCTCGGAAGCACTTTCGGCCGTCACAGGCATCGGATCCGGGAACATCAGCGTGCAGGCTGGCAACAATCAGGGCGACTACACGATCAGTTTTGTCCGCAATCTCGGCCAGCAGAACGTCACGACAGTCCTTTCGTTGGATGCGTCGGCCGTGGTGTTTGGAAAGTTTTTCCAGACCACCGTGACGATGGCCACAAGCGAATTGGATGAGCTTTACGCGGAAGCAGGAACAAGCACGATCACTCCAAAACTCGAGATCGAGCTGACGCAGTCCGGCACGCCCAAGACGATCTACCAGGGCGACATCACGATCCGCAAAGACGTCATCACCACCGGATCCGCAGTCCCGGCGTCGGCTGCCGGCTACTACACAAAAGCAGAATGCGACGCTTTATTCGTCGAAGACAGCGCCACGAACGTGGACGCGACCAACCGCAAGCTGTACAACTCAGGCGGATCCGTGTTCCTCGATTGGCAGAATAATACAATCGGCACAGGCGCCACCGTGTTGGATCTATCCGGCACGGCCGTCACCATCACGGACGGATACAACCTTGGGCTGGGCACCGCTACTGGGACGAAGTTCGGCGTCAGCACGTCGTCGAAGCTGGCGTTCTACGGATCCACTCCGGTCACACAGCCCAACGGCCCGAACGTGGTGACCAGCCTGATCAACCTTGGACTATTGCGAACCGGATCAACGACTTACGGCGTGCTGCCGTTGTCGGTTGAAACACTCACGACGACCGCGTCGCTGGCGTTTGGTACCGTCAACAGCAATTCATCCACGTCGATCACAGTCGCAGTCACAGGCGCGGCTATCAACGACATCGTGCTGCTTGGAATACCTAGCGCAGTATCAGAAGGGCTGACGTTCTTTGGGCACGTAGTCGCAACAGATCAGGTTCATGTGGACGCGGTGAACGCAACCGGCGCAGGCAAGGCTCAATCCACCCAGACTTTCCGCATCACCGTCATCGGGTACTAGGCCGAAAGGCGAGGGGAGCGAAATCCTGTGGGAAAGGTTTTGTCGGCACAGGGGAGCGGGTGGTTTCCAACTTGCATTACATACGGAGCAGCATCAGATCCCACAAATTTCGGTTTGGATTGCACGATTGTGCAAGGAATGTCTCTGTATTGGAAAACTAGGACTTGGAGGGTTAATGCGTCTGGTGGTTATAGATTGTATAATTCGCCAGGTGGTCAGCCTGATTTAGTGGCAAGTTATTCTGGAGGCGGAGAAATTGTAGCTGATTATTTACCATCCTATTTTTCAAACGATCGAATTACACCAAGTTCAGAAGAAAATTTATTGTGCTTGGGTGATTATATAAGAGACATGTCGTCACAAAATATCTTTATTACATTAGATAATGGAACCTTTTCCTGTTTTTTTAATGTATATTTATTCTTTTCTGCTGGATACCTAAATCAAACAAAAGTTAACCCATATTTTGAATTGGATACGGGTGGAAAAATTCAAAATGGAGGGCAAGCAATTACCGAAAAAGTTGGAACCTTGAGGATGAGTTTTGATGGATATGATTTAGATAGTAATTTGTATTATTGGGACAGAGTTCCAGAGGAATACTCAAATGTTGAAGGGAATGTTTTATTTCATTACACCTGCACTGAATACTGGTCATACGGCGACACCTACGACACGGCCACTGGCGAACCGCTTTGACACGCTCGTGACCCATATATGGCATACGACTTTCAGATCAATCAGGACACGTCCCTCAGCGTTGGTGAATATGGTGGCCGCGTAGCAACAGGCACCACGGCCGTCACTGGCAACTTTCAAGCCATTCAATTCATCGCCGACGGCCAGTTCACGTCCGTCAGTCAGACTGCCCTTGCGGGTGACGCTCTTACCGGCGTGACCTTCCCGGCCGGGTTCGTCGTGTTTGCGGCCGTCACCGCCTTCCAACTGGCCACCGGCAAAGCCATCGCCTACACCCGGGGGAACTAAGCCGTGTATCTCGGCCTCGGTCTGAGACTCGGCTCTGGAACGTTTGCCGGATACGATGCCGACGCGGCGGCTTATTTCAATCGCGCGACTGTTACTGACGCAACGGCAAAACAGCAGATAAATGCGTTTGTCGTGGGTGTAAAAGCGCTGGGATTGTGGAGCAGCATGGTCTGCTGGCCTCTCCGCTCTGCCCAAAATAAAGGAAGCGGAACAACCGCTTATTCGCTTGGTGGATATGGAACATACAATGCAACGCTATCCTCATCTGGATTGTGGGGTTCAAATGGCCTTGCACTTACTAACTCAAGCACATATATGAATACAGGGCTAACTCTTGGAGCATATCCAGACTCTCTTTTTGTGGTTACAAAACTGAATACAAGTCCAAGTTTAGGATCGGGTTATCTATTTACTGCCGGAGTCAATTCAAATGGAAGGCAATTTGCGACTGAATTATCTGGCGTAGCAGATCGTGACAATCTTTATGCCGTAAGAGATACATGGTTTACTCTTGCAAGTGATAATTCAATGTTTCCATTTAATGATTCTGTATCGGGAGCAGGTGCAAGATATGTTAGCTGGAGACCACAAAGCAATACAAGCCTCTCGGTCACTTGTAATAATGCTTTTGCCTCATCAACATTGAATGGATGGGCCGCAAGCTCGGCTGGGCAAATTATAACATATGCAACCTTCGCACAAGACTTTGGGTTTTATGCAATCATCAAAACTCAAGTGAGCAACACTTTGGATGCGTCATTTCGCACCCTCTACAAAACCACCCTTGGCACCGGCCTTGGATTGCCATGAAGCTGATCCTTCTCTGCGCCGTGCTGGCGGGTTGCTCGCCTGCGCCGGTTGCGGTTGAAGTACCAACCCGATACACCAACACGCCGACAATGGGCGACGCGGCCCGGGCAGGCGGTGAAAAGCCGTTTTAATTTTATGCCAGCCACAATCGCAGAAGGGCCGGACTATCGTGAATTCACAGCAGCCTTGCGTTTTTTGGAGGCGGAAGGGTTCATCGTTCGATGGACTGATGAGCAGGGAAATGAATGGGTGCGGATTGCGGATGGAGCGGAGAACGCCAAGCTATGAGCGGCGACCAGATCGCTGAACTTTCCGAACGTCTTTCCGTCGTACGGGAATCTGTCGCCCGGATTGAGACCCGCCAATCGGTCATTCTTGACCTGTTGGAACGTTCACAGGCAAGCCTGGGCGAGTATCACGGCCGCCTGACGAACATTGAACGCGAAGCTCACACGATCAAAACGAAGCTGTGGTTGGTGGCGCTGGTTTCCGGGGCCGTGGTGAGTACGGCGTGGGAGCTGATCAAACGCCGATTCGGTCTTTGACACTAGGCGAAGGGCATGAACGATACTTTATCCTATGTAATCAGCCACGGGACGCAGATCCTGGGCGCAGTCACCGCTCTCCTGACGGCCGCCATCGCCGTCGCAACTCTGTTCCCGGGGGACGAGCCGGAAGCTACCCTGCAAAAGATCGTCGATTTCATCAGCAAAATCTCCCGCAAATAAGGGAACATGATCGCCGCGGTTCTTTCGGCGGTGAGTGGTCTGATCGGAATCATCCTTTACGCACTGAACCGCAAGACCCCGACCCAGCGGAACTTTGAAGCGATCGAACTGGAGCGCCGGAAAAGACTGAGAGACATTGATGCGTGGTGGACGAAACGCCCTCCTGCTGATTCTTAGCCTCGGACTGGCAAGCTGTGCGACGGTCTCGCAAACGCAAGACGGCCCGCCGCCAAGCCCGGACACAGTCTCGTACTTCATCTACGCCTGGGACAAGGCAGAGCGAACAAACAAACCCTGCCCGCAAGCTTACCGAGATCTCTTTGCGCAATCGCTCAAGGCGCTATCTGACAGCCTGGCAGAAACTGAAAGAGAGCGAGCGCGGCGATGACAAGTCTGGCGGAGGCAACAGCTCGTACGCTCCGCTGCATTGAAACGCTGGATCTGGACTTCCAGAAGCGCGTGCGCGGGTGGCTGGTGGAGATGCAGAACAGCCGGATCCAGCCGTTAATTTATTGTGGCCGGCGCACCATGGAGGAGCAGTCAATACTATTCGCCCAGGGTAGGTCACGTCCGGGCAAGATCGTCACGCAGGCAAAGCCTGGGCAGTCGTATCACAACTACGGGCTGGCGTTTGATTGGGTGCCGTTGCGGGTAGGAAAGGGCGACCTGCTCGACACAAACTGGAACGACGAAACCGCATTCCGCCTCGGGGAACACGTCGGGCTAACGTTTAACCTCAGCGCCATAAGCTGGGAAACCGGTCACTTACAAGATGGCCGATATAGTACGTGGCGTGACATTCCACATAGTCCTGTGGAACAAGTCGTGGAAAAGCCTAAGGCAGTTAAGGGCAGGGGACTGGTATCAAAGCGCCCGTGGAGCTCGCGATGAGCCCGGAGGTCATGTCGCCGGAGCACAGAAAACACCTTGCAACAATTATCAACGACCTGACTAACGACGTTTCCGCCAAGTACGTGAAAGGCCAGCTCGAGCACGGCGGTGCGCTGTGGAGGCGGCCGGTGTGGAAGGATGCATGGGACGAGGTGCTGGATCTCTGCACCTACATGCACACGCTAAAACTTCAGCTCGGCGTGATTGCGGACATGGCCCTGCAAGGCGCAGCAGACGAAAGCGTGGCGGCCGCTACGTCCCGGGAGGCGTGCCGGCAGATTCTCGCCGTCCTGCACGGTTTGCCGGGGGCGGAGGATAAGAAATGAAAATCATCCGCAAGTGGAAGCGATGGCTGGCCGTGTCGTGCAGTCACGGGCACCTGGCGAACGCCGCGGCCTGCAAGGCTGCCATCGAAATGAAGCGCCGGTGGAAGCCCGAAACCACCATGCACCTGGGCGATGCCGTGGATCTGGCGGCTCTCCGGGCCGGAGCCATGCGAGATCCCAACGCAAACGATCGATCCGCCTCGATCCGGGAAGACTTCGACGCCGGCATTAACTTTCTGCGTGAACTACGCCCAACGCATTTTTTTGCAGGTAATCATGAAGACCGGCTTTATTCCATGCAGAACAGCCCCAGCGCAATCGTGGCGCATTGTGCCACCAGCGCCATCGCCGAGCTCATGACGGCCATGAAGGAAATGAAAACCAAGGTCACGCAGTACGATATTGAAAAGGGATGGGTGGGCTTTGGCGGTACTCTTTTTGGTCACGGTTACATGTTCAACGAGATGGCCGTTCGGGATCATGTTGAAATGCTCCGCCGTCCTGTGGTCTTTGGCCACCTACACCGGATCGATCGGGCAGCCGGCCGTTGCATAGGCGCCCCAGTGGGATGGTCGATCGGTTGTCTCGCCGACATCGGATCCATGCACTACGCCCGCCGTAATCGCTCTGTGACCCGCTGGGCGCATGGGATCGCGTACGGGGAGTATATCGAGGGCGGGGAAGGGTGCACGGTGAACGTGGTCAGTCCTGTGGAGGGAGAATGGCGACTGCCGATCTAAAGGATTGGGCGAACGCTCTTGCCGAGCACTTGGCTGGCAGGCGGATTGAGCCGATCCCGCCAGGCTGGAAGTCGATCGATGACCTTGTAAAAATTTACGGATATACCCGCCCTACCATCAGCCGACTCATGGCTCGCATGGTCAAAGAAGGAAGGGCGGAAAAGAAAAAGTTTTATCAGCTAGTGAAAGCAGGAAATCATCTGTCCAAATTTGGCCCCCGCAGGGAGTACACCCGACCAGCACCTTACTACAAACTCAAGAAAATACCCCAAAAGGGATAAAACTAATTGACTACTTTTTTGACTCGGCCAACTCCCGGACAAGTAAGGTCGTCACGTAGGCTGAAAAAGACAGGCCGTTCTTCTTGGCCAACTGTTCGCCCTTGCGCTTGACCTTAGGATCGATCGTCAGGTTCGTTTTCACCTTTTTCATAGGCATATTGTATGCGTAATAAATACGCCTTCAAGTAAAAAAGAATTTTAAAAATAAAAAAGAAAAGTGTGGACAATGCGGAGGGAAGGCGTATTCACGGCGTATGCCCCGCCGTCCGCTAAATGGTCAGAAGGTTGAAAAGACCAACTTTTTCTTTCCGGCGATTATTAAAAAGGCCGCTCAAAAATTAGCAAGCAAGCGCCGGATTTCTTTGTCGCAACTCGTCACCCAACTGCTCGATCGAGCGTCGGGAGAATCAAGCTAGATACTTATGATTTCCGGGCGTCTCCACGATACAGCTCTGAAACTCCGCCAGGAGGACGCCGCCCTTTCACTCCGCCAACTTGGCGCTGCCTACAATCTAGGATACGCCAGGATCAAACAACTGCGGGGAATGCATGGATTTCCCCTAATCGCGGGAAAGGTAATTCCGAGCGACTTTGATCAATGGCGGAAGGAGCAGGCTGGCCTACGTTCACAGCGTCCCGCAAATCCTCCACGCAGTGTCGCTGATACAGCTCGTGCACTAACGTCGAGGAGTGATTCACGAGTCGCATGGCGACTGATTGAGAACAGCCTGCGAGACGCAGTCGCGTCACTCGGGTTACCCGCAAAGAGTGAAAACAATGACGTTTAAGACCGCAAATATCAAGCAACCTACGCCAGCACAGCGATGCCCGCGTACGGGGAACTTCACAGGTAAGCTCACGGCCTTCCGCTTTCATGTCCTTCAGCATGGATTCGATGGCGGCCGGGATAGGAATGCTGAACGACTTTCCGGCTCCGCCTTTGGGGCAGGGGAATGTCAGGATCCGATTTTTGAGATCAACGCAAGAAAGCGGGATCTGCGTTTCACGGAGACGGCAACCAGTGGCCAGAGCAATCTCAAAGGAAACCTTCATCCACTCCGGAACTCCCTCGACGGACAGCGCTTTCCGTACGATTTTAATCTCATTATCGGAAAACACGGGTTTAACGCGGGCGATCGGGCCCCGTTTAATTCGGTAATCAAGCAAAGCAACGGAGTCCATCTTTCCAAGCAGTCGGCCCTGCCTATGAATCCATTTAAGTATCTTCAAGTCTTGGCATGCTTGATTCCGGCCGGCCTGTCCGCCGGACGTGCGGGGAAGGTTTTGGCGCCATTTCAAATAAATTTCGCAGTCATTAGCGGAAAATGCTTGCAGACTTATATTTTTCTCATAAATAAATCGCTCAAGATGTTTCCACGAATTCAAGTAATAAACTTTTGTGAGAGGGGAAACCGGATGATTCTCGATCAAATCATTCACCCAGTCATGGCCGCACTTCGCAGTGTTTTCATGAACGCCAAGTCGGGCTGCTTCTGCGACTGCCTTGGCCCGGTGCAGGGTATTATCGATGCGGTAGCGGGTGGCTTTGCTGCGCCATTTTCCGTCTTCGTTTTTGTAGCGAATGAAGTACCAGGGGGAGCCTCGTTTTACGTAGGAAAAGGCCATGGTCACAACGGTAACATTTACTCAGTTTGAAGCAATAACATACAATGAACTTTCCTAGCATAATAAATCAAAACGAAGAAAGAAATAGAACCGTGGGTTCAAATCCCACCCCGTCCGATGCCTATCATTACAACGACTTAGATAGAGTTGTAAAATCGCAGGTAATACCTGAGCTTCCGAAGCGGCATTACCAACAAGTTAACTTTAATAAACGGGGCGGATACAATCTAGGCCCGGACGCTTACGTTTGGCACCCGGATCCCGCCGTCCGGCTGGCATGGCATCGCCAAGTAAGGGGCGAGCAGTGATCTCTTGGGAGCTAATGAAGGATCTGGCCCAGCTTTCCGGGCTGATCGTTGGCTGGGGCTTGTTTGTGGGCTGCGGAATCGGTGGCCTGACCATAGCGATCGCCGTGATCTGCTGGATTATTGACTTCGTTCGCAAGGAGATTCTGTGAGCGTCCGGGATTTGGAAGCCGAGGGCGTGCTGGGGGACGTGGTGCCGTCCAAGTCGGTAGGGATGGCGGAATGGTCGTCGGCGACTGCACTGATCGACCTGCAAAGCCGCACGAAACGCCTTGAGGCTGACGTGGCCAGGCTGAACGAGGTTGTGGCGTCGATGATGGCCAAACAGGGGCAGGCGAAATGAGCGCACTGGCCAGCAAATTCATCCTGCTTTGGAGGGCGGCCGGAGGCCAAGAGCTCACCCCGGAATACAAATTCCACCCAACCCGCAAATGGCGTTTTGATTTTGCCCAGATCGACTCCCGCTGTGCCGTCGAGCTGGACGGCGGTGCGTTCCTTCCGTTCGGGGGCCGCCATGGGCGTGGGATGGGAATGGTCAAGGACTGCGAAAAGTACCGAGCCGCCGCCGATCTGGGATGGCGCGTGTGGAGGTTCACGACCAAGTGTCTCACGCAGGAAGCAATCAAAACGACCATTCAATCCATGAAACTCGCAACGAAAGGCAAGAAATGAGCGATCCTAAAAACGAAGAACAATACAACGCAGAAAAGGCAAAGGCAGCCGAGCCGTTGCCAATGAACGACAAGCCGGATTACGAGCACGACGTGTACGAACGCGAGCACGGCGACTTTGACCGCAGCTTTGAACGTTTTTGCGACTACTCCGGCAACAATCGGTACGGATCATGATGCCAAACAAAGCATTCCTGATCATGGAAACGGCCACGCTACGGGCGAAAGCCAATTCGGCTGAGAAGGTGAGTGACGCCGTCAATCGTGGCGACTTGACCGAAGCACACCGGCTGGCCCGTCAGCACGAGCTGGCATGGCAGAAGCCGGAGCGTGAATTTCAAGACTTAAACCTTCCGCACATCACCAACGACTTTTGCGACGACGAGTAGTCGAAGCAAATCCAAGAAACCCAAACCAAGAAAGAAAAATAAAAATATGGCAATAGTAGCAAGCAGAGGCGGATCGTACACGCCAGCGACCGAAGGATCGCACGACGCAGTTTTCTGCGACGTGGAGGATCTCGGCATCGTCGAAACCCAGTACGGCAAAAAGCACCAGGTGAGGATCGTCTGGCAGTTGGCGGCAAAGATGGAGGACGGTCGCCCGTTCACCATCGGCCGGCGCTACAGACTTAGCCTGCATGAAAAGGCTGCTCTTTTCAAAGACCTGAAGTCCTACGCAAAGAAGGCTCCGCCCCAGAATCTCGATCTGGAAACGCTGATCGGCAAACCCTGTCAGATTCTGGTCACCCACACGGAACGGGACGGATCTACCTACGCCAACGTGCAGGCGGTACTGCCCGCGGGGAAGGTGAAGGTGACCGTCGATCCTGACTTTGTCAGGAAATGCAACAGGTCAGGCAACGCCGAGCCCGTAAAGATCGGAGCTGAAGACGGCGACGGCAACAACGTCCCCTTTTAACCCGGAGACAATCGAGATTCTAACCAACTAGAGCCGGCGGATGTTCTATCCGTCTGACCGGCTCGGAAAAACAAAAATGCAAATCCTTACAACCTTAACTCAAATCGTGTTCCCGATGATCGCTGTGGCGCTGGCCGTCTTTTCGATCGGATGGATCCGCAACTGGTAAAGCCGTGGCCCCTATCATCGCAACCGCAAAGGCTGAGTCGTCGCACTACTACATGGCGACCGGCGAATCGTGCCACGGAGACCTGCGCTCGGCCCGCAAGGTCGGGGCGTATCCGTCCGTGACCACAATCCTAGCAGCAGCCGGCCCCAGCAAGACCGGGCTGATGAACTGGAAAGAGGAGCAGGCGATCGCTGCTGCCCTTTCACTGCCAAGGAACGACGGCGAATCTTTGGCCGACTTCGCCAAGCGCGTCGTGCTGGATAGCCGGAAAGAAGTTGAAGCGGCCGCCGCCCGCGGGACGCATATTCATTCCTTGGCTGAAATCCTGATCAACGGCGAGGAGCCGGGGGAGCTGGTCAATGGATACGAAAACCACTTTGAGTCGCTAAAAGAATGGCATTCCTGCTGCGTCTCAAAAGTACATGCAAGCGAGTCTGTGCTTGTTCATACTAGCGAGGGATACGCAGGCCGGGTGGATTTGATCGCCGACATTCACGGCGAGATTGAGGTGGTCGATTTTAAGACCCGCAAATTTAAGAATGGCAAGGGCGCCGGATACGAAACGGATCTTCTTCAACTTTCGGCATATTCCTACGCATTTGCCGAGGATGCGTTGCCCTGTCGGAACATTCTGATCGATCCAAACACAGGCGATCTTGAGACAATCAAATACACCGCCGAACAGGTGGCCAACGCTTACAAGGCGTTCACCGCAATCTGTCATGTCTGGCGCTGGCTGAAAAAGTACGACCCGCGGGTAGGTGTAAAATGATCGAAATACTTCCCGACCAAACAACGCACGAACAGCTCCTCAACCGCGTTCGATCGCTGGCCCGTGAACTGGCTGAGGCGAAGGCAGCGCTGGCCGCCGCCGAAACTCGCGAGAACGATCTGATTGATCGGATAAGGGCAGGACTGTGAGAGCGCTGCTGTCCATTCTCGCCATTCTCGGGATCACGTCCGGGCAGGCATCCAACGTCATGGTCGATTGCAGGCCGGAGGCCAAACAGATCGACGTAAAAAAAATGAAAGTCCGTATCACTGGCTACTGGCCCGGCGAGGACGAGTGGTCAAGCCGCTTCCAGTCAAGCACCGGGACACGATTGCGTGCTGGCCGTCACTGCGCCGTCGACCCCGACATCATTCCGCTGTGGTCGAAGATTAAGATCATGAACGGAAAGCGGGAATGGGTAGCAGTAGATACGGGCACGGCAGTCAAAAGTAAAAAGGCGAGCGGGGGAAAGCTGCCGGTCATCGACGTGTTCGCCGCTAGTGAAGCGCAATTCAACGCGATGCGGTTGCCCAAGGTGGCAACGGTGGAAGTGACTCGTGCGAACTAAAAAAGCGACATTGATGAGCGCTAGGATGAGGGCGCTGCGTAAAGGTGATACAAGGCCGACACTCCGGCGCCTTGGCGTAATAGCGACAAAACTGCGTCACGATCTTTGCTTGCCAAGCACGTTTCGCCTCGGGGCCGAGCTCGAATGTAGCTACAAAACGATCCAGCGGGACATCGATCTGCTGCGTGACTTTTTTGGATACCCGCTGGAATACGACCGAACAAAATACATCTACAAGCTGGCCGGGCCGCTGCCGGAGGCCGTGCTGTGACGTTGCTGGATCTGCTTGCGATGTTCTCTGCCCGCATCATCGGAACCTACACGCCTGCGCAGTACGCCCAGCAGGTCATCATCGCCCGGAACAACCGGATGCGGTGGGGAATGGGGCAGTGGTGAGCGTCAAACGCACCACATGGCTGGTCGAAATCTTGGAACGTGCCAAGCGCAACCTTGCCGCCGAGCAGCATAAGGCCGCCGGGACGCGGTTGGATCTGGCGCTGACGATTGCACAGGAGCTGTTGAAGCGAGCAAAGGGGTATCAGAAACGGGATATGGATACCAAGGCCGTTGGTAAGGAAAGCAAATGATCCACCCACTACCACCGGCCGCCGTCGAGGTCATGAAGAACGGGGCTGCAGAAGGCACCCGCAACACGGAGCTGTTTAAACTGTGCCTTCAGTGGCGCGACTCCGGGGCGTGCCAGGACGAAACGCTGACGAACGCCGAGGAATGGTGCGCAAGAAACGGCCTGCCGCTGAAAGAGGCTGAGGGGTGCACAAAGTCCGCATTTAGGCAGCCGGCCCGCGAGCCTTACAAACCGAAAGGAAAGTACCGTTTGCACAATCTACAAATCATTAAAGACGACGCACCGATCCCGGCCATGCCGCGGAGCGTGGACGAGACGCCGGTGGAGAAGTTCCTGACGGCAGCGTTTGAAGTCGGCGAGATGATAAACATCACCCGCAGCATTCGGGACGACGACCGGGAGCGCCCGGACGGATCCGGGGAAACCCGCACCCGGGAGGAATGGCTTGAACTGTTTAAAGGTGAAGGCCTGAAGGAATGGCAGGGGAACGCCGTGGGAGTCTATGCGTCGATCAATCCTAACAACGGGAAAGGCCGCAAATCCGAGCACGTGGTAAAATGGCGTCACTGCCTAATTGAATTCGATGAATCGACGATGGATGAACAGTGGAAGATTATTAAAAAGAGCGGACTTCCAACCACCTGCATCATAAAAAGCGGCTCACGCAGTCTTCACGCGTGGGTGCGGATCGATGCGACAACGCAGGAGGAGTTCAAAGAACGCGTCGAGTTCATTTACAATCATCTCGAACATTCCAAGCCGGATCCGGCCAATAAGGATGCAGGGCGCCTGTCACGTCTGCCCGGAGCGATGCGGACGGCCACCGGCCAGCGGCAGGACTTGGTTGAATGCGGAACGCCTAAAATATCATTCTTAGAATGGAAGGAGCGGATCCTGTTTGGCGACATCCCCGAGCCGTACAAGTGGCACGACCTGCTCAATTTTAAAGAGACTGAAGATCCGACCCAACTGCTTGGCAAGCGGTGGATCTGCCGGGGCGGATCTGCGCTGTGGGTGGGATCCAGCGGGCTTGGCAAGTCCGTTCTGTGTACGCAGGCCGCGATCACCTGGGCGATTGGTCGCGCATTCTTTGGCATCAACCCGCACGGGAACGGGCTTAAGTCGCTGATCATTCAGGCGGAGAACGACGAGGGGGACGTGGCGGAGGCGATTCAGGGAGTTTTGAAGGCGATGAACCTGACGCCAGAGGAGATCGAGCTGGTGAAGGCAAACGTGATAATCGTCCGGGACTGCACGTCCACCGGGGAGAAGTTCGTCGATCGCGTCCGGAGGCTTGTAGAAAAGTACAAGGTGGATCTGGTGTGGGTGGATCCGTTGCTGGCGTTTATCGGCGGCGACCTATCCAGCCAGGAGACGGCCAGCGAGTTCCTTCGCACGATGCTGAACCCGCTGTCGCTGTCGGCCGGCTTTGCGTGGATGCTGATTCACCATACGCCAAAACCCGTCCGGGAAGGAAATGGGTATCAAGGGCACGACAAGGCATATAGCGGATTTGGATCGTCCGAGCTGACCAACTGGGCCCGGAGCGTTTTAACCCTTGCGCCAAGCGGTCAGGATGCCGAACAGCGCAACGTGTACCGACTAGAGGTGACCAAGCGCGGAAAGCGGTCGAATCTCAATTCTGGGGGCATTGTGGCGCAAACCGCCATTCAGCCTTATGTGAACCTACGCCACAGCGATGTCGGGCTGGCGTGGATTGGGGCGAACGAACCCGAGCGAAAGACGGCAGGCCGGCCGGAGATTGTGGTCAACTTTGATGATTATCGCAGTTCTATCTCAAAAGGGATAAGCGCCGGTGATCTGCAAAGTCTAATCCGCAACAAATCGAAGATCGGTCACACAAAAAGCAGGGATCTGACAGCAGCATGGGAAGTCGAGGGTTTGATCAAAAATATAGGCACAGAAAAGGCCAAAAAATACGTATTAAACGAGGATCAAAAATGACCCCAAAAAACCTATCACCACTTATTATTTTTCTATCACCGGAAATTGGTCGAACTCCTATGGATGGATATTCCCCCTTTAAGGGAATATCCATCGATAGGGTTCATAATTTCCATCCATTGACCATCCATAGGGGGTATTTCCGGTGATCATAAACAGCGCAGAAATCATCGAGAAAATACCCGCCAACTTTCAGCACCCGGCGATGACCATGGATACGCTGTCCGACTTGGTGTTTGAGGCGTATTCCGAGCTCAGGATCACGGTGACCACAAGCACAGCTTTCACTACCACAAAAGTAATAGAGTACCTGATGGCGAAGGCACCGGATCACCCGGCGATGGCCAACCGGACGGACACGCTGGGCCATGCCGTGCTGAATATAGCGCTGAACAAGTCGCCGGAGTCGATGACGGCCGTGGCAAAGCGGTACGGCGTGACGAAGCAGGCGATCAGCAAGCAGGTGACAGAGGTTTATGACCGGCTCGGGATTCGGTCGCGATCACAGAAAAGCGATAAGGCCAGAGAGTCCTATCGTAAGCGGGCGTACAGAGTACACGCACAGCGGCGGCGTGAGGCTCCAAAATTCAACATGGCCGCAGTCAAGAAAGGCATAAAGAAATGAAATTAAAAGCAATCGTCACTAAACTAAACGATACACGCGATAAGGCGCTGGAGCTGGTCGGCAAGACCATCGGGCTGGCGGCTGACGCTGGCACGATTATCCAGCAGGCCCGGACAAATGGCGAGGACGTCCGGGATCTATGCGAGCAGGCAGGGATCACTGAAGAGGTGGGCAGGCGTTATGAGAAGGTGTCGGCTGCTCAGCATAAACTAACATCAGGCCAGGCTGACGCAGGCGAGATGCGTCAGACTTATCTGCGGATCGGTATGCTGCCCGATCCGATCACGGCCAGCGTGCCGGCCGACCCCAAGCCGTTCTTGTGGCCGGTGATCAAGGCGTGCCAGTGGCTAGGTAATCGCGGATCAAAGTACATCAGTCAGGATGCTGAGTTGCGAGAGCAGTTTATACGCGAAGCAGAGCCCATTGTAAGGGCCTACAACGAGCTCAAAGGGGCGGAGTGATAGGCCACAGCCATCCCCACCCCATACCCCCCGCCACGGGGCGTATAAAGGAATCTCTTCAATCAAGGCAAATCTCCGCGATGCAACGCACTGCCATCCCTTTTTTGAGTGAAATTTAAAAACCTTACTTTGACCTATGGGACGCCCTAAAAACACGGCCATCCATGCACAGGCTGCCGCAGCGGGCGTCGGTTTGCGCCAAGCGCGGCGCCAACTTGAAAAGCAGGCGGCCGCAAACCCACCCAAAGCGTTGACGGCGATCGACGGCGTTGGTCTGGACGGCGAAATCGATCGACTGGAATCACTGGCGGCCACCCTGGGCGAAGCGGCAAAGCAAGCCACAGGCCCGGAGCGGTCAGCTCTGATCAGCGACTACACCCGAGTCGTGGAGGCGCTGAGAAAAATGAAGGGCGACCGGCCCGACATCAACGAAGCTGAAGGCAAAATGGTGCCCGTAGATGAGGCCGACAAGCTGCTGGCCGCCCGGGACAATGCGCTGATCCCGTTGCTCAAAGGCATGGCGAAACGGCTTGCACCGATCTGCGCCAACCGGCCTGCCGCCGAGGTGCAGGCGGAGGTCGAGAACGAGGTGGGTCAGATCATGAGGCAGGTGGAAGCGGCGCTGTGACGAAGGCACAGACCGAACTGCGCCGGCGGGAAAAGGCCCGATGGCATTATGAGAAGCCGCCGTCCGTGATTGAGTGGGCGGAACGCAACATCCAACTAGACAGCCGGATCACGGCTCGGCCCGGGCTGTACTCCACGGCCAATTCGCCCTACGTCCGCGGCGTGCTCGAAGCGCTGGCGGATCCGGGCGTTCACACGGTCTGCCTGTGCTGGGGATCGCAGACAGGCAAGACGCTGACGCTGGCGGTGTGGCTGGCCTATCGAATCGCCAACGACCCAGCGCCGTCTTTGCTGGTCATGCCCAACGCGGATCTGGCGCGGTCATATTCCAAGACGCGACTGGTGCCGATCTTTGAAAAATGCAAGCCGATCAAAGCGCTGTTTCCATACGACAGCGACGACTTTGCCAATCTGGAAATGCAGTTCTTGAATTGTACTTTGACCCTTACTGGCAGTAACAGTCCGGCCAACATCTCAAGTCGTCCTGTCTGCATCGCCGTGCTCGATGAGCTCGACAAGTTCGCGCCGCCTACCGACAAGGAAACTTCCGCCATGTCGCTATGCCTAGAACGCACAAAGGCGTTCCCGGCACGCAAACACGTCCTGACCAGCACGCCCACACTCAGCACAGGCGATATTTGGACGAACTATCTGGCCGGATCTCAGGAGACCTATCACGTGCCATGCCCAGCTTGCAACGAATCGCAGGCGATGGAATTCGGACAGGTTCGATGGGACGACGCAGCCCGGGACGCAAACGGAAAGTGGGACATGAAAAAGGTGGGAGAGACGGCACGTTATCACTGCACAAAATGCGAACATCCGTGGACGGAAGGCGAACGGCGCAAGGCAATCGAGCAGGGGAAGTGGGTGGCTAACAATCCAAACGCCGAACCGGGCCGGCGTAGCTTCCGGCTGCCGTCGTACTATTCACTGAGCGTCACGATCGCCGACTGCGCCAAAAAGTTCCTGACGGAAAAACATTATCTGCACGGCTTGCAGGGGTTCGTAAACGGGTGGAGCGCCTTACCATGGGAAGACCAATTCGACGACGACAAGACCGTGGACATTCCCGCGGGCGCCTTTGCAAAAAGGCAATCATGGGAAACGGAACACATAAAACTTGCGGCCATAGATAGACAAATTGATGAGTATTGGTTTGCCGTGCGTGCGTTTGCCCGGGACGGATCGAGCCGACTGATTGAGGAAGGGCGACGCCGAACGATCGAGGACGTGGCGCAAACACTTCACGAGCTCGGCGTGGATCCGAAGCACGTCTGCATTGACTCAGGATTCGAGGCTCAAGATACCTATCGGATTGCGGCCCGCTACAAGTTCACGGCGTTGAAGGGTGAGGAGCGCCCATTCTATTGGATTGAAACGCCCCGCGGTCGGATGAAATCCGTTCACAGCGCAACGCAACCCACCGACGCCGGCTGCATGCTGATCCTGCTCAGCTCCCCGGCCTGTCAGGATTTGCTGGCATGGTTGCGCCGAGGGCAGGGGCCGCTGTGGGAAGTGGCTCACGACGTTTCCCCACAATACAAAGAGCACATGTCCTCCCACAAAAAGATCCACCGCATCAATCGAAAGACCGGCAAGGATCTGTACGAATGGGTGCGAATCAAAAGCCGTCAAGATCACTTGTACGACTGCGAGACTTATCTGGCCGGATTTGCCGTGTATGGAAAAATCATCAGGCCAACGGCCGCGCTCGATGAGGAATCGTTGACACCCACGGGCGAGTGATGGCCATTTCCCGCAGACTTACTCGGGCCGTCGCTACCAACTACCTGGCACAAGCCTCCGGGGTTACAGCGACAGCGCTGACCAATCTGGCGGCCGACCGAAACTCGGCCATGACCGGGGCAGCTTCCGGGCGTGCTTTGGTGGGGACGTCGGCGGGTGGACAATCCGCCAGTTTTCAAATCGACCTGAAACCCACCGAACGCGTCGAACTGTTTCAGGCTGCCATCGATTACTTGAACGGCGTGCAGGTCACACGCACCAGCGCCTCGTTCTCATACATTCTGGACAGCTAATCATGTCGAAAAAAGTTTCACTCGTGGCCCGGATGGGTGCAGGAATCAAAGCGTTCGGCGCAGGATTTGGCGCTGGCATCAGCACGTTCCAACCTTACGAGGGCGCAGGATTTTCACGGAAACGCC
>Ga0209400_1001415_pt1 | contig 19283 bp, 21 predicted proteins | sample M_130807_EF_Meta_FD_187313 | JGI IMG/M metagenome (GOLD analysis project Ga0209400, IMG submission 187313) | Freshwater microbial communities from Lake Montjoie, Canada to study carbon cycling - M_130807_EF_MetaG (SPAdes) (version 2) | ecosystem: Environmental > Aquatic > Freshwater > Lake... | reverse complement strand
ATGATCCAGATGAACCTGAAGATCCACTAGCTCCTGAGGAACCAGATGATCCTGAAGAGCCAGATGATCCTGAAGAGCCAGATGATCCTGAAGAGCCACTAGCTCCTGAGGAACCGGATGCTCCAGACAATATTTATCAGATATTATCAGAGATAATAATATTACCAGAAAAAGAGCAACTTTCAAACATTTTCCAAAAACTTATAGAGGCAATATTAGAAATGAAAAAGAAGAATTGAAAGAATTTTTTGATGTAATAAATAAATTCAAATTAGAAGATATAATTTCTATTGATGAAACTTCTGTAAGCACATCACTTACGCATAATTATTGTAGAGCATTTTTGGGTGATAGATGTATAAAGAAAACAACAAATAATGAAGTATTCAAAAAATATTCTTTGGTTGTAGCAATAAATAATAAAAAATGTATAGCATCTGAATTATACCAGAATGGAGCAGTAAATGCTGAAAGGTTTAATGAATTTTTGAATAAGATATGTAGCAAAGTAAAAGGCAAATTATTTGTTTTAGACAACGGACAAATACATAAAAAAGAAAGCACAAAACAAATAATAAAAGAAAGTGGAAATTATTTAGTTTATACTTGCCCTTATCATCCAAGACTAAATAGCATAGAGCAGTTTTTTAATCAAATGAAACATTATATAAAATTGGATAAACCAACTACTTTTACAGCATTAGATGGAAGCGTGAAATCATCAATAGATAAAATAAAACCAACCAATTATGAAAACTATTTTATTTATGCTTATAATAAAGATTACTATAAAAATAAATTGAATAACAAGAAATATACTAAAAGAAGAACATTAAAAATTTATAAGAATTAAAAAAGTCGGCATTTAAAATACGCGTTGCTCTAAATTATAATTTAAAATTTATTTAATTATTTATTATGATTATTTATGATTATGATTATTATTTATTTATTATGATTATTTATGATTATGATTATTATTTATTTATTATTATTATTTATTTATTATCATTATTTATTATTATTTACGAAATATTCTAATTCATTAATTTCTATATTGGGAAGAACTACGTGTGACTCCCAGAAATATCTACAATAAGCCCAAATAAATTCACAATCTGTACTATACCAATCACTATGATGTCTAATTAAATTATTGTATAATTTACTTGGTAATAGAGTAAGGCTTTGTTTAGGTAATACATAGCATAATTGAACTAATTCAGAAACAGGATTTGGTGGATTATTTGATATGAATTCAGTATTAAAATATGGAATATAATGAATCAAATCTGATAATAAAGGAGGATACATATAACTATATGACCATCTCCAATCAGGACATCCTACAGTATAATATTTCATAGTCCATTCAATGCCTTCTAAATAATTTAAACATATTTGTTTTTTTCTTACTTCATCAATTTCAATATTAAATAATTGTTTATAATATCTATTCTTCCACCCGTCTTTATAAGGGTTAATGTATTTTTCAATTTTACGTTCATAAATAGGTATTAAATCAAATTTATTATACTTTTCTTCAGGTGTTTCATCTGGTAATATATTTTTTTCCCGTCTATCTCTTAACTTTGCTTCCAATTTCATATTTTCTTCTTCCATATTTGCTAAAAATTGAACCAATTTTCTAATATTTTTCCAAATAATTTGTTTACCATCATATAAATTCTCATTGGTACCACCTATAGTTGCTTTATATGCATTTAACATTTTATCAATCCCGCCAGTTCTTATATTAACTGATGGAAAATGTGGCATAAAATCATTTCCAAGGAAAAAACACAATAAAATATAATCGTATATTCTATTTTTTTGTTGCTTTGTATTAAGTTCTTCGCCATTATTCATATCTAGTGTTATTAATTTTGCTAATTCAGGAATATCAATTATATAACTTTCATTTGGATCTAATTCTGAACTAATTGATTTTATAAAATGAGGTGTTTCTCTAAACAGATAAATATTATTACTTATAGGAAGATGGTTAATTGAAAGCATAATTAAATCTGCATCTAAACCATAAATAATAGTGTTTTTACTTTTATGTTGTTCAGGAAATTTTCTAATAAATTCAAAAATTTTATGCTCCCCTTCTCCATATTTATCACTTAAGGATAAAATAATATTTTGAACATTATATTTAGATGTATTATTAAAAACACATCTTATTTTATCATTTAATTTGTTCATAAATATAGTACCAGGTGTAATAGCAGTAGTATTCCAAGGATCTGGTTTTGTATCCTTAAAAATAGATTTAGAAATTTTATTTTGATACAAAGATTTATACCTTCTTGAACGCTGCTGATCTAATTTAGCAACAGGTGCAACACCATCAAACGCTATAAAAATATTATTATCAGGTTTAAGATTTAAAATATATTCATCAATTTTGTTACAAACTGATCTAATGATTGTATCAATATCTGATTCAACTATATTAGAAAAGTCTAAATTGTGGACTGCATCATAAATAATAGAATTACAATCCAGATAAAGATTATTTACAATTACTTTATTATCTCTTAACTTTTTAATTAATTTTGTATGATTTTTTACAATATATGAAAAATAACTAGGTATTCCCATTTAAGTTCTCTATAATAATAGAAATTCTATGTTTAATATGTTATATTATATTTATTAGTCTAGTATAAATTACTTAATAATTAATTTATTATTGTTAATGGTAATATATTTTATAAAAATTTATATGACTTATTATGAATTATATAAGATAATTTATAAATATATAATTGAGATAACGATTAACTTAATTTAATTTAATATATATATAACAAATAGAATGACAGATAAATTATATGATGTGAGTTTTAAAAAAGATATGAGTAATAAAAATAATAACGATTTTGCAATTTTAACAGGTAAAAAGTTAGATTTTTTTAAAGATATCATTCAAAAAACAATTATTCATGTTCAAAAAAATAAAACCTTTGATATTTTAGGAATTAACGAAGTTAATATTTGTATAGAACGATTAAGCGAATTAAGTAAAAAAATACGAGACTTGTCTGAAAGTATGAATTTACAAATAAACAAGGATGAATTTATAAATAATTTACAGTTGATAAATAATGATTTTTCAAGTTTGTTTAAGAGTTATGGTACCGACAGTTTAGAAGATTTATTGTTAATTTGTTTTGGTGTAAATAATAAAATAATTATCAATGAAAAAGAAATTTTTAAATTTGAATTATTAAAAAAATATTTTCATCCAACAAGTTATAAAGTTTTTACTAAAAAAGATGAAATTATAAAAAATAAGACAAATAACGAATCCAGTGATGAAAAATTAAATAATCTAGATTGTCAAGATGTTTTAAATAATTTTAAACAATTTCATATGAAAGTATACGGATTAAAATTATTTATACATAGTGATATTTTAAAAAAAAGTTTAATGATTAATGGATACATAGACGATGTTATAATAGACTTATTAAATAATAAATATATTTCAGTGAAACAGAAAGACATAAAAGATAACTTACCAGAAGAGAATGAATTTAAAGGAGAATCATTCGCAAAATATATTTCATCTTTGACATTAAAGGATTATTTAATACACAATACTCATTTAGATATTTATAATAAATATGCAGGATATTTAAGTCAACATAATAATTTAAAACAAAAACAGATGTCTGTAATTGTTAAAGAATTTATAACCGATGATATATATTCAAAACGTAACACATTAATACAATTGTTAATTAATTCTGATAATTATGAAAACCAATATCTAGCTTATTTGTTATATGATCTTCTCTCTAATGATTCAAATGGTACTATAGATACTCAAGAACAAACTATATTATTTGATAGTTTTCCTTGGTCTATTAAACAGTGTTTTAAACAAGCTATGAAAAAAACAGTTCAATATACAAATGAATTGTCTAATTTTGATATTAATAAAATACCTCTAGAACAACAAATATGCTTATTAAAGGCATCTGATAATGTAAAAGAAAAGGCTATGATGAAATTAAAAGAAGTAAAATCAAAATCTGAAGATTCAGGATCTAAAGCCCGCCAATATTTGGATGGATTATTAAAAATACCATTTAATATTTACAAAAAGGAACCTATATTACATACAATGGATATTATTAGAAATAGTTTTAAAGATATGTATATAAAATATAAATTTGATAAAATTTTCCCATCAATACCATTAAAAGAAAAGTATACTATTATTGAAATTTTAAAGTATATTAAAATAATTACTAACAGTTCAGAAACAGAAGATAGTTCTGAAATAATTAATAAAATAATGAATTACTTGGTTGTCGGAGATAAAAAAAAGATATACACTAACATTAATATAATTAATGAATTATTGAAAAAATATAATTATAATAACAAAATAAAATATAATACATTAAATAAATCTCAACTAAAGACAGAAATAGAAAATTATATTGATTTTTGCAAAAATCCAGAAAACAAATCTTTAATGCAAGAAACTATAGAACAATTTAAACTATTTTGTAATGTAAAAGATGTAAAACAAGTTAAAAACTTATCAGAAGTAAATACTCAAATAGTTACGATTAATAAAAATATTAAACAAATAAATGATTATATGAAATATGTTACAACTACATTAAATCAATCTGTTTATGGACACGATAAAGCTAAAAGACAAATAGAGAGAATAATTGGACAATGGATAAATGGTGAACAAAAAGGCACTGCTTGTGGATTTGAAGGTCCACCTGGGGTAGGTAAAACGTCTTTGGCGAAGGGTCTTGCAAATTGTTTAAAAGATGAAGCAGGAAATAGCAGGCCATTTTCTTTTATAGCTATAGGAGGAGATTCAAATTCTTCTTCATTAGTCGGACATTCTTATACATATGTTGGAAGTACTTGGGGACAAATTTTACAAATATTAATGGATAAAAAATGCATGAATCCAGTTATTCTTATAGATGAAGTAGACAAAGTGTCTAAAACTGAACACGGTAAAGAAATAATAGGTATATTAACTCATTTATTAGACCCTACCCAAAATGATTGCTTTCAAGATAAGTATTTTTCTGGAATAGATTTAGATTTATCAAAAGTTCTTTTTATTTTATCATATAATGATGTTACTTTGATTGATAGAATTATGTTAGATCGTATAAATAGAATAAAATTTGATAATTTATCATTAGAAGATAAAATAGTAATATGTAATAAACATTTACTTCCGGAAATTTATAAGAATGTTGGTCTTGAAAATATGTTATATTTTTCAAATGAAACCTTAAAATTTATTATTCAAGAATATACATTAGAAGCAGGAGTGAGAAAATTAAAGGAAATTTTGTTTGAAATTATTGGAGAGGTTAATTTAGAAATATTGAATAATGAGAATAATTACATAACCAATGATATACCTATTGAGATTACTATAGAATCAATTAAAAATACATATTTTAAAGATAAGAGAGAAGCTAAAATATATAAAATCCATACTGAAAGCAAAGTTGGATTAATTAATGCTCTTTGGGCAAATGAAATGAAACAAGGTGGTGTATTGCCATTACAAATTAGTTTTGTGCCGTCTAGTAAATTTTTAGATTTAACGTTAACGGGTTCATTAGGAGATGTTATGAAACAATCTATTAGTGTTAGTTTAACTAATGCTTGGAATTTAACCAAACCTGAAAAACAAGAAGAGTTGATTTTGAAATATAATAATACAAAATATAATCAGGTATATGGAATTCACGTGCATTGTCCAAGTATAAGTACACCTAAAGATGGCCCATCAGCTACTACTGCTTTTACAGTAGCAATTTATAGTTTATTAAATAATGTTAAAATAAAATATTATTTTGGAATAACAGGTGAAACTAGTTTTGATTATTGTCTTACTGAAATTGGTGGTTTGCAAGAAAAAATAATACATTCTATACCAGCAGGAATAAAAGAGTTTATTTTTCCAGTTGAAAATAAACGAGATTTTGATAAAATTATGAAAAAATATAATAATTCTGATATTATAAAGGGTATAAAATTTCACGCTATTGACAAAATAGAGGATGTATTAGAATTAATTTTAGAGAAAGAATAAATAATAATAAAATAAATTATTATTATATGAGTAATCAAATAAATTCTAGTAGTGTATCAGGAGGTATATCAAATACACCTCTTAAATTATTTCAACCATTTAATATTATTGTATGGCTATCTTTTTATTCTCCTATAATTCTTGCAGTATGTATGGTTTCATTATCATTTGTATTTCAAAACTTTAAAGGATTAATTTATTTAGCATTTTTAATAGGAATATGTGTAGTTAGAAGTTTTGTGTATTCAATGAGTGGGTCAACTCCTATTGTTAGTGACGGAACAATTTGTACTTCTGTTCAATATAGTAAATATGGAAATCCTACATTTAGTGCATTTGTTTTTGCATTTACAATAATGTATTTATCATTACCTATGTTTAGTAACGGTGCACCTAATTTTTGGGTTTTTTCTGGATTACTCGTTTATTTCTTTTTAGATATGTTTATTAAAATTTATAAAAAATGTACAATTCAAACAGGCGATTTATTTTTAAATGTTTTATTAGGATTAGCGTCTTCTGCGTTTATAGTTACTATGATGTATGCTGGAGGATCGGGTAAATATTTATTTTTTAATGAAGTTTCAAGTAATAAAGAAATATGTTCAATGCCTAAGAAACAGACATTTAAATGCAATGTTTTTAAAAATGGGGAGTTAATAGGCTCTGTATAAAATAATAAAGTAAAATAATTATTTTATTATTTTATTATTTTATTATATTTCAGAAAAATCTGTTTGAGTTTGTTTATCTAGACTTTCACAAATACTTTTATTACAATCAACTGTATACTCTATATTGTCAGATACTTCAACCTCTGTTTCAATAACATTAGAGTTTTGAGAAGTAATATTTGTAGTTAATGTAGGTTGTGTATATTTAATAAAATATTTTATGTTATTATTAATCCATATTTTAAAATCTTTTATTACAAATTGTCTTTGAAATGACTCTGAAAGTAATTTCATATTACCTTTTGTATTATAAACGCTAATAAAATTATTAATAACTAATCCTAAATTATAATTAGCATAAATTTCTAAATTTGAATAACTAAATAATGGTTTGCGTTTTTTTAAATTAACATAATTATGAAATAAATATAACATATTTTTCAAATCTAGTTTTGTTTTTAAATTATCAATATTAGTTTTTGATAAAAAATTAGTAGCATCTTTTGAACAATCTGGACAAGGTAAATATTGACATATTCTTACTATTTGATAAAATAATGATTTGCCTATATAGTTATATTGTAAATCGTTTACATTTTCTGCTAATGTATGGAAAAGTTTCCATATAGCAGGACCCCAAATTTCTGGCGGTGACATATAAGTAACAATATAAAAAATATAAAGATATTTTACAAATAAATTAAATAATATGAAAAAATATAATATAGAAGGAAATATAGATTTTTATTCTGAATTATACAAATCTCTTGACACTGAAGAAAGTAATCAAAAAACAGACGAGGATAATAATAAATGTTTAATAACAAATGAACAATTACAAGATAAATATGTTGAAATGCTTTGTGGTCATAAGTTTAATTATTTACCTTTATATAAAGATCTTATTAATCACAAACGTAAGTTTAATAATTTAGAGTCGTCTAGTAGTACATTAAAACAAAATGAGATAAGATGTCCTTATTGTAGGAAAAAACAAGCATATTTGTTACCTTATTACGAAGAATTAGGAGTAGAAAAGGTTAAAGGAGTGAATTTTAATGATGGTACTTATACATCAAACTATCCTAGCTCATACTCAGATTCTTATTATAAGCCGTGTGAATATTTGTTAGAAAACCCTAATTTTAATCCCGAGTTACCAACTATTGAATTAACCAATGATACGATAAATAATTACAATATGAATTGTAAACATTTTAAATGTAATAAATACGGAACACAAATTAATTATAACAATATTAAAAAAATTAAAATTTATAATGATACCAAATATTATTGCTGGATTCACAAGAAAGCACAAATACAAAAATATAAACAAGATATAATTGATAAAGCTAAAGAAGAAGCGAAACAAGCTAAGTTATTGGCTAAAGAACAAGCGAAACAATCTAAGTTATTGGCTAAAGAAGACGCGAAACAAGCTAAGTTATTGGCTAAAGAAGAAGCGAAACAAGCTAAGTTATTGGCTAAAGAAGAAGCGAAACAAGCTAAGTTATTATCTAAAAGCAAATATACGACTAATAAATTAGATAAGTTATTATATATAAAAACTCAAATATTAGATCAACAAAATGTAGTATTAGGACCATCTATAATTGATAATTCCGGGAATAATATAGATTCAAACACTTCTATAAATAAATGTATTCAAATCATAAAATCTGGACCAAAAAAAGGTGAAAAATGTGGATGCAATATATCAGATAAAGATACTATGTTATGCAAGAGACATAACAAATCTGTATCTACGAATTCAATTGATTAGAATACATTTTTATATAATATATTGAATATGTTAAATATATAAAACTATATAAATATTTTAATGTAACTATTTATTATTATATGGAAACAAAAGAACAACTAGTAAATAATATTAAAGAATGGATTAAAATGGACACTGAAATTACACAATTAAAAACAGAAATAAAAGAGAGAAATAATAAAAAGAAATTATTAACAGAAACATTAGTAACAACTATGAAGAATAATACAATTGACTGTTTTGATATTAATGGTGGTGCATTAGTTTATAAAAAAAGTACAGTTAAAAAACCTATAAATGGTAAAACACTTTTGTCAGCTTTACAAAATTATTATAAAAATGATCCTAAATCTGCAGAAGAACTTACAAAACACGTATTGGATAGTCGTGACGAACAAATAAAAGAAACTATTAAAAGAAGGATAGATAAATAATATCTAAATAGATAAATAGTTAAATAAATAACACTATTATAATTATAATAATGGACGATTCTGAAAAATATACTCCAGTTGAACCAAATTATTATAATTATCATTCAGTAAATAATTTGGAAAAAGATATAGACTATTATTTGACAATAAATAAACCAAACAATATTTATATATGCAGTTATCAAATTGTAAATGATGGATTATTACCATTTTTAAAATATTTGTTAGTAAAACAATATAAGGATGAGACATTACAATTTCCTTGTATGCCTGTTTTTAATGATATAAATACATATTCTATTGTACAGTATGCTGAAAATTACTTATATAATCTTCTTTTATTAGAAAATAATGAAAGTTTTTTAGAAAATATTGTTTATAATGGTTCTTTTATTTATGATAATGAAGTATATATATTTTTAAATTTAACCAATTGTAATCTAAACATTAATGATATTTATAGGGAAAATAATATATGGTTTGCTTTAATAGATGAAATTGTTAATACTAATAATGTATGTAATTTTGCTGTTGATAGAAGAGTAACCGAATTGTTTACAATAAATAAGGAATTTTGTTTTTTGTTTGATAAAAATCAAGAAAAATATTCACTACCAATAGTGGGATATGTTGGTATAAATGAAAAGATGTTAAATTTTACGTATATTTTTGGTGTTTCTGCAAAAGATAAAAATGCGATTTTAGGACCTTCTTATTATTTTACAAATTATCAAAATGCTATAAAACAGGGTGGTTGGTCAGAAAATGAAACCCCTGAATTTAGACACGGGAAATTATTAACGGATAATGATAAAGGTAGATATATAAAAGGTGGAATAGTTAGATTTGCGTTGTTTTTAAATAAAACGAAAATAGCAGACAATTTTCAAAACGAGTATTTGGATATATCTTCTACAAAATATGATAGATTAAAAGATAATAATTTAGATGTAAATTATGAAAGATTAACTGTAAGAATATCTGATCACGATGGTAAATGGAGGGAAGAGTATGATAGTGTGTATTTGGGTAAAATTGAATTAGATAACGGTACTCTTGTAAAAAATTCACCTTTGATAGTTATTAAAGATTACAATCAACAAACACCATTAAGTTATCATTATATAAACAAAAAATATCTTAAGGATACATACGATGAAAATACAAATTATGTTATTATGTAGTAAAATTTTTATTACAAATAATATTTAATATTATTTTAATAATCTAAAATAATATTATATTAGATGAATCCAATTACTTTAATAGGCATTTCAATAATATTTTTTTATAGTATAACTCAAATGTTAAAGTTTTATGGAGTAGGAGAAGACGTATATGGTGTGTATATTTTATTTTATATTTTTATTATAATCTCAATATTAATATTACCAAATGATTATCCAAAAACATAGTATGAATGTCTTTAAATTGGTTTTTAATATATAAAAAAATTGAACTAAAGATAATTATATATATAATTGTAATATCATATAAAGAAATGGAAAAACGTTTAAATAAGAAATTAGAAACTTATACTACAAGCTTTAAAAATGGTATAAGAGAGAAAGCTATGCAACTAGGATTAAAACAAAATGAGCAGACGAATCAATTACTTCAATATATATTTGATTATGATAGACTTACTTTAAATAAAGAAGATTTTCAAAAGCGCAAGAGAGTAAAGAATTTTGTACCAATATTTGATAGATGTTGTGCAAAAAGAGCTACTAATGAACAATGTACTAGAAGAAAGAAAGATGGGTGTGAATTTTGCGGTACTCATATAAAAGGTACACCACACGGTATAATAGATTCACAAAATGAAACAAAAAGTACAACACAAAAAGTGGAAGTATGGGTTCAGGAAATTCAAGGTATTATATATTATATTGATAGTAATAATAATGTTTATCAAGCTGAAGACATAATTAGTAATAAACACAACCCTAAAATAATTGCAAAATATGTTAAAACTGGAGATCATTACAGCATTCCGGAATTTTATATTTAAAGCATTGTTTAATATTTGAAAATTTATAAAAAAATGAAATAATTATTAGTAACTTATATACATTAATAATTATTGGAATGGCGGAATTCTCTGATTTAACACAAAAAGATATTGGGTATAGTTTTATGATAATATCAAATAAACCGTTATCAAATGGTAAAAGATTCTATTTATACTTAGAATACAATGGAGATAAAAAAGGAGTAAATGATGAATTTTTTAAGGAATTTAAAATACCACAAAAAACAGATTTTGATACATTTACTTATTGTTATAACGTAAATAATAAAGAATACACTTTGTTAAAACTAGATTTTCCTAAAGATATAAGTGACCTAATAACAAAATATGTATAATGTATTAATCTATTTCTTCAATTTTTGGTTCGTAATTGTCATCTTTATTTTCATTAGTTTCATTATTTTGTGAAGTATTAGGTGCATCATTTTGAAAATTACTTGATGATTGAGATTTAGTTAGAGTGGAAAATAATTCCTCTAACTCAGTTTGCTTAGATTTATATTCTTCTTTACTATAACTGGAATTTTGAGTCCAATCTTCTATTTCTGATATCTTATCATTTATTATTTTCTTTTCTTTTTCACCTAATTTATTTGAAATCTCATTTTTATCATCAGTTAACATACTCTTAATTTGATATAGGTATCCTTCCAAACTATTTTTAGCTTCAATTTTTTCACGTAATTCATTATCTTCGTTTTTATATTTTTCAGCTTCATCAATCATTCGTTCAATATCTTCTTTGCTGAGACGTCCTTTATCATTAGTAATAACAATATTATTGCTTTTACCAGTAGATTTTTCTGATGCAGAAACATTTAAAATTCCATTTGAATCAATATCAAATGAAACTTCAATTTGAGGGACTCCTCTGGGCATTGGAGGAATACCTTCTAACTGAAATTTACCTAGCATTGTATTATCCTTTGTAAGAGCACGTTCACCCTCAAAAACTTGAATTAACACACCAGGTTGATTATCTGCATAAGTGGAAAATGTTTGTGATTTTTTAACTGGTATGGTACTATTGCGATTGATTAGCTTAGTCATTACACCTCCAGCTGTTTCTAAACCTAAACTTAAAGGACATACATCTAACAAAAGCAAATCAGATATTTTCTTGTCTGTTGATCCAGTTAAAACAGCTGCTTGAACTGCTGCTCCATAAGCAACACACTCATCAGGGTTAATAGATTTACATAGTTCTTTACCATTGAAAAAATCAGTTAATAATTGTTGAATCTTTGGAATTCTTGTACTTCCACCTACAAGCACTACTTCGTGGATATCAGATTTTGACAATTTAGAATCACGTAATACTTGTTCTACAGGTAACATAGTCTTACGAAATAAAGAATCACATAACATTTCAAATTTTGCTCTTGTTATAGTACTTGCAAAATCAATTCCTTCATATAAACTATCAATTTCAATGTTTGCTACATTAGCAGAAGACAATGAACGTTTTGCACTTTCACACGCACTTCTTAATCGTCTAAGTGACTTCTTATTATCTGATAAATCCTTTTTATACTTTCTTTTAAATTCTTCCGTAAAATGTTCCACTAATTTACTATCAAAATCTTCTCCCCCTAAATGTGTATCTCCTGCAGTTGCTTTAACTTCAAAAATAGAATCATCAATCGTTAAAATAGAAACATCAAATGTTCCGCCTCCACAATCAAAAATAAGAACATTTCTTTCGCTAGAATATTTTTTATCAAGACCATATGCAATTGCCGCAGCTGTTGGCTCATTAATAATTCTCAACACATTTAGACCAGCAATTACGCCTGCATCTTTTGTAGCTTGCCTTTGGGAGTCGTTAAAATATGCAGGAACTGTTATAACTGCATCTGTAACAGTAGTTCCCAGAAATGATTCTGCTATTTCTTTCATCTTTATTAAAACCATTGAACTTATTTCTTCTGGAGCAAAAGTCTTGGTTTCACCTTTATATTCCACCTCAATATAAGGTTTATTGTCTTTATTAATTACATTATATGTAAAATGTTTCATATCTGACTGAACATTTGGATCGTTAAAACTTTGACCTATTAAACGTTTAGCATCAAATACCGTATTTTGAGGATTTTGATTTACACTTGATTTAGCTGCATCTCCAATTAATCTTTCCTCTTTTGTAAATGAAACATATGAAGGAGTCGTTCGGTTTCCTTGATCGTTAGCTATAATTTCAACGTGATCATTTACCCATACTCCTACACAAGAATATGTAGTTCCTAAGTCAATACCAATTGCTGTAGTCATAATATAGTTTATTTATTCATTTATGTTTAAATTATTTTATTAAATTATTTTTTATCAGTAATTATGGACGAAGAAAGCAAACACGTTTTGAAACTAGTTGGATTAAATGCCGATGATTTAACTCAGATTAGTGGATTAATAATAGAGAGAGAACAATTAATATCTGATGCAAAGTATGATGAAATTAAGAAAATTATTCCTGAACTTAAGAAAAAATATAGTTCTTCTTTTATGACAAGTTTACAAAAAAATGCTGACAAAGTACAAAAATGGCCTTTATTAAATCTTGTTAGACAAATATTGAATGTTTATAATTATAAAATGGAACCTATTAGAAAAAGTGATGGTTACACTCTTGAAGGTGTAAAAAAATTCAAACGATTCTTTTTAATAAAAAAAAAATATAAAAATAATTTGGAAAAAGACAAAGATGAAAAGTTTATATCAGATAATAAAAAAATTGATACCGAAAATAAATATATTGAAATAGATAAACAATTAATTCACATATTTTAATATTTATTTGAAAAATATAGTATGAGGAAAACAACTGAAGAAACTCCATACACATCTGATATTGAAATTGGTAATATTATAGAAACCTCAAACATACAATCAGAAGAAATAGAAATTATTGTTAACACAAAATGTGTGAAAACGTTTTTGACTGCTATTATTGCATTTGTAACATTACCAATTACAATTGGAGATTTAGTCGTAGGTTATACCGATAATAGTTGTGTGTATATTTGTCCTGAACAACTAAATGTAAATATGAAAGATTATCTATTCACGTGTGGTTATATAAACATACTATTATTTTTATATAATTTATACATTATATGTTTTCATTTAGATTCATATTATCAACCCGTAGTTAATACAAAATTTATATATTTATTTATATTAGATATAATACAACTTATTTTAAAATTCTTTTTAATAATTTGGAACCTAATTGGGCTGTTAATATTTTGGAGTAAATTATTCGTAAATACAACTTGTTCAAATTTTGTTTTTAATTATTTATTTGTAACAATACTTATAAAATTTATTATAAGTATTATATTTTATTGTAAAGAAAAAGACCGTGTTTATATTGAATAATGAATATATATTTGTAAATAATATAAAAATTATTTATCTATTTAACTATGGATAAAACTACAGATATTAATACAGTAAAGAAAGAGCTAGAAATAGCTGCAATGAAACAATCTGAAAAAATATTATTAACAAATAAAAATGCAAATATTACACAAGATTTATATACAATAATAAAAAAAAGTGAAGAAGAATTTATAAAACAAACGGGTAGGACGATGACTTATGGTGAGATGCGTGAAATGTTTGGATAAAATTTATAATAAAGTAAATTTATTATAAATTATTTTTTATGTGAAAGGAAAATGCCGTATTTTTTGAGTATATTAAATGAATTTTTAAATTCAATTAAACTAATATTTTTTGATTTTGCATAAGCAATACCATCTGATTCTGTCATCCAACCCATTTTTGTACCAATTAAAACATCAATTCCTAACTCTCTAATATCTCTATATAATCCCTCTGCATATTTTGTATTGTACGTTTTATTTTTTAATTTTTCTATACATTTAAAACAAGGTAATGCTAATTCAATTTCATATGGTATTAAATTTTCATACCTACTACAAAATACACAGGTACATTTGCATCTAAATCCAGAAGAATCTTTAGAATCGTAATCAGAATCATATTCAGATTCGGTTCGTATTTTATAAAGTGTACCATTAACTGGTAGAATTACACCATTGATTGTAACAGTATCTTTAATATCCTGTAATTCGTGTGTTAATCCAGATCCCATTTTACAAGTTAATTGTAATATTTTATTTTGTTATTTTGTTAATTTTAATAAAATATTAAATACTTTTCAATTTTATTTTATAAATGATGTTTTGGCATTAAAGCAGCGTCGGAATTACTTTTATCATCATTTATTTTAATATTTTCAATTAATTTAGATTTGGTAGGGTTTTTATGAATAATATTGTTCATTGTTTTATTGTTGGTATTTTCATTTAAACCACCATTATTTTGTGTTTGCAAATCATTATTTAGTTTAAAATCATAAATATCAATTATGTTTTTAACGATTTCACTTCTCTCTATGTCTGTTGATTCAAATTCTACAATATTTATTAAACTTGTAGTGTTTTCATAAAAACAATTGTATTTTTCAAATGTTTTAATTTTATTAATAACATCGTTTAACCCATTATTTTTTATAATATCACTTTGCATTAAATCCCCTGTTATTACCATTCTGGTATTTATTCCTATGCGTGTAGTTAACATTTTCATTTGATTCGGTGAACTATTTTGCATTTCATCTGCAATAATAAATGAATTTTTAAACGTTCTCCCCCTCATAAAAGCTAATGGGCAAACTTCAATGACATTACTATATAACAAACAATCCAATTCAGTTTTTGAATAATATTCTAAAAATAAATCAAATATTGGTCTAGTCCAAGGATCCATTTTTTTTAAAACATTTCCTGGTAAAAAACCAATATCTTCTTCAACTGTTACTACAGGACGTGTAATTATTATTTTATTTATATCTCCTGATTTTAATAATTGAATTGCCTTTAAACAAGCAAACATAGTTTTACCTGTACCTGCTGGCCCAACGGCAATAATAATATTATTTGAATCTGTGTTTAAAAGTCTTTGATATTTCTCCTGATTTAAATTTTTAGGTTTATATAAGGTATACAGATGGCTTTGTTTGATTTTATCTTTTTTCATAAAGAAGTCACTTCTTTTAATAAAACTATTTTTTATTGAATAACTATAAGTGTAATAATTATAGTTTAAAAAAAATAAAATTAGCAAAATTCTTTGAAAAATCATTTATAGTTAGAATAAAAATATATATTTAAATTTAAATTTATATTATATTAAAATAGTAAATGAGTTACAAAAATAAAATTTCTTTACAAGAGAGAAAAGATGAAGTAAATAGAGTTTTAGAAAAATACCCAGATAGAATTCCTATAATTTGTGAAAAAAACATAAAATCTAAAAATACTCCAGAAATAGACAAGAATAAATATTTAGTTCCTAATGATTTAACAGTAGGACAATTTTTATATGTAATAAGAAAAAGGCTAAAGATCGGTAGCGATAAAGCTCTTTTTCTTTTTATAAATGGTTTTATTCCATCAAGTGCGAGTTTTATTTCTAGTATATATGACCAATATAAAGATGAAGATGGATATTTGTATATTTTGTATTCTTTTGAAAATGTTTTTGGATAGTTTTATTTTATTAATTTTTTAAAATCGGATCACCATTAATTTTTTTTCCTTTATTAAATAATTCTATTTGTCGCTTTTTTTCTTCAGCCTCAGCCTTTAATAAATAAATAGCATATCCTATATATCTTGGATCGCAAACGCCAGACGCTTGCAATGTTTTTATTTTTTGTTGTAACTCATTATCAAAATCAGCATTTATATTAGCAACCATTTCCTCTTGTGTTTGACTAAGACCAGACCCCATTTGTATATTTATTTAAAATATGTTGATTTAATAATATGATTACTTTTAAATTAACAATTACAAATATTTCAATTTTTATTTTTTTTACTAAAATATATATTCATCTAAAAATTTATAAATTATAAATATGTAAATAAATATGTAAATAAATATATTTATATATTTATAAATAAAATATGAGTGAAAACTATAATAAGAAAAATTTTACGCTTTGTTTGAATATGATAGTAAAAGATGAATCTCATATTATTGTAGATACATTAAAAAAATTATGTTCAAAAATACAAATTGATTATTGGGTAATATGTGATACTGGATCAACCGATAATACAATAGAATTAATTCAAACATTTTTTATTGAGAAGAAAATAAACGGAGAGATATACGTAGATGAATGGAGTGACTTTGGTAATAATAGAACTTTAGCGTTAGAGAAAGCAATGGGCAAAACAGATTATTTATTAGTTTTTGATGCTGATGATGAAATTGTTGGAAATTTAAATTTCCCAGAAAATATTTTTGAATATGATGCTTACTTTTTAAATATTGGAGACTCGGTTAAATATACAAGAATACAACTAGTAAATAATAATAAAAGGTGGAAATATGTAGGCGTGTTACACGAATACATTGAATGTTTAGATCAAAATACAACAACTCATTTATCTGGAGATTATTATATAATTTCAGGAAAAAGCGGAAATAGAAGCAAATCTAATGATAAGTATATAAAAGATGCGATATTATTAGAAAAAGCATATGAAACTGCATTAACAAACGGAGATAGTATTTATATGAGATACTCATTTTATTGTGCGAATAGCTATAGAGATGCAAATGATATTGATAATGCAATAAAATGGTACAAAAATACATTAAAGTTAAATAATTGGGATCAAGAAAAATATGTATCTTGTTTAAATATATATAAATTATATGATATGAAAAATTGCATTGAACAATCTGTATATTATTTAATACAATCTTATAAATATGACCCGGAACGAGTAGAATGCATTTATCATTTAATAAAACATTATTGTATATATAATCATAATGAAGTAGCATATTCATTTTATACTTTAATTCAAAATTATTACGAAAATAATTATATAAATGATAATTTTTCAAATAAATTATTTGTTTGGGAATGTGATTATTCATTTTTTTTACCTTACTATATGATTATAGTATGTGAAAGATTACAAAAATATGAGATTGGTTTAAAAATGTATGATATAATTTTTACAAAAGAATATGTAGATGCAGGAGAATGGTGGATTGGATATTTAGTAGCTAATTTACGTTGTTATATTGAAAAAAATAAAGATATATCATTTGTAAATAAATGGCGAAAATATTTAACGTTAATAAATAATAAAAAGTATAAAATTGATAAAGAGTTAGTAAATAAATATGAGATTTATAACGTAAGTAATTTTATGGATATTTATTTACCGAATATTGAAGAAGACAACTTAGTTTATGATTCTGATTCATATATAGTACTTGCTATTCTTGCTAAGGATAAAGAAGCAGTTTTACCTTTTTATTTAAATTGTATTTATAATCAAACATACAATAAAAAATACATACATTTATATATTCGTACAAATGATAATACAGATAATACAGAGTTAATATTGAATGAATTTATAGAGAAATATGGTAAAGAGTACGCATCAGTTTATTTTGATAATAAAAGTATATCAGAATCTTTAAAAAAATATTCAAATCACGATTGGGATTCATTCAGATTTAATATATTAGGAAAAATCAGGCAAGATTCTATTGATTATGCATTAAGATTGAAAGCGCATTATTTTGTAGTAGATTGTGATAATTTTATTATTCCTACTACAATTGAAAAAATATTTAAAAATAAAGATATTGGCGTGATATCTCCAATGTTACGAACTGGATTTAACGAAAATGTAAAGTATTCTAAAAACATAACAGGTAATAACTCTGATTATTCTAATTATCACTATAGTGTAACTGAAAATGGTCATTATACAATAAATAATAATTACTGGTCTATTTTAAATAATGATATTACAGGAATAATTAGGGTTTGTTGTGTTCATTGCTTATATTTAATACCATACAAATATTTATCATTAGTTAACTATATTGACAATAGTGGTAGATATGAATATGTAATATTTAGTGAAACGCTAAGAAAGAATAATATTCCACAATATATTGACAACACACATAAATATGGTTATTTAACGTTTACAGAAGATAAAGAGGAATTTATAAAAGAATATGATAGAAATGTAGAAAAGTACGATTATAATATTAAAAAGTGATAAAAATATTATAAAAAAGAAGTGAAACGTTTAAAAGAGTAAAAGAATAAAAAAAATGAAATCCTTTTTGAAAAGATAAAAAGGTATAAATATATAAAGTGTAAAATCAA
>Ga0209400_1001413_pt1 | contig 19290 bp, 36 predicted proteins | sample M_130807_EF_Meta_FD_187313 | JGI IMG/M metagenome (GOLD analysis project Ga0209400, IMG submission 187313) | Freshwater microbial communities from Lake Montjoie, Canada to study carbon cycling - M_130807_EF_MetaG (SPAdes) (version 2) | ecosystem: Environmental > Aquatic > Freshwater > Lake... | reverse complement strand
GAGAATCCACCCGTCTCTGGGTCGACTTCGTACCGATAGTGGCGCAAACAGGTAAGACCTTCCGCGCATCCATCTCGGTCGAACCAGCAGTTGTTGAAAATAGTTCGCGCAGCATTGATAGAGTCAGCAATTGGTACTCTCGGAATGATTCGGGTCTTATATCCAGCCGCTCTGACAATCTCCTCAATGGATTTGCCAGCAGCGGCCAGGGTTTTATTCTCGGCGTCGTGCGGAAGCCACAACGTATCGTAATGGTATCCAAACGTCTGCAATTGCGCTAGGTAATAGCTGATTGTCTTTTGATTGTCCTCCATGTAACGCAACAAACGCGTTTCCATGCCGACAAACTGCAAGAACCAAATTGCGGTGGCGTCGGACCATCCAAGGTCAAACACGGCGTGGACTGGCTTGCTAGGATCGAACGGAACCCGTCCAATGCGCCCTTGCAGCTCGGCGTCCTGCATCTCCCTGGCAAACACTGCACCGTCGACAGTCTGCCGGCATATGCCCTCCCAGACGGTGTTGTAAGCCTCGATGTCTCGCTCTTTAAGCGCGTCCTTCTCAGCTCTCAAAGTCTCTGGGAACCAGGGATTGTCGGACCAGTTGATCTTAGTGACCACACAGTCAGCAGGAGGATGCACAACAAAGCGTTGGAACGTTTCATCAGTCTCCAGCTCCGGGTTAAAGCTGATCCAGATCTCTGAATTTTGTTTGCGGATCGTTGGGATTAGCACATTCCACGACATCCTGGATACGGATTGCGCTTCCTCGACCCAACAAATATCAACGCCCTCAAACGATTTAATGTTTGCGACGTTGTTTTTGAGTCCAACAAAAAAGAATTCAGAGCCATTCTTAGCTCTGATTGACGTCTGGGTTATTTCATAGAATCCATGCAATCGCAATGATTCAATCTGGTCGCATAAAAGCTTATGCACCGAATCACGGATGGACGTCTGGAATTCCCGAGAGCAAAGAATGCGCGTTGGCTTTGATGCGCCGATGATTAGCAGTGCTCTGGCAATCGCCCATGACTTGCCCCCACCTCGACCGCCAAAAGTTACCTTATACCGATGCTTGTCAAAAAGTACCGATAGCTTCTCAGGAAACTCGGCGTTTGAGACGGCATAATCAATTTCATTCACTGGGCTTGACAAAGGTAACTTTGATGCCCTCGACCGGCGAACCGTCTGGGTTGCTCAGAACGGTCGTATTGCGCTCGCCCCAACCCATTTGTGCTTTGGTCCACCAGATCATCGCTGTGGTGTCGCCCATCAACGCCTTGTTGTATAGGGTCTTGGCCATGTTAGCGCAGGCAGTCGCCTTACCAAGCGCCAACTCGGTGCCGTAATACTTGCGCAGCGTCACGTCGCTGATGCCGATCAACGCAGCGATCTGGTCGTGCGGCAAGCCAAGACCGCTGGCCTGTTGGACCTGGCCACGTGTTTTATCAGTTGGTTCGTGCGGCACCATTTTTATTGCGTCAAAGTGTTAGTCATTGAATCGAAAGGAATTCCCGATTCTGCGTGGGTTGCTGCCTTGCCAGTGAACTCCTGCCAGCGCTTTACTATAACGTCGCAATACTTCGGGTCAAGCTCCATCAAATAACTAAGACGCCCATTCTTTTCCGCGGCAATCATGGTTGTTCCGCTGCCGCCAAAAGAGTCCAGCACAATGTCGCCGCCTTTAGTGTTGTTGAGCATTTGATACTCAAACAATCCAACTGGCTTCATTGTTGGGTGCTCTCCATTGCGCGATGGCTTGTCAAATTCAAGAATTGTTGTCTGCTTACGATCTGCCGCCCAAAGGTGGCCTGCGCCTTCCTTCCATCCATACAAACAAGGCTCGTGCTTCCAATGGTAGTCCTGACGCCCCATCACCAATGTTGATTTCTTCCAAATCAAACATTGACGCACTTTCCAACCTGCATCTTGCGCAGCGCCACGAAAGTTATAGCCTTCTGAGTCAGCGTGCCAAATATAAAAAACGGCGCCAGGCTTTAAAACGGTGTCTGCGATGACGTAAGAATCGCGCAAGAATTGACGAAATTGATCGTCGCCCATGCTGTCATTTTTAATCTTCAACGCGTCTTTTGTCTTTCCTTCATAAGCCACGTTGTACGGAGGATCGGTCAGCCACATATCAACCAATTGATTGTCAGTTAGCTTTTGCATATCATCAATCGACGTAGAATCGCCGCACATTAGACGGTGCTTGCCCAGTATCCAAACGTCGCCCAATCGCGTTGTAGGCTCTTCTGGAGCCTCTGGAACGTCATCCTCGTCGGTCAACCCGTCAGTGCCTTCGGTGACGTTCAGAAGCGCGTCCAGCTCCTCGGTCGTGAAGCCAGCAATCGTTGCGTCGAAACCCATCTCTTGCAGATCGCCCAGCTCTAGCCGCAGCATCTCATCGTCCCATCCGGCATTAGATGCGAGCTTGTTGTCTGCAATAACCAGCGCTTTCTTTTGCGCCTCAGACAAGTAATCCAGCACGATGACCGGAACCTCGGTCAACCCGAGCTTGCGAGCTGCCGCTAAACGACCGTGACCGGCAATAATTCCGTTTTGCCCGTCAACCAGGATCGGGTTGGTCCAACCAAACTCCCGCACGCTGGCAGCAATCTGAGCGATCTGCTCGTCGCTGTGCGTCCGGGAATTGTTTACGTACGGAATCAGCGCTTCAATCTTGCGCTGTTCGACCTGCATCAGCAATTCCAGTTCTTCAACGATGCCTTGGCACGCTCAGCCGGTCCTTTCGCCTTTCGCACCACGCCTTCCATCCGAGCGCAGAAACTGGCCTTGCGACCTTTGTCTGCATCGGTTTTAGGATTTGGAGCTGGTGGCTTAATATTGGACCCATTTTTCGCGTTGTACTCAGCACGACCTTTAGCTGTCATCCCGGCGCCCTTCTCGGTCGGGTTGTAGGTCTTGCCTTTCCCAGTGGTCTTGTGCGGAATAGGCTTGTCGTGCTTTGTAGCCATTACTTTTTCTTCGCCGGTTTAGCAGTCTTGGCAGCTTGCTTAAAGTCAGCAGCAGACGGTGCCGCCTTGCTGCCGACCTTATTCATTTTCTCACCAGAGCCAGCAGCGATGCGTGCTTGTTTAGCGTGGATATTGGCGTAAAGGCCAGGTTTGCTCATTTCTTTTTCGCCGCTGCACGTTTTTCAGAGTACGCAATCGCCACCGCTTGTTTCACTGGCTTGCCAGCTTTAACCTCGGCTTTGATATTTTCTTTAAACGCCTTCTCAGACGTTGATTTTTTGAGTGGCATTTCAGTTATCTGCGAATGAAATTACAAAAGAGACTTCACCGTCTTCATCTTCTTCCTGCTCGCACGTATGCTCGCCAATGGCCAAAAACTGAGCAATGTGCTGCTCCAGCACGCGCTTGAGAACATCGCGGCACTCTGGGCATTCCTCGCTGTCGATTGCGCCCATCATGACCGCAATTTCTTCGGCCAGCTCGCTTTTGCCAGCGTCGGAGCCTTCTTCAAACGCCTGAGCGTGAATGTCTTCTGAGGATTCGCCAATCTGGTCCTCAAGCGCTGCAACAGCCTCTTTCAGCATTTCTAGATCGTCATGGATGCTCATTTAGCTTGCCCCGTGGATAACGACAAAGTTGATGACAACAGTTTCCGTCAATGCACCGCCGGTGTTGTTAAACAGACCGATGGTTGCATAGCCAGAATCTTGGTCTGCAACATAGGGCCAATAAGAGCCAGGATTGGTCACTCCACCAGAGATGCTGACCAACACAACGTCATTGTCGCTGATGCTGGTGTTGTTAAGCCGGAACACCACGTTAGTTTGTGATGCAAGCGAAGCGTTGTTCATCGTGATGCGTCCCATTGATTTGTTCAATGTGACAGCAGTCGACTTGCTGGTGAGCTGCGTCACCGCGCCCTGAGCTGCCGACGTATAGCCAAATTCTTGGCTGACGTAGCACGTGGTGAACTCTGGATCGGCGTAAGCAACGCCTGTAGCGATTGAATTACTCATGATTTTCCTTTATTCCACGACGGCGCAAACGTCCGCCTCTTGGATGATTTGGTAGTCCTGGCCCTCAACGCTGTGAGTCGGCCAATTGAGATAGTCACCGTTCCCATACTTGATCCGGTCCCCGACTCGAGCTTCCTTGACTTGGGGTCCGACCGCGACGATTGTGCCCTCGTTAAAGGGTTCGCGGTTGTTAATGTGAATCACGTCCGACAGTTTCCTGACGGACGGTTGCACGGTAATGAAGTTGCGTAACGGTCTAATCATTTCTGATACGACTGCCGGTCATGGGTGTAGCACGTGCCACCGGTGACGCCGGTGTTGAATTGCTTGTCCTTGCCAGTCATATCGGCTTCGCCCATGCCGACGCCGTTGACCATGCGCTCTTTGCGCTCGCCGGTTTTCTCTTGCTTGGCAACGCCAGCAGGGACCTTAGCGCTCGAGCCAAAGCCGTAACCAGCTGGCTGCTTCGTTGCTGAGTCTTTAGATTTCATCATTTTGGAGCCTATTTAAGAAAACGTAGTTTGAAAAGGGTTGAATCAATGAGTTGTGCAATCTCATCAATCAGGTTTTGAATTTCGGAGTCGTCGGGCATGATTTCGCGTGAGTCTTGCACAAAATACTTGATGCCTTCCATGTATTCGACTGGATCGTCGGTTGGAAGGTAGTAGTCGTCAGGGAATTCGGTGAATTGCCCGTAGCGACCCATGTAAGCCTCTGCAAGCTGGTCGACCAGTTCTGGTATGGCTTGATAGTACTCACCTAGTGCCTGGTGCGCAGCGAAGCTGCTGGTAGTCCAATGCAGCAAATGCGCGTTTGTGCCTGAGTGCAGAAGCACCGAGACAAATGTACTCGCTTCATTTTCCATCTGCACCACCGAAAAAAATGGGCAACCCCTCGTCGCCCAATTGGGCAATGTAGTGGCGAGGAGTGCGCCCGGACCCAATCATGCGCGTTGTAGCACGTTATCAATATGATTGTCAAGCGCTTTCTTGCGTCGTGCAATCTCCCGGTCCAGATACCAGCGTGCTTTTTCGAGGTCTTGCAACCCTTCCTTGAGATCCGCTCGCCAGACGTATTTAATCGCGTTGCCTAAGTTAAAGCACATATGCTCGGTGATTTGGATGCACTCAACGCCGCTCGGGTGCTGAGTGTAGTGCTGAGGGCGGTTGACTGGATCGTGGCTCATGAGTAGTTGTCCGGTGAGTAATCGCCGCACCAGTGGATCTCGTCCACGGGTGGCCAGGCAGGGGATTCGTTGCCCTCGATGTCTACCAACAGCTCTGGTGATCGGCGTCGACATTCACCCATCCAGGTGCTTTCCCCATCTCCGCTAAGTAAGTTGAAATATCTACAGGATCCGCAAGTAGGTCGCACAGCCATTCCTCCAAGAATAGGTCGCTGGTTTGCTCGTCGATTACTGGTTTCATCTTGTCCTTCCCATTCGTCTATCAAAACGGATGCGTCAGCCTGAATCTGCTTTGCAAGACTGACAACGCAGTCAAGCTCCACTTTGAATCCAGCACATTGCTTTTGCAATTTGCTGACGTTTAATTGAATGTTGGTAATTGATTCTCCGACTTGTAGTGTCATGCAATAAGTGCCTTTTTCAATTGTGATTCTTTCATGTTGAAAATATCCTCAGAATTAAAGATCTTCTCAATCCAAGGTCGAACCCATAGATAGGTCGTGCCGATTTTGGCGTTGCGCTCGATCAGGTTCTTGGTCGTGAGCTTCTCACCACCATAAGTAACCCACAAATGTGGCGTCACATAGTGCGGCACGTACATCGCATCACCCAACCAGAACACCGGCTGCACGTCCGGGTGGAGCTTCTCGTTGTCCTCGCCGCGGTAGACAAACCGGCCATTAGTAAATTCCATCAACGCTCTCCACAGGTTTGCCAAGGGTTCTGAGTACTACGCAATATTCTGGCTCGCGACTGCTGGCACGACCATGGGCGTCGAAATAAACGTATCGCTTGCGACTGGCGCCGTCAGTCTCGTCAATTCGCCGCCCAAGTCTCCCAACACGGAAGCCCTGGCGCAGCTTTGCATCAATGTCTTTTGAGCTTAAATTAGGGAAATATTCAGCACATTGTTTTGACGTCATTGATCCATGATTGGCAATGATTTGTAGCGGATCTATTTTATTTTCCATTTCATTACTCATTAAACATCAAAAAGGAATGTCGCTGTCGGCGTCATCCTCGAAAGTCGATGCGCGGCCCTGTGGCGCGTTTTTCATCCGAGCTGGTAGGGTAGCCTCACCCGCCTGTTGAAAGCCGCTCCTGTGCCCGTCTGGATGCCTTTTTGGGCCATGATCGACCGCGGTGGTCGGTTCGCAAGCGTTTCCAATGGAAATCGCAGCGTACTGCATCCCGCTGGCAGCGGTTTTGATCGTCACGTCCAGCCAGTGCATAGCGCCGTCTGGCAAGCAAATGCGGCCCTTGTAATCGGCGTGCCAGTCCTCGACCTTTTTGTCATTCGGAAATGCAGCGCCCTTGCCAGGTTTCTGCTCGTAATTGCCTTTGGCTGCGGTTGGTTTATTCATTTGATTCACTTTAAATTGTTTCTCAGGATTTGGTCGGTAACAACTTCGGAAAGTAATTCCTCCATTGTTTCAACCTCGGGTTGTTTGGCATCAATTCGGCGTCTGATCACCGATTCAATTGCCTTCTGCATTTGCGCCGACGTCATGTCCAGCGCAATTAACTTATCGACCGTGTTGCCACTTATTTGAGCACCTTTTATTTTTTTCAAACCTCCTCTTATTTCTTTAGTAAAATTAAATATAGAGTCATTCATCTTAGTCTTAGCTCCTTGTCGAAGATCTTAGTCTTAGCTCTCTTAGTCTTAGATCTTAGTCTTAGATCTTAGTCTTAGATCTCTACGCGCACGCGTATATGAAGAAAAGTTATCCACAGGGTTGTCCACAGGGTTGTCCACAGGTTTGGGGGTAGTTATCCACAGGTTATCCACAGGTCAACTTGAGGTGCTTTTGAGCGATTTTTCGTACTCTCTTTTGATTTCTTTTACGATCTCCTTTTCAGCTTCAGAATAATCTCTGACGGGTTTTCCATTCAAATCCATTAGTCTGTAGGGCATCCGTTCCAACCGTCTTTGGGCTTCTAAATTTGCCTTTTTACTCATTTAAGATTCTCTGCCAGCCAGACCGTGACGCTACCTTCTTCGGCATATTTTTTGGATACTTTGAGATACATTACTTGGGCATCGTCCTCGTAAACCACGCCGTTCATCCCGTCTAGCACGGTCTTGGCAATGTTGTCGACGTCTGGTCGTGATGGGTATACATCGCCATCTAACGCTGCCTGGCGCTTTGCTTTTGACCAGCTCAATGGAATGCTCATGGTCGCCTCGATCATGACTCTCAACGGCGTCCTGAGCGGTTCTCTGCCGGCCATTGCCTCAGCAGCTCGAGCTGCGATTAGTGACTCATAGTCCCGAGTGACAGCCGGTGTGTAGCTCCTGGGCTTGCCGCCAGCGGTAGAGAACCGTGGTCGACCCTTGCCGACAGGTGGCCCTGGGATAACGAACTGAAGGGTAAACATCTGATCTCCGAGTGGGAACGGCAGATGATGCACGAACTTGATGGGCTTGTGGAGAAAATTTGTACTAGGGTTTGTCCCTAGAAAAAAAGTTGCTCTACCCCCTTGTTTATGGTTGTCAACCTCTGTACAGTTCTACTCATGCGCTGCACGTCGTGGCGCACAACCGGAGCCAAGAAATGAAAGATTACTCAGTAACCGTCAAAGACAATCGAGATTGTGTTGCGGTCCTGGCGATTAGTGGCGCAAGCGTCCAAGAAGCCCTAGAGACCGGCCTTTCGCTTAGCGAGATTTGTGAGCAGCTTGAAAGCAGCGCTTTCTGGAAAGCTGTCGAAAACGGCGAAGTAAACGCTCGCGCCGTTATGGTCGACTCAACCGATCATCCTTTGCACTAATCAACCACGGGGGCTTCTGCCCCCAATCAAGGAGCATCATGAAAATCATATTCACCAGAAAAGAAATCGAGGAAATCATTCTCAATCACGTCAACCGAGAAATTTACGAAGATTTCAGCAACGAAATGCGCTTCGACCGTTACGACGACGAAAATTTTGTCACCATCAAATCAGCCGAACCAGTTATTGAGGAGCCAAGCAATGAAACCTGAACACGATTCCAACTTGACAATCATCCTGGCGTCAATCGCGGTCGGCGCAATGTCGGCAATCTGCTTGTTTCTCGCTCTCTCTGGAGGTCTGTAATGGTCGGCAAAGTAACCCCTAACACGATGCTGTCAGCATCCCGCGTGCCGGCCCTGCTGGGCCATTCAAAGTACGAGACACCGAACGGTGTCCTCACGAGCGTCATAAACGCTCTACAGGACGCCCCAGAGCATTTTGAGACCAACGAAGCAATGCATTGGGGCAACCTGCTCGAAGTGCCGCTTCTGCTTGAGGCAAGCGCACGCCTGGGTCTGTCGCACTTAGTGTTAGACCATCCCAAGCCCTACTTTCATCCTGACGCGCCGATTGCCTGTTCGCTTGATGGCCAGGGAGACGGCAACGGTCTGGTCGTGACAGACAACCCAGACGCTGGTGTTTATGTTGTCGGCGCCGAGTCAATCACGCTGGATGGCGTCGGCGTGCTCGAGGCAAAGGTCACCTCGGTGTATCCCGAGGATTACCCAGCTCTCAGCCGTGGCCCTCTCCAGCTCCAGGCGCAGATGGATATTACCGGCGCCAAGTGGGGAGCTGTCTGCGTCTTGTATCAAGGCACCGAACTGAGGATATTCCTGTTTGCGCCCCATGAAGAAACGCAAGCGTTGATCCGAGCCAAAGCGCGAGAGTTTGAAACCAAGCTCATGCACTGGACCGAGACTGGTGAAGTTGAGTGGTACGACCCTGCTAATCCAGAAGAATTTGGCCACAAGTGGCCAGGCGATCCCAACCTTGACAGCGTGGATCTTGGCGAGTGGGGAGCTACGCTGGCCGAGCGGATTGTCAAAGCAAAAGAGCTAATCAAGACGCTGGAAACCACAATTACTGAAGACGAAACCGAGCTCAAGGAGCTGCTTGGCAACGCGACGCTGGCGCACGCTGAGGAGTTCCGTATTTCCTGGCCAATCCGCAAGTACCAGGCGCAGCCGGAGAAGGTCGTACCCGCCAAGCCTGCGCACTCAATGCGGCAGTCAACAGTCACAATCAAGGGACCAAAATGAACGTCTACAAGAAACTGATGCAAGCCAGGGTAAAGCTGCTAACGACAGAAATAAAAAAATCAGGCTGGAACGATTTTGCTCGTTATCACTATTTTGAGTTGGGAGATTTTATTCCTGCGATTCACAAGATCTTTGATGAGCTTGGATTGTGCGGTGTTTTCACTTTTGAAAATTCAAGCGCAACGCTGACAATCCACGACACAGACGGAAGTGGCTCAGTTGTTTTTTCCAGCCCTGTTGTCTCTGCGACCAAAGTTGAAAAAGACGGAACGCAAAAGCCAGAATCAATTCAAGACATGGGTGGGAAACATACGTATTTTCGGCGCTACCTTTGGCTGATGGCGCTTGAAATAACAGAACATGACTCAATTGACGCTGGCAACAATGCGGACCGCAAAACAGACAAACCAGAAGGAAAACCTATAAATCCGCTTGATGCTGTGGCCAAACCAACGCCAAAGCCTACTGAGCCGCCGCCAGACGTTATTGAGTTTGAGGATGGAGCTGGTGGCACCTGGGCGTTGCGCGTCCCTAACGAAGCCAAGCCACGCTCAATGAGCGCTGATGAAGCTGCATGGGTTGTCGAGTTCAATGCGCTGGCTGACGCGGTGATGAAAGCCGGCAAGATCCCGCCGGCAGATCGCATCGCCAAGCTCAAGCTCTTGCGTACATCCAATGACGCTGAGATTGCCCGACTGTCGATGGTCGAGCGTGCCAGGTTCTTGCAGACCTTCTCGGCCCGGATTGGCGCCCTTGATGCGCTGATGAAAGCAGCGGCATGAGAATGGCTCAGATCCGATTATTGGACGCAATCGGTGGGTTAGAAAAGAGCCTAGGCCGGTTGCCGTCCATGAATGAAATAGCCAGGGTTCTGGGCTGCACCCCCCAGAACGTCCACAAAATGATTAAACGAATGAGGAGCAAGAATGAAACGGTGTCCTCCCTGCCACGGGAATTGCAATCAGGGACGAAATTGTCCAGCAAGGAACAAAAATGATTGATAGATTAGATACCTGCAATCCCGATCGGGAAAAATCTGCAAGAAAACCTACTAATAACAAAGCACAATTACCGAACGGGAAAGCCATGACACGAGAAGAAATTATCCGCATGGCGTGGAAGGCAAATCTACCGTCGTGCCATATAACGCACCCTAAAGCTCTTGAACGCTTTGCCGCCCTTGTCGCCGCGCATGAGCGGGAGGAATGCGTGAAAGTGTGTTTAGAACAAATAGAAGCCTACACAAGCAGTCAATACACTACAGACCCTTTAGGTGGTTATCGTGAACGATTTGGAGCAGCAGGATGTGCCGCCGCCATCCGCGCAAGGGGCGAGAAATGAAACACTGCTGGCCCAAGAAACTGTATTACGTCTGTTGTCGTTGGATTGATTACCCAAAAGGCGGCGGCAGAAACTTTATTGCGACTAAACATTTAGGTCGAGCACGGTATTACGCCAAGCGTCTAAAGCTCAAGGTTCGCCAGATTGATGTACGGATTCGTGGCAAAAAACCATACGTGCTTAAAGGAAGTTGGCTATGAGCGGTGGACATTTTGAGTATCAGCAGTTTTATCTGCAACGAATTGCTGACAACATTGAACAGGCAATCCTTGAGGATGAACGAGATACGTATGACGAGAAATACAGTCAAGAAACCATCGAAGTGATGAAAGGGACAATCTCATTACTTAATATGTGCTACACCCTGGTGCAGCGCATTGACTGGTTTTTGTCTGGTGACGACAACGAGGAAACTTTCCATAAGCGCTTAAAACAGCAGCTAAACAAGGAACAATCAAATGAAAATGTGGGTTGATCCACCCGAAGGTTGGCGTTACGGGTTTCCCAAAATTTGGGACACAGAGCTGCACGACAATATGCTGCACTGGTTAGACGACCGCGGATACCCGCCAGACTTGCGTGACCAGTACGGAGAATATTTCTTTGTGCGGCAATGGTCCGTTACAGACGACGCTTTGGGAATTTAGAGCGCAGACACGTCGATTAGTTCGCCACGGAAATCAAGCATTCCCTCAGAGTGCTTGATTGCCAGTTCAGGCAGCAACAGCCGGGAATCTCGGAATGTCAGCACGGCAAACCCAGATCGCCAGTTGACTGGGTTGTCTTCCAAGTAATCATTGAATTGCTTCCCATCAATGTCTGCCAGTGTTCCGGTGTCAACCCCATAACGGTTTCCGCGATAATCCGTGTACGGCGTGACTTTTGCCGAATGCAAGTGCCCTGTAACGATGCTGATGCCGCTGCCCATCGTGTTCGTATGGGTTGCGTGGATGCCATTTTTATATCGGTGCTTGACCACTACCTCATCCGTTAACCAGCAGCTCCAGCACGGCTTCCAGGCTTGGAAATGGTCTCGCAACGAGAACCCAACCACGCCCTCGTAACCAGCAGCGTTAGCCGCTAGAAAGTTCTCAAACCTTGAGTCATGGTTACCCAGTGGCCAAATGAGCTGGACGTTGTGGCGTGCTGCTTTGGCAACCGCCTCAATCTCTGCCAACGCCTCCTGGCAGGCGTTAAGCTCCTCCTTAACACTAGGTTGTTGTGTCCACCCAATTCTAGGGTATCTGCTGATTGAAGCCCCATCAAAGGCATCGCCGTTGTTGATCACAGCATAAGGTTTAAGCTGGCTGATCGCCCACAACAACCCCTTGAACGCCGTTGTGCGCAGCCCTGGCCAGAAGTGTGCGTCAGAGAATACGATCACCGTGCCGTCCGTGATGCCGGCGTTGTGACGTGCTTTTGTCAGATGATGCGTTTGCAGATGCTCAAACGCTTTGGCGTTTACTGCGGTTGCTTCAAGTCTGATCTTGAGCTTAGCTTCCAGTCGCCGGCGGTTGTTGTGTGCCCAGCGCTCAGTGAACCCAAAAAAGTTAGCAACCTGTGTCGCGCTTTTGAATTTCTGCCACGCAACCAGAAAATCCTCGTCGGAGATCTTGGTTTTTCCAGCCATTTTTTAGCACCATTTGTTTCGTTGGTGCTAAATATCACGCAAGGGTTGCAATGTCTAGCGCAAACGTATTGATTTATATATTTTTTTTCGCAAAATCCTCAACCGCGTTGACCCGACGTGTCCAACCCTTGCCAAACACAGCATAAGCCTTCAGTTTCTCAAGGAATCTCAGCCTGAGATCGCTGTAATCTTCAATCAGATCAACCGCCTTTTCACGTTTGACCGCAGCCAGAGTAACCGGACCAATGACGCCATCGTCATCCACGCCCAAGATGCGCTGCAAGAATACAATCGCCTGTTTGGGTCCACTGTTAACCGCGCAATCAAAGACGCAGTAGTCAAGGCCAGCCGGCAGCTCGTCGCCCCACACTTTGTTCCAGTAGCGCCCCCGGTAGAGCGGAAGCACGTCAGAAACGTCCAGATCGCGCATACACTGCTCGTCGGCACTCTCGCCTGTCCAATCCTCCCAAGTGCGCTTGGTGACGCCGTGGTTGGTCATTCCACCTGGGTCTGATGGATGGTTGCAGTAGCCACCCTCAAACCCAAGCGTCAGATCTAGCGCTTTTTGAAAATTGTCTTTCATTTAGACGCAACCCCTTGCACTTTCTCAAAGGTTCGTAGACCGCCAAGCCCCAACATTCCAAACATCAGCTCCCAAAGCGTTGCATCCAGCGTCGGCATATCTCCAACCTCAATCCCATTGAGTCGGGCAACATAGGAGCCAATTGGTCGCAAAACGTATTGATAGGCAAGTGCGGTGGCGCAGACCCATCCGATTGCCGGACGCCAGCCGGCAACAAACAAGCTGCTTGATGCCGCTTCGGTCTTGTTTATCTCGAGCTGGCCGACGATCTTGGCAAGCTCGCCAGACTGTTGGAGCTTCAGCAGCTCAAGCTGAGCGCTGGCCTGTTGCGCTGGGTCTGGCCAGACCCGCTTGATGATCTCACCACCAAGCCCGAGGATCGCCTCGATGCCGATCATTTGGACCAATGGCTAATGACCCAACCGGCAGCGGTGCTGATGCCGCTGATGACCGCCATTCCGAACCAAAAGCCACCCTTGCTTTGATTAGCAAGTTCCAACAGTTTCTTTATGTCGGCTTGCATATCTGCGACTTGCTTCTCCAGCAAATCGACCTTGGCAATTAACTGACCATATTTGACGGGATCAATATCTGACATAATCAATCTCTCTTTTTGACGCCAGCGCCAGGCTCAAGTCTACGTTGCATTTTTCTGGTTTCAAACATTTGGCCAATTTTACCAGCAGCACCACTTGCGATAGGTGGCAATCCCTTTGCAGCCAAAGCAACGTCAGCAGCTCGAGTAGCCATGCCGCCACTCTGTTGTGCAAGTTGAGCAACAAAAGTGTTTGAATTGTTTACAAACGATCCGGCTGGTTGCTCTTTTGTGTATCGAAGCAAATTACCAAGCGTCCGCAATTCTTTAAGTGTTGTTGGATTTGCTCCAGCTTTGAGCTTTTCTTCAAGCGCAGCAAGGGTCTTGTTATATGTTGCCTGGTTGACCTTTCCGGTTTCTCCCATGCCGCCCTTTTCACGCAGATGGTTGATCAACGCGGATTCAATGTTGAGTGCGCCAACGGAGCCTTCGCCAAACGTGTCCCGCATGAGCTGGATCTGACTAGCTGGTGCGCTTTTGGAAAACACGTGCTTTTCCATGAACGTGTCAGGAGGCGCACCATTGACCGCAGCATCGTATGCTGGATCTGCTCTAAGAGCGTCAAACCGTTCTTTTGCTGCGCTTCTTGCTTGATCGGCAATAGATTTCAAGCCTTGAGCTTCCTGCAACAACGGCAGATCCTCAAGCGCTTGGCGCACTAGGCTGAGAGCGTACTTTGCATTTCCATCGCCAGCCCTTTCAGCTTTACGAATTTCAGAAGCCAAATTTGTTCTGAGAGCTTCAAACTTTTGAAAAGTCATAGGCTCACCAGCTTCAAAAGCATTTATTTGCTTTTCAATTGTCGCCGGCAAAAACTCAGCTTTCAAATTTTCGTTAAGCAAACCTTTTGCGTTTTGTACAAATTGCGGTGCGTCAATAGGAAAGCTGCCGCCAGCGGCATCTTTTAGAGCTTTATATTTTTCTTTGATGTCCAGGTTTCTTGCATTGTCAATCGCTTGATATTCACTAATCTGCCTGACGCCGTGGTCATACATTGACCCTCCGACTTCGTTTTGAGTGGCGCGATCATGAATGTCTTGAATTGCTTTTTTTAACTTTGGGTCTTGTTGATTGAATCGTTCAGCCAACGGTGCGTGTTTCCCGCGCTCGTTAAGCTCATACGACAATGCGCCGACGTTTTGAGTAGCCTGACCTTCTGTTAAAAAATCTGACCCAAGACCAAGGGATTCAGCTTCAAGATGACGTTGCAACGCTGCCAAATTAATTTGATCGCGTGAAATACCTTGCAGTCTTGCTTGCAATTGTGGGCTTGCTTGCGCGATTGCAGCATCAATTGCTGCGACGTCTGTTACCGCTGCCGCGCCAACGCTTCCCATCGGAGCCAAGACGCCAGCAGCCGGCGCAACGGATGCCTTTGCTTGCTTATCTTTAACTGCTTGCAGCTCTCGTTGCGTTGGCGCTTTTGCAGCCTCGGCCAATGCCGCTTCCTTGGCTGCTTTTTGTTCTGCCAATTGACGCTGGACGTCAGCGTAAACAACGCGAGGTTTTGGCTGTCCCGGTGCCGGAGCTGCCGGAGCTGGTGCGCCGATGCCTGGCTCGACCCGTGGTGCCGGTGCCTTGGCTGCAAACTGGTCGCGCAACGCTTGCTCGGCGCCATAGGTAGCTGCGCCAGCCTTTTGGCCAACCTTGGCAGCGCCAGGGATTGGCAGCAGACCAAGCGACCCAATCATATTCTCAACGTCGCCAACCGGAATGCCAGTCTTCTCAGCAATCCATGCTGCACCCTTGCCGACGTTCTCGCCGATGTAGTTTGTCAGTCTACGGGTGGCTTCGGCTTTGTAAGCCGGATCTTCGCTGATACCCAGAGCACGGCCAAACGGGTCTGTACGTTTCTCAACAAATTCTTGCACCGACTTCTGAGCTTCGGCAGCAGGAACGCCCATAGCACGTTGTATCGCATAGCTTCCTTGACCAACAAGACCAGTAAGACCGCCAGCAGCAACGTCAGCCATAGAGACGATGCCTTTCCCAAGATCGGCCATTGAGCCGACCTTATACTCCGTTTTAGGCGCTGCTGGCTGTGGAGCAACGGTCGTTGTAGGGATTTGCGCTGGCGTCGCCGCTGGAGCCGTTTCAACGGGTTTTGGAGCCAATCTATCCTGCATGATCTTGCGGATTAGATTGCCCTCTGGAACGCCCAAAGAGCCAAACGGTGACAGCTCCGACAGCTTTGGTGGTGCTGGTTTGGGTTGTTCTGGCGTTACGGTCTTGGCGCTTTGAAGCAACCGAATGACGTTATCTTCTGGCTCGCCGCCCTGATCGGTTTGTGCCTTGGCTTGTCGAGCTAACGCAGCGTTGAATTTGTTAATGTAATTGGTTGGGTCTTTGGTGATGTGACCACCGTAGAGCGCCAGCCCTTTATTAAGATCGCCACCGCTCTTGTCTACAAAATCTTGTAGATGCTGCCGTGCCGCTTCTCGAGCCTGTGGTTCGTTGAACGGATCGAATTTGATTCCTTGCTTAGCAAGTTGAGCAACGGTGTCAGGCATAAACTGATACGCACCCATCGCCCCAGACTTAGGATTAACTGCCTTGGGATTGTTGCTGCTCTCAATTTCTCGCAGCGCATCAAGATGCGCCTCGGTAACCATCGTTCCCGGTTTTGCACTCTGCAATAAGCGCTCAACATTATCCATTACAAAGATCCGGTTTCGCGCAGACGCTTGATGTTTCTATATTTCTTGGTCAGCTCGTCAATCTGCTTTGGCGATAACCCTTTAAGAATAATTTCTTTAGTGACCTTTTCTTGTTCTTTTGGATCTTGAACCAAATCCTCTAACCCCATCAGCTCAAACACTCTTGAGTCGGAATTCTTGGACCATAGTTGTTTGAACGCTGCATGGTTGGAGTCACCGTATCGTTGCCGGAACAAGTCAGCAGCAGCGCCCTCAGCCTCGGTCGCTAAAACGTCGCCATAAGTGCGTCGTGCAATTGAACGCAGAACTTCGGGAGCATATGTCTTGTCGCCGTTGGCGTGCTGTGCAAGCCCTTGACCAGCAACGGTATCCAAAGATCCACCCTTAGCTTGGATCAAAGAAATTTGAAGGTTTGCAAGATCTTTTGAGAGTTGCTGATAATTTGGATCGCCCACAAATTCTCGGATTTTTCGCTCTGCTGCGCCAAGAACGCCAGTTGATCGAATAGCGTTTTTTTCAATCTCAGTAGCTTTAGAAACAACCTCTTGAATGTTGCGTCGGGTTGTTTGCATTTGTGGCTGAATCGACACCAAACCATTGACGTACTTCATTCCGATTTCTCGGTCGGCTTCTTCACCCTGCGCCGGCAGAAAAGCAGTGCCTTGTTGCCGCACTGGGTAACGCAATCCAGGCATTGACATAGCGCCAGCAGTGACGCCTTGTGGCTGCGCCGGTGCTGCTGGTTGCATCAATGGAACGCCTGCGCCTTGCTTGTTAGCCGGCCCGGTTTCTGACAAACTTAAATCCACTGGACGCTGCTGGATGCCCGTTGACAACGGCACGCCGCCCGTCTGCACGCCTTCCTGCGGCATCGCCGGCATCCCGGGTCTTGGGCCAACTTGCAATGGCGCAAAACGATTGCCGCCAGGCTCTGCAACCGCATAACCCGGAACGCCTCCTGCGCTGACGTTTGGTGCGCCAGCCGGTGCGAGCAATTGCTGTTGTTGTCCAGCAGTCTGAGATGCCATCAGGTTTCGGAACATCCACTCATTGACTGGCGTTGAATCGCCGGTCTCTTGAGCTTTTGCAAGATTGCTATACAAGGATGCCGCAAAGTATTCGGCAGCGTCCTCTGGCACGCCAGCGGCAATAGCTCGCCGCTTAGCTTGCAACACGTCCTTGATTGCCGCCTGTGGCGTTGCAGCAGGATTGGCAAATGACCGTTGTTGAGTCAGCGGTGCAAAGTTCTGGCGCAACCGATCCTCAATGCTGCCGGCTTGGTTAAACTTAGCAACCTCTGCGCCGGTAACCGCCTGACCGCTCAGAGCTTTCTGTCGAGCAATCTCAGCAGCTTGCGTCTCTTGCAAGGTTTTGAGTTCAGTTCGAGCCTTTTCTTGCTGGATCGGGTTCATTGCCTGTTCTTGCTCAAGCGCCTGTGCGCCTCGAGCTAGATTCAGCAGATTGCCAGCGCTACCCAAAAAATCAATCGGCTTGACGCCCAGCGGAATGGTTGGATCAAGTGCCATGATTTAACCGATTGTTGGAGAGTAAATGCCCTGAATGCTTTGTTGCGCCCCTTGTGGAATAAGCGCTGGTTGAGAAGGTCCAATCTGAATCGGTGCAGGAGCTTGTTGCTGGTTAGGGTTCCGCAACGCCTGGAGGTAGTTATAGCCACCAATGTTGCCCAACGCGCCACCGTAAGCATTCGCCGCTGCAACCTGGCCAGCACCTTGAACTGCCGCCGAACCAGTCGCCAAGCTCGATAGGTTAGTACCAAGTGCTTGATTTGCCGCGTTGACTGCCGACTGCCCAGTCTGTCCAATCCCAGCAATTCCGGCCAGCGTGTTGTAAATGTCCTTGCGCTGGTTTGAGAAGTTCTGAAAAGCGTTCTGATAGGCGTTGCTTGCGTAATCCTCGGCAAACCTTGTAATGCCACGGTCAATATCACTGCCACCGCTGCCGCCAGCATTCAGACGCTGCCGCGCAGCTCGCTGACCTTCCTTCAACATAAACTCGTAATTGGGAGCCAGGCTTGTCTTGAGATCTTCTGGACCAAACTGCTTTGTCAGGTAGCCCGAGCCGGTCTGCATCATTGGCTGACCGTTGGCGTCCAACATGGGCTTGCCCTGCGCGTCAAACATTGGCGTCTGACCGCCTAACATCCCGCCGATTTGACTCAGCGATGTGTAGCCAATTCCGCGATACGGAGCTTGCTGTTGATTGATTAAATCAAATTGACGTTGCTGAAGATCGGCAGCGTACCGAGCTGCGTCTGCCTGAGTATTTGCTGATGATCGCGCAGCACCAGCACCCAAAGCGCCACCAAGCAGACTAAGACCGCCACCAATGACTGCTGGACTAGAAATTAGGGCCATGAACGGCATGATTAAATTCCTTTGCTGATTAACACAGCATCAATTTCGTTCTCGTCTGTCTCATCCGTTGCATGGATGCAAAACCATACGCAATTCTGCAACGCTTCAATCTTGTGGTGCGTGCCGGCTTTGATTTCAATGCACGCTGGAGCGTTGTAACTTTCGACAGAATCATCAGTCGAAACAATGACTTGACCCGATGCCAGTATACTCAAATGGGTATAAACGTGCTTGTGGGTTGCAGCAACGTATCCTCTCGGGATAAACATCTGCTTGGCATAGATGCCGCCTGAGAAATGATGCTCCACTTGTGGGTCGGCATCAAATCGGCCAGCAATCCCTTTTACAAAATCATCGACTTTCATTAAGTATACAGCGGCAAATAGTAAGTTGTACCGTCAGCCACAATTGGCAACCATTTTGCAATGACTGTGTGCGATCCAGCCGCCGCTAAATTGTTGACCGTTACCGTGCTAGACGTCGTGAGCGTGGTTGCGCTGACTGACGTACCAGCAACCGAGCCACCCGTGATTGCAACGGAGCTGGCATTCTGCGTGGCCATCGTGCCAGCACCAGAAACGTCAGCGATCGGAATCGTGGCGCTTGCCATCAGCGGTGTCGTGCCTGCGCCCTTTACGTAGCCGGTCAGCGTATTGGCGCCTGTGCCGCCTGATGCCACGTTTACGGTGCCGCCTAATGTGACCGCGCCTGGTGTTGCCGTTGCCGGAGTCAATCCAGTCGTACCGCCGGAAACAGTATTCACCAGCCCAACGCCGACCGTGATCGTTGACACGTTAGGGTTTTGCAACCAGATCAACCATTCCCGCGCCGGTCGTTTGGTGATCGGATCTAAAAATGGCGATTGCGGGTAGCGCAGATAACTTGTTGCCA
>Ga0209400_1001411_pt1 | contig 19310 bp, 16 predicted proteins | sample M_130807_EF_Meta_FD_187313 | JGI IMG/M metagenome (GOLD analysis project Ga0209400, IMG submission 187313) | Freshwater microbial communities from Lake Montjoie, Canada to study carbon cycling - M_130807_EF_MetaG (SPAdes) (version 2) | ecosystem: Environmental > Aquatic > Freshwater > Lake... | reverse complement strand
CCGTTGCTGAAACGCCAATAGCGACGCCAGCACCTAGTGCTGATTAATTCTCGTGATGTGGTGGTTTGTCTGACTTAATCTCTTCTTCGCGCCGAGATTGCTCGGCGGCGGCTTCAGGATCGATCTCATCTGAAGTCACGTTTGGAAAGAGATCACTCATGGAATTGATTCTACATCGTTAAAGGAATGGGAAAAACATGTTCGAAAAGTTAGGCCACTTCTTAGTCAAGCACCGTAAAGGCGCAGTCGTGCTCTTTGTGGTTGGAATTCTCGTGGCAGGTGGATTCGGTTCCTTGGCCTTTAGTCGTCTTGATTCAGCTGGTTATTCAGATCCCAACAGTGAGTCTTACAAGGTTTACGAGTATCTAAACGATGAACTGAAGTTGTCTGATCCTTCAGTTGTGGTTGTTGTTGATGCAGGTTCTATTGATGTCACAGACCCAACAATTGTCCAAAAGGGATTAGCGCTCGAAAAGAAGATCGCACAAGAAGAGGGTGTGTCAAAGACGCTTTCTTATTGGACTAGCGGCGGAGAGCCAACTTTAAAGTCAAGTGACGGTAAGGCTGCATACATTCTTGTTTATGGCGAGAATGATCCTTTCTCAGCGCAGGGTCAAAATCTTGGCGAACTATTCCAAAAAAACTACGATGGTTCATATGACGGCCTGACTTTATATGCCGGAGGCGCTTCAGTTGTCGGCCATGCGATAACAGAAAAGATTTCTGAAGATCTAAAAATTGCAGAGCTAATTTCAATTCCTCTGACATTTATTTTATTAACAATTGTTTTTGGGGCTTTAGCTGCATCAGCAATGCCACTGATCGTTGGTGTTGCGGCAATCTTGGGAGCATTCTTTGTCCTTTACCTGTTCACCCTCTTTACAAGTGTCAGTATCTACGCCCTCAACCTGACGACAGGTATGGGTCTTGGGCTAGGTATCGATTACGCATTGTTAATGGTTAATAGATTCCGCGAAGAGCTGCATCGAGGAAAGAGTGTGGAAGATTCAATTGTTGCAACCATGGGCAGCGCCGGAAAGACAGTCTTTTACTCTGGCATGACTGTGCTTGTAACTTTGTTCTCGCTTACCTTCTTCCCGTTACCGTTCTTAAAATCATTTGGATATGCAGGTGTGTCAGTTGTCGCAATCGCTGTAGTCGGGGCGATTGTTGGCTTGCCAGCAATTCTTGCTCTGATGGGATCGAGAATTGATAAGGGTGTGGTTCGTCGCTCTGCAATTACGCCAAAGGAAGATGGCCGCTGGGCGCAAACAGCGCGCCTAGTGATGAAGCGTCCCGTTGCCGCAGTAGTCCTCTCTTTAGTAATTCTTGGAGTCATGGCGGCGCCAATTACTAACATTAAATTTTCACAAGGCGACTCACGAATGTTGCCCGCTACTAATAAGGCAGCCATTGCAACAGCCCTTCAGGCAGAGCGATTCCCTGGTCAAACCGGAAATCCAATTGAAATCATCATCAGAGATGGTTCTGACAAACTAGAAGAAATTAATGCATACGCAGCTAAGGTGGCGAAGGTTTCCGGGATTGTTGCCGTATTACCTCCAGAAACAATTGGCAAGGATGTTCGTGTAGTTGCGTATCAAGAAATGTTGCCAAGAACCCCTGACTCACAAGCATTGATCCACAATGTTCGAGATGTTGATTCTCCGGCCGGAACATTGGTCGGTGGTGTTGCTGCCGATTACACAGATTCACAAGATGGCATTGCAAGGACATTGCCGTGGGCATTGGCCTGGGTCATGCTTTCTGTTCTTGTTCTGATATTTGTTTTCACTGGTTCAATCATTTTGCCAATCAAGGCAGTACTACTTAACTTCCTTTCCCTTGGAGCAACAATGGGAGCCCTAACCTGGGTCTTTATTGATGGCAACCTCCAATGGCTTGTTGGTTCATTCACAGTAACTGGAACGCTAGACACCTCCATTGTTATTTTGATTGCTGTAGTTGTCTTTGGACTATCTATGGACTACGAACTCTTCTTGCTGTCTCGTATTCGTGAAGAGCACTTGGCTGGAAAAACTAACGTGGAATCTGTGGCCGTTGGTCTACAAAGATCAGCTCGCATTATCACAGCGGCGGCGCTGCTACTGGCAGTTGTTTTCGCTTCATTTATTACAAGTGGAGTTACTTCAGTCAAAACAATGGGCTTTGGAGTTGCACTAGCTGTGATCCTGGATGCAACCATTGTTCGAGCTCTGTTAGTGCCTGCACTTATGCGTTTATTTGGTGAGCGCAACTGGTGGGCACCTAAGTGGATGCAACGATTTACCATTACTCACTAGTTGCCTTTAGTCTTGCCACATGGATCTAATCGCTTCCTTGCAATGTAAAGATCAGCCTGGCATCGTTCACGCGATGACCTCAGCTGTGCTTGCCTGTGGTGGAAACATTATTGAGAACCAGCAGTTCACAGATCCGAGTACAAATGAATTCGTAATGCGCACACGCTTTGAAACATCACAAGGCCTTGAAGGTGCTCAGAAGAGTTTGAATGAAGGTTTAGCTAAATTTAACCCTTCATTACATATTCGACCTACTGCTCAAAAACCACGAGCACTTGTCATGGTTACCAAAGAAAGCCACTGCCTGCGTGATCTCTTGTATTTAGAAGAGCTCGGTGAACTCAATATTCAAATTCCTCTTGTCATTTCTAATCGAGAAGATTTACGCACTTTGGTTGAATCTCATGGAATTAAATTTCTATATCTCCCGGTTTCTGCAGAAACCAAGGTGTCTCAAGAGGCGGAGATATTGAAGCAGATCAGTGACCTAAATATAGATTTTGTGGTCCTAGCCAGATACATGCAAATCATGTCGAAAGAATTCTGCAATAAGTTGCCAGGAAAGATCATTAACATTCACCATTCATTTCTTCCTGGATTTAGAGGTGCAAAGCCATATCACCAGGCCCATGAGCGTGGCGTAAAGATCATTGGAGCCTCTGCTCACTTTGTAACAAGTGATTTAGATGAAGGACCAATCATTGAGCAAGATGTTGCACATGTGACCCACATCGCTACACCAGAAGAGTTAATCGCAATTGGTCGCGATATTGAGCGCAGAGTTTTAGCTAAGGCTGTGAAGTTTTACGCAGATGACAAAGTATTTATTGTTGGAAAGAGAACTGTAGTTTTTTCTTAACTCTCCTATTTAAATCTTGTTAATAATGTGTCCCCGGCGGGAGTTGAACCTGCGACCTACCGCTTAGGAGGCGGTTGCTCTATCCACTGAGCTACGGGGACTAACCACACCAACGGTGCTTGGCAAAGGTTATCGGTACGGATAGCCTTCCCTAGAATCCAAAGTGGGTTCGAAAACAACCCGAAAGGCCAACCATGAGAGCGCTCGTTATCGGCGCAGGCGGAGTTGGCAGTGCAATCGCAAATATCGCATCCCGTAAGTCATTTATCACTAAGTTGGTTATCGCTGATTACGATGCTTCAAAAGCGCACGCTGTCACCCAGAAAATCCAAGACCCACGATTTACATCAGTGGAGGTGGATGCCGGCGATCTGGCAGCTCTTGAAGGGTTGATCCGAAAGGTCAACCCTGACGTTGTGGTCAACGCGGTTGATCCGCGCTTTGTCATGAACATCTTTAATGCAGCTAAAAACGTTGGTGTTAATTACATGGACATGGCTTTGTCGCTTTCAATTGCTCATCCAACCGATCCATTCAATAAAGTTGGCGTGAAGCTAGGCGATGATCAATTTGCCCAACATGACCAATGGTTAAGCCAAGGCAATTTTGCACTCATTGGAATCGGCATCGAACCTGGCATGAGCGATATTTTTGCACGTTATGCCCAAGATTATTTATTCAGCGAAATAGATGCTGTCACGATCTTGGATGGTTCCAGTCTTACAGTTGATGGGTATGAATTTGCTCCATCATTTTCAATCTGGACAACAATTGAAGAGTGCCTCAATCCCCCATTAATTTGGAATGAAGGCTGGCACACAACCACGCCATTTACTGGTGGCGTGACCTTTGATTTCCCAGAAGGTATCGGTCCAGTTGAATGTGTTGATGTTGAACATGAAGAGGTTGCTTTAATTCCACAAAAGATTAAGGCAAAAAAAGTTGCCTTCAAGTATGGCCTCGGCAATGACTTTATTGAAAAGCTAAAAACTATTCATGCACTTGGTCTGTCAAATAAACAGAAGGTTAATTATCACGGAATGGAAATCGCTCCTCGTGACTTCTTAGCATCCTTATTGCCTGATCCTGCAACGATTGGTCCTGTTATGCACGGTAAAACTTGTGCAGGTGCTCATGTTGCTGGTCTAAATAAAGAGGGAAAGCCATACGCCTGTTACATCTACAACGTCGTTGACAATGACTGGTCGATGAAAAATTATGGTGATCAAGCAGTTGTGTGGCAGACCGCGATTAATCCAGTGATGGCAATGGAGTTAATTGCTAACGGCACCTGGAAACCTGCTGGTGTTGTTGGTCCTGAGTGGCTTGAACCAAAGCCATTTTTAGATTTAATTGAGTCATACGGAAGTAGCTGGCATATTCGGGATGAAGATCCCGCAGGAATCGGGCTTTAAATGGGATCGTGGGCGTTAGTTACTGGAGCAACTGCTGGAATCGGTGAGAGTTTTACTAGATTACTTGCAGAAAACAATTACAACATTGTGCTGGTTGCCCGCGATCTGCCACGTTTGAATGAGCGAGCAGTGCAACTTCAGACACAGTACAAAGTACAAACACATGTTATTCAAGCTGATCTTGCAACTGATGCAGGTTGTGCGGTGGTTGAACAGTACATCGCAAACAACCAGATTGAAGTACTAATTAATAACGCCGGTTTTGGAATCAACAAGGCATTTACGGTGTCAGCATTAGATGCTGAACAGCAGCTATTGGATGTTTTAGTTCGCACACCGATGCGTCTTATGCACGTGGCACTTCCCCTTATGAAACAACGCAATAAAGGTGTTGTGATCAATGTTTCTTCTGTTGCCAGCTTTATTGCTGGTGGCACATACAGCGCTGCAAAGTCTTATCTGACTGTGTTGACTGAATCACTTCATACCGAACTTGCTGGAACTAATGTGAGAATTAGTGCGTTATGTCCTGGATTTACCCGCACCGAGTTCCACCAACGTGGACGTATGTCCATGAAGGGCTTACCTGACTTCATGTGGCTTGCTTCTGACACATTGGTTGCAAAGGCCTGGAAGGATGCACTGAAGGGTGAGGCGATATCGATTCCTGGATGGCAATACAAACTCTTGGTCTTTGTAATCCAAAGATTGCCACGATCCATTGTCAGAAAAGTTGGCATGAGCGTGCGAAGAAAACAGCGTAAGTAACAGTTATACCTGAGAACTCTCGGCGGGTTATCAGAGTTCTTTAAGCACTTGGTCGCTAGAATTACCATCATTACAACGAGAGGTTCTTTCATGTTTCGTAAAATCGCATCATTCTCAGTAGCACTAGCTGTCGCAGGTGGCGTCATGGTGGCTATTCCAGCCGAGGCAGCAGCCAAGATTTCAAATGGTGTTGCATGTACTAAGTCAGGATCAACTACTAAAACAAGTCTTGGAACATATAAGTGCGCAAAGAACCCTCTTGTATCAAGCACCAAATTAACTTGGCTTTCAATTGATTGCATAAACAGCGCAAATTCTGCTGTCAAAGCACAGAAAGACGCTGTTGTTACTGCAGCTAATTTCGCAGCGCAGCTTCCAATCATTGAACTTGGAATAACAACCGAGATAGCAAACCGTGCCGAGATTCAAGCTAAGTTAGATGCGGCAAATGTGCGCCTTGTCGCCGCACAAGGAAAGTTAACAGCTGCCAAAACTGAGGCCGACAAGAAAGTCCTAACGACGGCGGTTTCTTCCTGGACATCTGCCACACGTGCTTATGCAAGCAAGATTCGCAGCATTGATCTGACAATCAAGAAGCTTGAAGCGGCCAAGCTTGTCGCAATTAACAAGCCTGCAGAACTCGCAAGCAATGTGGCTGGTACTCGCGAAAGTGCAAAGCTAATTTGTACAAAGGGCCTCTAAAACACAAGTTCTCTACAAAAAACCCGCTGCCCTCAAGGTAGCGGGTTTTTTCGCACCTATGGATTCCCCTATTTTGTAATCAGTTAAATGTTCCTATCCTCAAAACATGCGAGTAGTCAGATTTTTAGGGCTCTGTCTGTTGGCTATCTATCTGCTTCTTGATCTGCTATTTCCAACAGCGTGGTCTGAGTTATTTGTATATAACTTGATTGCAACTGCTGCCATTGTGACAATTGCTTGTGCGCCGCACATCAGCGACAGAATTGCCAAGCCAAGTGTTGGTTTAGCAGTTACATTTTGGGCACTTGGCTCAGCCGTTGCCAGCTCTGCAATATTCTTTTCATCATCAACTGTCGCAAATACTGTCTCAAATATTCTGTACCTACTCTTTTACCCCTTTGCAATCATTGGCCTACCGCGCCTACTAGCAGCGCAGCGAAAACTCTCTCTTATTGAGCTCGTAGATTCTTCAATTTTTGGATTAGGTCTAAGCACGCTGGGTTCTGCACTGGTATTAAAACCGGTGCTCCCACATTTTGATGGCAACATTAGTGAAACCTTTTTTGCAATTATGTATCCGGCAGCAGACCTCATACTTGTGTGCGTTGTCATTGCGACGGTTGCTATGCAGGGATATTCACGGCGTGGGCTGGTGCTCTCGATCGGGGTAATAGTTTTTGCGCTTAACGACATTATCTATCTGTGGCAAAACATCAATGGTAGTTATCTCATGGGTTCAATCTTAGATATTGGTTGGGTTGTGGGTCTTTTGCTTATTGCAGAAAGTTTTTGGCAACCTGGAATTGATAGCAAGGCCCGCGAAGGAATTAATCCAATCCTAATTTCGATTTCGGTTTCCCTGAGCGCAACTTTGCTGGCCTTGATCGCAATGCGCCCGGATTACTTTCCGCGATTCATTTTGATTCCCGCAATTGCAACACTGGCACTTGCCTTTGCTCGAATGGCACTTGCCTTAACCCAAGCAAAAAATATAGGCCAAGAACGCATACTAGCTAGAACAGATGAATTGACTGGATTGCCTAACCGTCGCCGCTTGGTCACTGAGATCGATGCCTTTGTAGAAAAGGAAGGTGCACTATTGTTACTTGATCTAGATGGATTTAAGCCAATTAATGATGTGCACGGGCATGAAACTGGAGACAAGATTTTGCAACAAGTAGCACTTCGCTTCGAGCGTGCTTTGCCACATGGTGCTTTGTTGGCGCGGCTGGGTGGAGATGAGTTTGGAGTTTTATATGAAGGCGGACATGAAAGCGCAGTAGAAATCGCTTTGGCCTTGCGTGCAACACTCTCATATCCATTTCACATCAATAATCAAGAAATACAACTAGGTGTCAGCATTGGAGTTGCCAAGAACACTGGAGAAAAGGATTTATTGGTCCGTGCAGATAATGCGATGTATAAAGCTAAGCGCGAGGGTCTAGGGGTTTATCGGCTTTAATCTCTTGCAAGCGAGCCAAGGATTCAAGGCGCTCGATTGCATGATCAACGACCCGCTCTGAATATCCCTTGCTATAGCCATCTAGAAAGAGCCAAGGCTCATGAATTTCAGAGGCGGAAAGATGTTCAAGCTCCGGCACATACCTCCGAATGTAATCGCCATTTTCATCAAAGCGCTTTCCTTGTTCAATCGGATTAAATATTCGGTAATACGGTGAGGCATCGGTGCCACATCCTGCTGTCCACTGCCAACCATGCGCGTTAGATGCGACATCGTAATCAACTAAATGTTCGGCAAAGAAGCGTTCTCCAATTTGCCATTCCAGGTGTAGATCTTTAACCAAAAATGAGGCAACAACCATGCGGGTGCGATTATGCATCCACCCCTCTTTAATCAACTGACGCATTGCAGCATCTACAAATGGATACCCTGTTTTTCCTTCACACCAAGCTTTGAACTGTTTACCAGGCTTGTCATATCGCATCTCTGCAAACTTTGGTGCGTAGTACTCAAGATCTGTCATTGGATTGTTAAAGAGAACATCAGCGTAAAACTCACGCCACGCGATCTCTTTACGGAAAGTGTCATGGGCCTTACTTTCTCCAAGATTTTCAAGCAAAGTACGGGGGTGAATTTCACCAAACTTTAAATAAGTACTCATCTTTGAGGTGCCATCGATGGACGCTAAATTGCGATTTTCATCGTAAGTATCTAATCCGCTTTTGGTAAAAGCACTAAAGCGAGCAAGGGCAGCTTTTTCGCCAGCAGCAGTCACTTGCACGCCTTCAGGAAATGGAAAATCTGGAAAGTTACGGTACTTATCTGTTGGTTCAACTATTTTAAATTTCTTGGGAGTAACCGCTGGGGCTCGGTATCCATGTGTGCGCCATCCCCGATAAAAAGGTGTGTACACCTTGTAAGGGGTTGCATCACTCGGCTTTAGTACTCGACCAGGTGTAACAGCGTATGGGCTACCGGTCCGAACTAACTTTATTCCCGCCGCTTCAACTCGAGCATCTCGTTCTGCGCCATATCGTTCGTACTCGGCAGAGATATGAACTTCTTGTACGCCATATTGTGCAATAAGTTCTTTCAAAACTTCGACTTGATCACCTTCAATAATGTGCAAACGATTGCCAAGTGATTCATCTAGTGCTCTGAGCGATTGCCCCATATAAGCCAGCAGCTTCTCGCCAGCATCATTTATCTGTGTCTTATCTAGAATAAAGAGCGGAATGACTTGGTCTGCCGATTCAATGGCTGCTAATAATGCAGGATGATCATTGATTCGAAGGTCGCGACGAAACCAGATGATTGATGTTTTCGTCAAAGGCATGGGATAATTCAATCATGATGCAAGAGATTAAGCGTTTCCAAGTCCGAGGAGTGCCCGGCGAAGTCCTACGCCTAAATTTTGGTGCGCGAACCGTTGATTATTGGAAGCCCAACAAAGGATCAGATAAGTTATTGATTGCTCATGATGGGCAAAACGTTTTTGACGGCAAGTCTTCTACCCACCGAGGTCAAACATGGGAGATGGCACAATCGGCTATTCGCGTTAGTCGAGAGCTAGGAATCTCAACTCCATCAATAATCGGTGTCTGGCACAGCTCTACGAAAGAAAATCCATGGGGGCGGGGCAAAGATCTTGTCCCAGAGAAATACTTCCGCGAAGGCCTTGAAGTCCATAATGACTATGCAAAAATAATTGAGGACAAATCTCTCTTGCAAAGTGATAGTTATTTTAAGGAAATCTTTGAAACAATCGTGCCTTCGCTAGAAAGTGAGATTGACCCAAAGAACACTGCAATGATCGGCTCTTCGATGGGTGCCCTGGCAACTTTATATGCAGTTGCACAAATGCCTGAAAGATTCTCAACAGCATTAGCTCTTTCGCCTCATTGGCCATTTGGTGCTAATGGCTTAGTGGAAAAAACTATTAATTCTTTGCCACTTCCAGGCACCCATAAAGTGTGGATGAGCCATGGGACAAAAGGTTTAGATTCTGAATATGCGCCATACCAAATATATGCAGATCAATTAATGCACGAGCGTGGTTATCGCTCTAACAATTTCATCTCTCGTGTTTACCCTCGTACTGGTCATAATGAGAGATCTTGGGCAAAATACTTAGATCAACCACTTAACTTTTGGCTTGACTCTAAAACCCACACACCCTGAGTTGGTTTGTCTGTTTCTATCGAAATTGTGGAGCCTGCGCCTGAAATTCCATACAGACTCTCTTTGACCACATAGCCGTGTTTGGCTAAATCAATACTTGTTTTTACTTTACCTCTAGAAATAAAGACCAAGACAGTTTCCTTCTTTGATTCTCGCAAAAATGCCAAGCAATCATCTTCGACTAATACCCAGCGTAATCCACCGTTTATGAGTGCATCATGCTTCTTTCGGATAGCGACCAATTTCTTAACCTCACTTAAAAAAGCAGTATCCCAAGAACTTTGGTCTTCCCAATTAATGGTCCTGCGAGAATCCTCACCTGAAGATCCCTCTAGGCCAATCTCATCCCCTGCATAAATTGAAGGGACGCCTGGGTATGTAAGCAATAGCGTCATTGCCGTTAGATGTAAGCCCTTGTCTCCAAGTACAACAGTTCGCATTCTGGCTGTGTCATGGGAGTCCAGAAGAACCATGCTTGCAACAAGAGATCTCCACGGTATCGAGCCGTTAAATGAACTCATACTTGCAACTAATTGTTTTCCACTTATCTTTGGCATTGAAAAAGGCAGACCTTGAAAACCCCCGCCAATAGTTGTATTTAAATTAACCCAGTTCCATACAGGTCGCATAAAGCCCTGATAATTCATTGCACCGTGCCAACCAAATCCATTGAGGTCACTTGCAACAAAATCGCCGTTTTCTGCGACAAGCCAGGCATCAGGCTTAACTTGGTCCATCGCTTTACGAATTCCATGCATCACTTCATCATGCATGTCATCGGCACCCAGGCGGCCTGTCATGTTGCCAACATCAATTCGCCAGCCAGCCATTCCATATTTTGGCGACAACCACTGCTTCACGATCGACTTCTTTCCTTCATACATCTCTTTACGCAGTGCTTTCGAATGAAAATTCAACTTTGGCAAAGAGGCTAAACCCCACCAACCGACGTATCCGTGTTTGACCGACTTATCCCAGTAAAAATATGCCCGCTCTTTGGACTTCTTGTCCCGCTGGGCTTTAGCAAGCCACGGATGGCCAGCTCCGCAATGATTTGATGTTAGATCCCCCAGTAAGCGAATCTTTCTTTTTTTGGCTGCAGAAACTAATTTGAACATAGCTTTATCCCCGCCTAAGACGGGATCAACCTCGGTAAAACTACTTGCGTCATATCGATGGTTAGATCGCGCTGGGAAAAATGGTGTGAAGTAGATTCCATTAACGCCAAGCTCTGTTACATAATCTAAATGTTCTTCTACTCCTGCTAGATCCCCGCCGAATAACTCAGTTCCTGTTGCTTTGCTCTCAATTGAAGGAAGTTCATTCCATTCGCGAGGTATCGCCCAGTCAGGGATTGGTCGTTTCGCCGTGGATTTCGCAAATCTATCTGGGAATATTTGATAGAAAACAGAAGATCTAATCCATGCCGGATAAGCCGGAATGGCAACAATCTGAAAGTCGTTGTTTGAGTGCACATCATGATCATAAAAACCGGAAGCATTCAACCATTCATACTTTTCTACATCGACAAAAACAAATCTATATTGCGTGGAAAGATTCTCGATCTTTACCTTTACCGACCACCAACTCTCGGTTTGGCCCTTCTTTTCAAGAGTTAACTCAAAACTTCTAGGTTCTCCATCGTGATACAGTCGAACAAAAGATTTTGCAAAGGTATAACTGTGTGGAACACGCACGCGCAAAACGACTTTATCTCCTACTTTTGGAGCGGAGTTACTTACATAAATTTCACTACCGTCATGATGAGGCAATAGTGAGCTTGGCAGTTGGTAAGACAAAGCTTTCTCCCTTCGAGTTGCGTGCAATGGCCCGAATTTCAATCTTCTTTTTTGGAAAATCTATCGGATCAAGAAATATTGAGTATGGAGCTCCCGTATCGATACCTTGCGAGATCCACTTGGTACTTCCTGCATTTCTGGCAAAGAATTCAACGGATAAAAAGTCCTTTGAACTTATCCCAGCCTTGACCTTGTAGAAGCCAGTTAAGTCATCCATCGAAGAACTTAGTTTTGTAAATTTAGTAGCGAATTGGTCGATAGGACTGTTTGCCTTTAAGACAATTGTGGATAGTGCAGGAACGGTAAAAGTTACCTTGTTCTGGTTTGTTGTCACATCAGTTGTGCCAAGAATCTGACTCCATCCTCCAGCTGAGGTTGCGGTAGTGACCACTACGACCTCATCAGTGTCAGAGTTATTAAAAGCAACTAAATACTCTCTATTTTCCACAACATCTTTCTTTGAAATTACATATAGAGCGTACTTCGAGAATCTTTCAAGCATTGGGCCATTTGCTAAAGCTGGATTTTCTTTACGGATCTGGGCCAACTTGATCAAATACTGGGCAACTGGGCTCTGACTAGTCGCTGTAAATGAATTGCCATTCCCAATTGGAGAGCCGCCAATTCGAACCTCGTTTTTCCAGATTTCGATATCGGTTGCAAACATGTCTTGTCGAGCAAATTGATCCTTACCAGAATTTGTACCAGTCATACCAACTTCATCACCATAATAGACAACTGGAATACCACGAGAAAAATACATCAACGCGTTCGCTAAATTAGTTCTTGGCAACAACTGATCTGCAGGTTGAATGCGTTTGCTCGAAATAATATAACCAGCTCGCCCCACGTCATGATTGCCTAAAAATGTTATCAGGTTGCTAGCCGAAGATTGTGCGCTTGTGTAATAATCATCATTTTCAAAAAGAGCGGTCAATGCTCCAGCATTTGAATATCCCGAAGCATATTCTGTTGCCTTTGCTTGAAATGGAAAATCTAAAACAGTTTGAATTTTGTTCTGTCTCACATAAGTCATTAAGTTAAAAGTGCTGTAGTCAAAAACTTCACCAAAGATTGTAAAATCTTTGATGTTTGATTTGTTGGCGGTAGCTTGGATTAATGGTGACCAATTCTTAAAGAACTTATCATCAACGTGACGAGCCGTATCTACTCTGAATCCAGAAATTCCATAGGTCGATATCCATTTTCCATAGACATCAGCCCAACCTTTGTAAACCACCGGTTTTTCAGTCGCTAGATCATCAAGTCCATAGAAGTCACCGAGTTTGGTGCAATTTCCAACTCCCCAGCAGCTGCCCATATCTCCAACATTGTGATAATTATTTATGTCATTAAGCCAGGCTGGATTCTTTAACTTCTTGGATTCAGCAGGAATATATGGCGAATTTCCCAAGTACTTAATGACATCACCCGTGTGGTTTGTTACAACATCCAAGATTATTTTCAAGCCCAGTTTTTTGGCGCACTTAGAAAACTCAAGCATGTCAGCGTTAGTACCTAAATGAGGATCTACATTTAGAAAATCAACACCCCAGTACCCGTGGTACCCGGATCCAGCTCCTATTGCTTCTTGTTGCGCTACTACTGGTGTTAACCAGACTGCTGTAAATCCCAAGGATTTTATTCGCGCTAAACCATCATCGCCGGGTTCGCATGTTCCAGTTAATCCCTTTAAATCGCCACCGTGGTAAAAAGCGGTGAGCGATGTATTGAAACCACCGTTGTCATTATTCTTCTTATCTCCATCTTTATATCTATCTGGCATTACAAAATAGATTAAATCTTGGGAGAGTCCCACTTTTGGTGAGATTACATTTGCGCCAAAAGAGATCGTTGATAGTGAGAGAAAAACAGATACAAGTAGAGCAAGTGTAATCTTGCGTTTCACCTTTATCCCTTTACAGATCCGGCAGTGAGGCCGTTCACAATGTATTTTTGTAGTGACAAGAAGATGATGACGATTGGAATTGAAGCAAGAATTGAACCAGCAGCAAAAGCGCCCCAGTTACTTGCGTACTGACCACCAATAAACTGTTGTAGACCAACAGCAACTGTTCGACCGCTCATTTCTACCAAGAATAAGCGCGCAACAATGAACTCATTGAAAGTGCCAATAAAGCTAAGTAAGCACACAACTGCAAGAACTGGTGTTGCGAGAGGAATGAAAATCAACCAATAGGTCTGCACAGGGCTAGCGCCATCGATCTTTGCTGCTTCATCAAGTTCTGCGGGTATTGAATCCACAAAACCTTTGAGCAGCCAGATGTTAACGCCCATGGATCCACCCAAGTACACAAGAATCAAGCCTGCTTGGGTACCTAGACCAATCTCGGGAGCAAATGAGTAAACACGCTCCATGATTACATAGACCGCTGAAAGTGCCAAGATTGATGGAAACATCTGGACAAGAAGCAGTAATTGAATACCGAATTTCTTACCTTTGAACTTCAAGCGGCTAAATGCAAATGCTGAAGCTGCCCCGATTACTACTGAGCTAACAGCAACTACGGAAGCAATGATTAATGAGTTCTTCACCCATGACAAAAAGGGAATTTTCGGTGAAGAAAAGAGCATTTTGTAGTTCTCAAAAGATATCTCACGTGGAACGAATGAAGTTAAGTTGAGGCTTCCGGTTGGGTTAAACGAGGAGAGCACAACTAGATAAAGTGGAAACAAAGCAAAAGCACACATGATTATTGCAAATGTGTGACGCCACAGATTCTCTCTCAGCCATTTTGTCATCCGAAGGTCTCCATTACTTTTGATTTACGTAAGCCATAGAAGGAAATTGAAGCTACGAGGAAGAAAATCAAGACAGAAATTGCACTAGCAAGTCCGAAGTCAAGAATATTTCGACCGAACGCAATTTGGTATGTGTAGCTGATCAAAATATCTGTGGCACCTGCAATTTCACCATCTAAGGTGTTTCGTGGACCACCGCCTGTTAAGAGATAAATTAAATTGAAATTATTGAAATTAAATGCAAAAGATGCGATCAGAAGTGGCGACAAAATCTGCAAAAGCAATGGAAGAGTAATACTTCTAAATACTTGTCGTGGGTTTGCCCCATCAATTGCGGCAGCCTCTTGGAGCTCTGACGGAATCGCTTGCAAAGAACCAGAGCAGATCAAATAGAAATAAGGGAAACCTAACCATAAATTTACTAGCAGGACCGCAGCCCGAGCGAAGTTAGCACTAGAGAACCATGCAATATCCGTATTCAACAGATTATTGATTGCACCAAATTCAGTGTTGAACATGCCTCCCCAAATCAAAATACTCATGATGCTGGGCATCGCATAGGGCAAAATCAGAATTGAACGATAAATGCGTCGTCCGCGCATCTTTCGATTAAGCGCCAGTGCCAGCAAGAGACCGAAGGCGAAAGTGCTTAGAACCGTTAGTGAGGCAAAAATGACTGTCCAAATAAAGACTTTGATTAGTGGAGTTCTCACGCGTGAGTCAGTCACCAGCTTTGCGTAGTTTTCAAACCACACAGGAGCTCGCCATCCTGGTGTCAACATCTGCTCAGGTGATCCTTCAAGAACGAAGTTACCTCTGTTGTTGTCAACATAGATCTCTCCAGTTTGAAGATTCTTCATCGTGTCAGTTTTTTCATCGTAGGCCAGTGCTTGTCTAAAGACAGCGCCTACTCCTTGGCCTTCAATGACAATGTAATAACCGTCTAAGTATGTGTATCTAATTTTGGTGTAGGCATCACTTTTTGCTAATTCATCAGCAGAAATCTCAGTAAAGCCTGGTGCATTTGTTGCTACGCCATATTCATTAATTGTAAGTTGGCCAGCATCCAAGAAAGTTATCTCATCTTGGGTTGAGAGAAAGAACTTTTGATTGGCGATGTCAGATACTAAAACTGCATCAGATCCATCTGTAGCTTTTCCTGAAACAAGATCAAAAGTAGTTTGATTAGCATCGGGTTCAACGCCGCGAATTAGCACCTGCTCGATCGCAGCATCCTTGGCGATGTAGTTTCCGGTTTGATAATTGTAGGTAGACATTAGAACTGTAAAGAGAATTGGTGCAATTACAAAGGCAATGAAAAAGAGAATGCCTGGTACGAAGAATTTGAGCGGAATTGAAATTTTTGTGAAATAGGTAAAATTAATTGCAAAGATTGAAATAATTAGAAATACACCGATCGCGATTTCACCCGAGGCAACTGCGCTCTGAGCCAATAAGCTCAAAATGGCTGTTACGCCTGCAAGGATGATTATCTTGAGGATTAAAGCAAACTTACCTCTGAAAATACTGCTCACTCTTTTACCGCTTCCTTAGTGTTCAATGCTGCAGATTGTGAAAGTAGTAGCGTGGGCGGGAATTGATCCCGCCCACGCTATTGAACTTTTAGACTGTGAAAGTTTTAACTTCTAACTCTCACTCCCTAAGAAAAATCTCTTAGAGATCAGCCTTTCCTGCTGCGACGTTAGCCTTCCAAATTGCAGCAAGCTTCTTAGCTTCTACAAGTGGATCTTTTCCGTCAACCAAGACTGCAGTCCAATAAGCTGGCGCTGAATCCCAGTAGTTCGCTCCGCCAGCATTAGTGTTCAAGAACGCACCAATCTGTGGGATTGAAGACTTGCCTGCTGCAGCTCCCATAGCCTTCTGTCCGCCAAGTACGAGCTGGCTCATCTGAGCGCCCTTCTCGGCAGGTGGACGGCCTTCTTCTTTCTGGTAAGCAACTTGACCCTTAGTTGAAGCAAAGAAACTTGTTAGAAGTGACTTCGCTGGAACTGCTACTCCATGTGCTTCTGCATATGAAGTAAGGAATGCACCGCTAACAGATCCGAACATCTTGCCGTAAGTTCCGGCCTTTACACCTGGAACAGGTTGGATGTTCATTTCGAAGCCAGCTTCTGCAAAATCGCGCCAGTGCCAGTTACCAATGATTGCAAATGGAACCTTGCCAGCTAGGTAGTTATCCTGGCAACCAGTGTCAGTTGCTGGGTAGAAGCCATTGCTCTTGCCATTCTTATCTAGCAAGTATGTCTTCACGTTCTTAGCAAATGCTGTTGCATCAAAGCTCTTTGTGTAGTTAACAGTTCCGTCAGCGTTCATCTGGTAAGGCTCTGCACCGAGTGCTGAGAAACCTGATAGACCGCCCCATGACATTCCGCCGCCAGCAACACAAAGTCCAGCTTTAAGGCCAAGCTTTGTCTTGTTTGCCAAGTAGAACTTAACCATGTCGCCGTATGACTTTGGTGCTGTCTTTACTAGCTTTGTGTTGTAAACCATTCCAACGTTGTTCACATCAACTGGAACGCCGTAAAGCTTTCCACCGTATGAAAGGTCAAAGAATTGGCCTGGTGCGAACTGTGCCTTCTGCGCTGCAGTTAGAACTACAGGAGCAAGCTTTCCGCTCTTAGCTAGCGCTGGAACCCAGTCGTTACCTGCAACGAAAATATCTGGACCTGTTGTGCCAGTTGCCTTATCAAGTGCATCTTTCAATGCATCGTAGCTTGAGAAAGATACGACCTTGATTGTGCTTCCTGGAACCCAGTCGCTCTTCTTTGCAAAAACTTTAACTAGGTTTGGTCCGCGTGTTTCATCGGCCCAGATAAGAATTTCACTTGCGGCTTGTGCAGGAACAATTGTCACGCCAGCGGCAAATGACAATGTTGCAGCAAGAGCAAGACCCTTAAGTAGTCTGTTCTTCACTAATTGTTCTCCTTTAAGATCCGGAAGCCTCTTCTTGGGTGTGCAGGCTTCCTAGTAAGCCCATCCCACTCCTTTTCACCCTCAAATGCAACAAACTGCAACACATTAAGCGGGTTTCGGGCGTACTTTTATTGAATTGTTATAAAGAGGCAGGCTTGCATAGCCATTTACAGTTAGGCGGTTTTAAGGTGCATTGGGTGAGATTCTGAGGTTCGATAGGGCAATGGCCGATGAGATTGTCACCCGTGAAGAGATCAGAGCCATGCGCCGCTCATATGGTGATGCCGGGCTGGAGACTTTGCCTAATGATCCATTCGAAGCTTTTGCACTGTGGTTAAAACAAGCACATGAAAACACAGTAATTGTTGAAGCAAATGCAATGGTGCTTTCAACATTATCAAGTGATTCGCACATCGAAACACGAACTGTTTTGCTGAAAGATATTTCTGATGGTGGATTTACATTCTTTACAAATTATGAATCTCGTAAAGCTCATGCAATAAATTTAAATCCAAATGTTTCATTGCTTTTTCCTTGGTATGCAATGGAGCGACAAATTGCAATCAGCGGAGTTGCTGAAAAAGTTTCGGAAAAAGAATCAGATGATTACTTTGCAACCCGTCCATGGGGATCACAAATTGGTGCATGGGCAAGTCATCAATCATCACCATTAGCAACACGTGGCGAATTAGAACAACGATTTGAAGGTGCATCGCAGAAGTGGCCCGAAGGAACTGCTGTTCCACGCCCTACATTTTGGGGTGGATATCGCGTGATGCCATTAAATATTGAGTTCTGGCAAGGTCGATACTCGCGTTTGCATGACCGTCTTCGCTATGAGCGGGCTAACACCACCGCCGATTGGGAACTCAGTAGGTACTACCCGTAGTCTTACCCCATGAGCGCAGAGATAATTATTCCCTCAAGTATTAAGCCAGTAGATGGTCGCTTTGGTTGCGGACCATCAAGGATTCGACCAGAGGCGTTGGCTGCACTGTCGGCAAGTGGTAATTCAATCCTTGGAACATCGCACCGCCAAAAGCCAGTTAAGAATGTCGTCAAGCGCGTTCGCGAAGGCCTTACCTCTTTATTTGATCTTCCAGAGGGTTATGAAGTTGTACTTGGTAACGGTGGATCAACAGCGTTCTGGGATATCGCAACATTTGGATTAATTGAAGATCGCTCGCAGCACTTAGTTTTTGGCGAGTTCTCTTCAAAGTTTGCAGCTGCTGCAAAGGAAGCACCATTTCTTGGAGAACCAACTGTCATAAAGAGTGAGCCTGGTTCACATCCAGTTTCTGTTGCTGAGGCCGGCATCGATGTTTACGCAATGACTCACAACGAGACAAGTACTGGCGTTGCAATGCCGATCATCCGTCCAGCTGGTACTGATGGAGCACTTGTTCTAGTTGATGCAACTTCTGCAGCAGGTGGCCTCATGGTTGCTGCCAAAGAGTTTGATACCTATTACTTCGCACCACAAAAGTCTTTCGCATCTGATGGCGGGTTGTGGATTGCAATTATGTCTCCTGCTGCAATTGCCCGTGCTGAAAAGATTAAAGCAAGTGGCCGTTGGGTTCCAGCATTTTTTGATCTTGGAATTGCAATTGAAAACTCACGCCTCGATCAGACATATAACACTCCAGCTCTCGTGACATTGATGTTGCTTGCAGAGCAAATTGAGTGGATGAATGCCAATGGCGGACTGTCATTTGCTGCAGGCCGCAGTACCGCCTCATCTGAGATCTTGTACTCATGGGCGGAAAAGACCAGCTACACCACCCCTTTTGTCACAGATCCTGCAATGCGCTCAAAGGTGGTTGGAACTATCAACTTTGATGATGCAATTGATGCTACAAAGATATGCGCAGCACTTCGTGCCAATGGAATCGTTGATACAGAGCCATACCGCAAGCTTGGTAAGAACCAACTTCGCATCGGTATGTTCCCTGCTGTTGACCCAAGTGATGTTGAAGCACTTACCAAGTGCATCGACCACGTTGTAGCAGCGCTTTAATGCCAAAGAGTTTTCAGCGCGATCGCTTTTTCTGGGTCGTGGCGGTTCAAACTGCAATCGTTAACTTCTATTTAGGTGGCTTTGGTCCTGCGCAATCACTATTACGC
>Ga0209400_1001410_pt1 | contig 19320 bp, 19 predicted proteins | sample M_130807_EF_Meta_FD_187313 | JGI IMG/M metagenome (GOLD analysis project Ga0209400, IMG submission 187313) | Freshwater microbial communities from Lake Montjoie, Canada to study carbon cycling - M_130807_EF_MetaG (SPAdes) (version 2) | ecosystem: Environmental > Aquatic > Freshwater > Lake... | reverse complement strand
GGACGAGGTGTTCCCGCTGGTGGAGGTGGGCTCCAAGGACGCCTTCCGCACCATGGACGTCTTCAGCGCGCGCGAGCCCGTCCCGTTCGACGACTTCATGGAGGACTGGCGCCACTACCGGCAGGTCCTCCTCGAGGACGGCTCGATCGGTGCGGGCGCACAGGCGGACGAGCCGTACATGGAGGTCTTCGTCGACAGCTGGAAGGGCATCGAGGTGCAGGTGCCGCCGGACATGCGCGAGGACATCGAGCGCATCCTCGGCCGCCATGGCCTGGAGGAAGTGGCGCACACCTGGCCGCCCGAGGTGGACGAGCGCGCGGAGCCGCCGCTCAACGTCCGCGAGATCCTGGTCCTGGAGGACGAGGAATGCCCGGACATCGACGAGATCCTGTTCCAGCTGCGCGAGGCGTGGGGCATGGAGCTCGACGCCGACCCCGAGGACAACCTCGACGAGGCAGGGCGCCGGCTCGGCCGCACGCTCTGGCACGTGGTGGCCGTGGTGGAGAGCGCCGACGAGGATCACCCGCGCGCCGGCTACGTGCTCGCGTGGCTCACCGCCGCCGGCATCGGCGAGATGCAGCGCATGATCGAGTCGCGCATCGAGCTGCAGGATGAATGGCGCTTCCAGGGCCAGTGGTACTCGATGGACCGCGTCGCCTACGACGAGCGGCCCGACTCGCTTGCCTCGCTCGCGCCACGACGCGCGCAGAGCGAGATCCACGAGTTCCGCATCGAACCGGCGTGAGTCGCGTTCCTCAACCCTTCGCGTACAGCCCGCGCGACGCCATGTAGTTGCCCACGGCCGGCAGCACCAGGTCTCCCAGGTCCTTGCCTTCCGCCATGCGCTTGCGCACCTCGGTGCTCGAGCTGTCCACGGGCTCGATGGGCAGCGTCCACGAAAGCCACTTGGCCGCCCATGCCTCGTCCATGTGCTGGGCGAGGATCGCCGGCCATTCCGCGCGGGTGTGCGGCGGTCGCAGGATCACCACCGGCGTGGCCAGGTCCACCAGGTCGCGCCAGTCCTTCCACGTGCTGAAATTCAGTGCCTGGTCGCTCCCCACCACCAGTCGCAGCGGGCCCTTCATCACGCCGCCCTCGGCCTGCATGCGCTGCACCTGGCGGACGGTGTCGATGGTGAAGCTTGCGCCGTCGCGATCCATCTCGATGGGGAGCACCACGGTGTCGGCCAGGCCGTCGAATGCGAGCGTGCACATGGCCATGCGGTCCGCGGCGCTTGCCTTCGGTCCGTCGGCGCGCTGCGGGTTCTGCTTGGCGGGGATCACCAGGAGCTGCTTCGCCTTCAGGATCGCGTCCGCGCCCTGCGCGATCTCCACGTGGCGCCGGTGCGGCGGATCGAACGAGCCGCCGAAGATGACGATGGGGCGGTCGGGCGCGGCGTGGACGTTGGGTGCTTCGGTGTCTGTCATGGGGAGCCGCGCATTGGAACAGATCAGCTGCCTGCGTGCTTGCCAGCAAGCGCGCGCTGCAGCGCGTCCATGGCCAGGAAGCTCCGCGCGCCGAGCTGGGTGACCGCGCGCACCATCCACGGTCGGCGCGCGAGCGAGCCCGCCACGCGCAGGAGCCGCGTCTTGCCGCGCTCGTCGGTCCAGCCTTCCACCCCGAGCGGCAGCGATTCAGTGGCGCCGTCGCTGATGCCGCGCACCACCGACCACCGCCACTGACGTGCGATGGCCTCGCGGGCGAATGCCGCCGACTCCATGTCAACGATGTCGGCGCGGTTGCGCGCGGCCTCCTCGCGCTTGGCTTCCACCGTGGCGAGCGGCGCATGCACCGAGATGCAGCGCACCCGCGGCAGCGTGGTGAGCCGTCGGGGGACGAATTCCATGGTGGCGTCCTCGTCCACGATGGACGCAATTTCCACCGCCTCCCCGGAGGGCACGGAGGGGCGCAGGCTGCCGGCCACCCCCGCCAGAACCACCGTGGAGCCGGCCGGGGGGCCGCCCTGACGTGCCCATGCCGCCACCGCCGCCGCGCCGGGGCCGCAGCACGCAAGGTTCCAGCCTCGCGCCGCCGCCAGCCGACGGAGGGCGGATCGCTCGAATTCCAGTGGGCAAACGATGTACATGGCCTGCAGGGCGTGGGTATACTCTCCCCCTCACTCGCCGGCCCCATCGTCTAGCCCGGTTCAGGACACGTCCCTCTCACGGATGGAACAGGGGTTCGAATCCCCTTGGGGTCACTCTCCCCGCCGCCCTGTCCAGGCGTCGGAACTCAGCAAAGCTGCCCGCCCGCGGGGCAGCGTCACGACCGGCCCCATCGTCTAGCCCGGTCCAGGACACCTCCCTTTCACGGAGGTGACGAGGGTTCAAATCCCTCTGGGGTCATTAGTCTTCTGGGGTCATTAGTCTTCTGGGGTCATTCTCCTTCCGGGAACACAGCGTCGCGCGCCTCCAGATTCGGGGGCGCGTCTTCGTTCCCGGGCCTTGCACGCGGCATTTCATCAGCGATTCCATTCGGTGATTCCCGGTTTCGGGGCTACCTTTGCTCGGCCCGGGGCTATCGCTACGGCCACCTTCCCATGATCCACCACACACGCACGTTCGTTGCCTCCTTCGCCGCGCTGGCATGCACCCTCCATGCGGCTGCCGCCATCCGCTACGTGGATGCGACGCTTGCCACCGGCGCGGGCACTGGCACCAGCTGGGCCGATGCATACGCCGGCCCGGGAGCGCTGCAGGCGGCGCTCGCGGCGTCGGTCTCGGGCGATGAACTCTGGGTCAAGGCGGGCACCTACCTGCCGTCCACCTCGGGCGTGCGCACGGCAAGCTTCACCATGAAGACCGGCGTGGGGATCTACGGCGGCTTCGCCGGTACCGAATCCGCGCGCGACCAGCGCAACTGGCGCAGCAACGTCACGGTGCTCTCGGGCGACCTCCTGGGCAACGACAGCGGCACCGCCAACCTCACCGACAATGCCTACCACGTGGTGGTGGGCACGGGCGCCACGTCCACCGGGGTGCTCGACGGGTTCACCGTGCGCGGCGGAAACTCCAACGGAGCCTCGGCCAGCAACTACGACAAGGGCGGCGGCATCATCGTCTACGCAAGCGGCGCGCCCACCGTGCGCAACTGCGTCTTCAGCGGCAACCGCTGCACCTTCGGCGGCGGCGCGGGCTACATCTTCACGGCGCAGGCGACCTTCACCGACTGCACGTTCGATTCCAACGAAGGTGGCAGCTACGGCGGCGCGTTCGACACGAACAACGTGACCAGCACCTTCACGCGCTGCATCTTCCGCAACAACGGCGCAGCGCGCGCGGGCGCGGTGGAGACCTATGGCGCGGGCAACACCACGTACGTCAACTGCCTGTTCAGCGGCAACCGTTCCACGGGTTCGGGTGGCGGCGCGGCGCTGTGGATCGGCGTCTCGAGCAGCGTGGTCACCGCGCGCAACTGCACCTTCTCCGCCAACGTGGCCACCAGCGTGGCCGGTGGCGTGAACACCACCTCGGGCGGCACGCTCAACGCCGCCAACTGCATCTTCTGGGCGAATACCGGCCCGGGCGGCACCACCGCCGCCAACCAGGTGAACGCTGGCGGCGGCACCAACAGCGTCAGCTGGTCGGTGGTGCAGGGCGGCTTCACCGGGACGGGCAACACCAGCACCGACCCCGTCTTCACCAACGCCGCGGGCGGCGACTTCACGCTCGGCGCCGCGTCGCCGGCCATCGATGCCGGCTCCAACAGCCTGGTGCCCGCGGGCACCACCGTGGACCTGGCTGGCCTGCCGCGCTTCGTCAACGTGCCCGGCGTGACGGACACCGGCTCCGGCACCGCGCCCATCGTGGACCGCGGCGCTTACGAGGTGCAGGACAACACGCCTCCGTGCCTCGCGGACCTCACGCACAACGGCGTGGTGGATGGCAGCGACCTCGGCGTCCTGCTTGGCGACTGGAGCGGCAGCGCCTCCGGCGACATCAACGGCGATGGCACGACGAACGGCGCGGACCTCGGGCTGATGCTGTCGGCGTGGGGGCAGTGCCCGTAAGCATGCGGTAACCGCCGCCCGAGTGCACGCGCGGGGCCGCGCCGAGATATTTGCTCCCCACGTGCCTTTCGAGGCGGTTTCCATGATGGCTTGTTGGTGCGCCTTGCGTTTGTACAGACAGTTGCGCTCTGTTAAGCGGTTATTCGCCACCTACCAAGGGCCACATGAAGACCACGCATCGCACCGCCTCCGCCTCCGCCTTCGCCGTTTCCGCGGTTGCCGCCTCCGGCGCCCACGCTGCCATGACCGGCGTCACCGCCACCAACTATCAGGTGGCTGATGGCGCCCGTCGCTACTCGGTGATGGACGTCTACGTGGACTGCACCGGGGCCTACGACAAGCTGGTGAACTTCTACGGCACCACCACGTCCGACAGCCTGGTGCGGACGTCGCTCAACGGCAACTTCAACACCGGCTCATCGCTGGTGGCAGGAAACGGCGCCGCCTTCGCGCAGGCGGCGGGTACCAGTTGGATGCCCTCGATCGGTGCTGCAGGCAACGCGTGGGACTCCTTCGTGACTATCGGCGCCCGCACGCAGGACGCCGGCGCGGGGGTTGCCGCCGACAACTACTTCACGAACGCCAACTCCGCGGGCGCCGACACCGTGGCCGGCGGCTCCTACCAGGGCGCCTACGAAGGCGCCGGCTGGTACACGAACGCCCCCACGGGCAACCACGTCTACGCCGGTACCTACGCCGACAAGCGCATCATGCTCGGCCGCTTCAGCGTGGAGACCACGAACCTTGCTGCCACCGACGTGTTGACGCTGCAGTTCAAGGGCAACGTGACCATGCGGGTGAACGGCCTGAGCGCAGGCGCGGGCACGGTGATCCAGCCGTCCTTCAACCAGACCTTCACCTACGGCTTCGTGCCGGCACCGGGCGCGGTGGCACTCCTTGGGCTCGCGGGCCTGGTGGGCAGTCGACGCCGCTGAGTTCGCGCGGGCGGGGTGCCCGACTCGTTCAAACCTCTCAACGCCAAATCAAGATTCAATTGGTTCACGATCTCCGAGACAGAAGGCTTTCACATGCACATCAAGCTCACATCCTCCTCGTTCGTCGCTCAGTCCTTCATTGCTGTTGCCGCATGCGTGGCCGCGCCTTTGTTTTGTGCGTCTAGTGCATCTGCGCAAACCTACAGCATTGTTACGGCTTGGGGTCTCAACTCCACCGATCAATGCACCATTCCTGCCGCTGCCCAGAGCGGCGTTTCTGCTATCGCGGGTGGTTCCTACCACACCATCGCTCTGAAAGATGGCGCGGTTCTGGCTTGGGGTTCGAACGCGTGGGGTCAATGCACCATTCCTGCCGCTGCCCAGAGCGGCGTTTCTGCTATCGCGGGTGTCGGCAATTCCACCATCGCTCTGAAAGGTGGCGCGGTTCTGGCTTGGGGTGCCAACCAATACGGTCAATGCACCATTCCTGCCGCTGCCCAGAGCGGCGTTTCTGCTATCGCGGGTGGTTCCTACCACACCATCGCTCTGAAAGATGGCGGGGTTATGGCGTGGGGTGACAACCGCTACGGTCAATGCGCCATGCCTACCTCTGCCCGTAGCGGCGTTTCTGCTATCGCCTGTGGTGCCGTCCACAGCATCGCTCTGAACAATGGCAGGGTTCTGGCGTGGGGTGATAACTACCTCCGTCAATGCAGCATTCCTACCTATGCCGAGAGCGGCGTTTCTGCTATCGCGGGTGGCGCCAATCACACCATCGCTCTGAAAGGTGGCGCGGTTCTGGCTTGGGGTGACAACCGCGACGGTCAATGCGCCATTCCTGCCTCTGCCAATAGCGGCGTTTCTGCTATCGCGGGTGGTTCCTACCACACCATCGCTCTGAAAGGTGGCGCGGTTCTGGCTTGGGGTAGCGACCGCGAAGGTCAATGCGCCATTCCTGCCTCTGCCAATTGCGGCGTTTCTGCTATCGCGGGTGGTGGCTACCACACCATCGCTCTCTATCGCGATGCACCCTCATACCAAGCTGAGATTGCCGCGCTGACTGCTCAAAACACCGCCCTCACCGCCCGCCTCAACTGCGGCGACCTCAACGGCGACGGTGAAGTGAACGGCGCCGACCTGGGCAAGCTGCTCATCAGCTGGGGGCAGTGTCAGTGAGCCCACGCACGCCACAACGCATGTGAATCCACGCCCCTCGCAGCACACACTGCGGGGGGCGTGTGCGTTGCGGCGGGGCGGCGTCCCCCGTCGGCGGGCGTTAGTCTGTGCGCTGCCATGGACGCGCTCGAAGCAATCACGGTCCGCACCGCCTCGGCCACCTATTCGGTGGAAGTGGCGTCCGGCGCTGCGCGGCACATGGCCGAACGGATGGCGGCCGCCGGGCTGCGCCCGTCGCGCGTGGCGGTGATCTGCGACGTGGCGGTGGAGTCTTCCACGGCCGCGGCGGTGGATCGCTCCCTGTCCGCGGCTGGCATGGCGGTGGCGCGCATCGGCATGCAGGCCACCGAGGATTCGAAGACGCTCGGCACGCTCGGGGATCTCTGCGAGCGCATGCTTGCCGACGGCATCGATCGCTCGGGCGCCGTGGTGGCGGTGGGCGGCGGCGTGGTCGGCGACGTGGCCGGCTTCGCGGCAGCCACCTACATGCGCGGCATCCCGTGCGTGCAGGTGCCCACCACGCTCCTGGCGATGGTGGATGCGGCGGTGGGCGGCAAGACCGCCGTCAACCTGGTGCGCGCGGACGGCACGCTTGCCAAGAACATGGTGGGCTCGTTCGCGCAGCCGCGGCTGGTGGTGTGCGACCCCGAGTGCCTGGCGACGCTCCCCGTGCGCGAGCTGCGCTCCGGCCTGGCCGAGTGCGTGAAGCACGCGGTGATCGCGGACCCCGCCATGCTGGCGTGGATCCGCGGGCGCATCGACCCGATCCTGGCGCGCGACCCCGCCACGCTGGCGCAGCTGGTGGCGCGCAACGTGCGGATCAAGGCCGAGGTGGTGGGCGCGGACGAGCGCGAGGACGGCCGCCGCGCGGTGCTCAACCTCGGCCACACCTTTGCGCACGCCATCGAGTCGCTCCTGCACGGCGAATGCACGCACGGCGAGGCGGTGGCCATCGGCACCGTGGCCGCGTGCCGGCTGGCGGGCGTGCTGGGCCACGGCGCACCAGACATGGAATCCGCCGTGCGCGAGACGCTGGCCGCCATTGGCCTGCCGGCAGCGCTTCCCGCAGCGCGGCCGGCCGAGGAACTCCTCTCCGCCATGGCGTCCGACAAGAAGAAGCGGGGCGGGGCGCTCCACCTGGTGGTGCCGTTCGCCTTCGGCGACGTGCGCGTCCTGGGCGATGTGCCGAACGATGCCGTGCGTGCCGCCTGGCGCGCCGTGGGCGCCGGCTGACCGCGTGCCGCCCGCGCGGCGCGCCCGCCGCGCCGCAGAGGAAAGATCCCCCATAATCAAGGCACCGTGCCGCGCGCGCCGATCAACCGGATGCCGCACGGCTGCGGCGCCTTCACCCTGCACGGACGTACGGATGCGCACGATCGCCATCGTCAACCAAAAGGGCGGGTCGGGAAAGACCACCACCGCCATCAACCTGGCCGCCGCGTTCGCCGAGCGCGGCGAGCGGGTGCTGTTGGTCGACATGGACCCGCAGGGCCACTGCGCCGCGGGCCTGGGCGTGCCGGAATCGCGCATCGAGTTCGGCCTGGCGCAGGCGCTCCTCTGCGAGCCGCCCGGCGGCAGCGACCCGCTTGGCTGGCTGTGGGAAGTGTCGCGCGGGCTCCGGCTGGCGCCGTGCACCGTGGCGCTCGCGGGACTCGAGAGCGCACGCGGCGGGCTGGCCTCGCTTGCCGACCGTGACCGCCGGCTGGCGCGCTTCCTGGAGCGCGTGGCACCGAACTTCGACCGCTGCGTGATCGACTGCCCGCCCACCATCGGCTACCTCACCTTCAACGCCCTGCGCGCCGCCGACGAGGCGCTGGTGCCCGTGGAGACCGGCTACTTCGCGCTCCGCGGCGCCGAGCGGCAGATCGCCACCATCGGCGCGCTGGTGGAGCAGGTGGGCCGGACCATGGCGGTGCGCGTGGTTCCCACGCTCCACCGCGACGGCAGCCAGCTCTCGCACGACATCCTGGGCGCCATCGGCCGTAAGTTCACCGCCAACATCGCGCCCGCCCCGGTGCGCGACCACGAGGTGCTCCGCGAAGCCGCAAGTTTCGGGCAATCCGTGGTTTCCTTCGCGCCGGGCTCCGCCGCCCACCAGGATTTCCAGGCGCTGGCGCAGTGGGTGGCGTCGACCGATGCTGTCAATATCGCGGAAAGTGCGGTAACCCGTACTGGCGCGGACGCGATCAACGGGTATGTTGGCGTCTCGATGGCCGCCTCGGCGTCCCGTGCGGACGCACAGGAAGTTCCGCGGCTTGCGGGCGCCGGGCGGGCCGAAGAGCTCGCAGAACGGATGCGGGTCGGTCCTTCGCCCGCGGCGACAGGCGACTCGGGTGGCGCCGAGTCGAGCACGTGATTCATCGTGCTCGTTCAACGCCCTTCGGTCTCTCCCATGGCGCTCTCGGCCACGCGGTGTTTGCCCCTGCAGTGAAAGAAGAAGCAGACGGAGTACGGATGACATCAAACAGCGACGCATTCGGAAGTTTGGCTGCGCTCTTCACCACCCCGTCGGCGGGCGCAGGCGCGTCCAGTGAGCCATCCTCACCGGCTGTCGGAACGGTCACAACCCTGCTCGTCTGCAACGTCCCCGTGATGGCGGGACTTTGGGTGAGTCAGTTCGCCCATGAGGTCGGCCGCGTACACGGCGCAACCGCGTTGGTGCGGTTTGAGCGCGAGGATGTCACCGTGGAGCTGCTTCACGCGGATGGGCGGCAGGTCCCCCCGTCGGCGCCGGATGCGCTTTCGGCGTGGCTCCCCAAGGCAGCGACAGGATTTCGGCGCTGGTTGCTCTGCGTGCCCGCGGACGCGCCGCCGAGCGATGTGCTCGCTGCAGGCAACGACCTTGTCGTCCTGACCGGCGCTGACGAAGCGGCGGTCACCGGTGCCTATCTCCGCCTGAAGCAGATCGTCGACGAAGGAGTCGAGGCTGGCATCCCATTGCAGCGGGTTGGGCTCGTGGTGGTTGGTTCCATGCCCGAGCAGGCTGCGCAGGCTTCGGCCCGCCTGGGGGACGCTGCGCGGTCCTTCCTCGGCGTCGACGTCGAGCTGGTCGCTTGCCTCCCGCGGATCGAGCGTGTCGAGTCCAGTGCGCGTGGTACCTATGCCACGGCCAGCTGCCCTCAATTCGCAGCGTTTTCCGCCGACTTGCGCGCTGCGCGTTCGCGCGCATCGCTTCGGCTGCATGACGATCACCGCCTGGAGGCTATGTCCCCGATCGACGCGGTCGCGGCGCCCTCGGCCGCGCCTTCTCACGCCGGGCTCGCGCCAGCAGCCGTTCCTGCCGTCGGCGTGCTGGGTTCCGTTGAGCGGCTGGTCATCCCCCCCGTCTCGCGTGACGTGTCGGTCCAGCGCGCCGTCACCAATCCTGCGGTCCAGTCGAGGACCGCGCTGGCTGCCCGCTCGGTGACTGCCTTGCCCGCCAAGCTTGTTCCGTTGCTCCGAGGCTTGAGCGCGTTGGGACTGACGTGCCCCGTCGCACCGGACGTTGAGCTCGCGCTCGATGACCAGCGTCGCCTTCACATCGTCGGGCGTTCAGGTCAGTTGGAGCAGCTTCGTGCTGCGCACGCATGGGCCGTGACGCACTTTGAACTGCTCGGACTGGCCTTCCCGGAACTTCGTGATGGATTTGAGGTCCGTGAGCGAATGCTCGTCGGAGACGCTCGAGACGCGATGTCGGCCCAGGGCTCGGACTGCCTGATTGAAGTGCTCGTGGTTGCTGATACCCCGGCTGGTCCGGTGAACGTCCTGGTTCCCCTCTACGACCCATCCAAGGGCGCATGAGGCTGCTGCGGCACCGCCGGGAGCCTGTTGCCTCACCGCAGCGCCGCGCGCAGCGTTCGCAGCCAGTTCCCGTGAGCGAACGCATCGAGTTCCGCTGACGAGAATCCGGCATTCCCGAGTGCCATGCCGAGTGCCGGCAGTTCCTCGGGTCGGCCGCATCCGGGCGGGCAATCGGCCGGCGTGAAGCCGCCGTCGAAATCGCTGCCGAGTCCGACGCGGCTTCGTCCCGCAATGGATGCCGCATGCTGCACGTGGCGCACGGCATCGGCCAGGGTGGCGGGGCGACCGTCGGCGAGGAACTTGCCGAAGAGGTTGAGCCCCACCATGCCGTCGCGCGCGGCGATTTCCGCCACCTGCGCGTCGGTGAGGTGCCGCTGCACGGGCGCGGCCAGCGCGCGCGCGTTCGAGTGCGTGGCCACGATGCGCGCGTTCGTCGCAGCGCACAGGCCGTCGAACGATTCATCGCACAGGTGGCTGGCGTCATGCAGGATGCCCACGGCATCCATTGCTTCCACCGCGCGGCGCCCGAGCGCGGTAAGCGGGCCGTGCGCGGTGTTGCCGTTGCCGCCCGCGTAGCGCGAGCCGAGCGCCCACGTGAGGCCCACCACGCGAACGCCGCGCGCGTGCCACCACGCAACTTCGTCCGGCGTGCGGATCGGGTCCGCGCCTTCCATCAGGATCACGATGCCGGGCGGTGAACCCGCGGGCGCCGCGGCGCAGGCATCGAGATCGGCGCGCGTACGGATGATGCGCGCGCGGCCTTCGCGCTCGAGCGTTTCGTAGACCTCGAGCTGGCGCACGCCCGCGGCGTGTGCGCCGGCAAGGTCATCGTGGCCCGTGTAGCCCCACGGCGTCTTCGCGGCCTCGGCGCCGAGCTCGGTGAAGATGGTCCCGAGGAAGATCCGCACGTCACCGCGGGCGAGCGCGGGCAGGCTGACGCCGCGCACGGCGGGGTCCGGCAATTCCTGCGTGACGGAGGGTCCGCCAAGGTGCAGGTAGGCCAGGTCCAGGTGCGCGTCGAGCCACCATCGGGCAGGGCGGGCGGGTGCGGGGTCGGGCATGCGGCGGAAGGTACGCTGTGGCGTCACGACCATGACGGTGGCACTGCCCCCATCCCCGTCCATTGCGCCGCCCGCGGCGCCCGCGCCGCTGCGCGCGACCGCCGGCGAGCGCGTCCTCTGCGCCGTGCTTGCGATCATCGGCTTCGGCGTGCTGGGCGTGGCCGCGTGGCTGACGCCCTCGGCCAGCGGAACCGGCACCCACCAGGGGCTCGGCATGCCCGCCTGCGGCTGGATGACGGCCTACAACCTGCCGTGCCCCTCCTGCGGCATGACCACCGCCTTCTCCCACGCGGCCCACGGCAGCCTTCTGGCGTCGGCGCGCGTACAGCCCATGGGCTTCGTGCTGGCCATCGGCACGGCCGCCACCGCGCTGGTGTGCACGCACGTGGCGCTCACCGGCAGCCGGCTGGCCCATGTCCTGGGCGCCCGGCTCACGCCGCGCGTCCTCCTGGTGCTCGGCGTGTTCGCCGTGCTCGCGTGGGCCTGGAAGATCGCCATCGTCCGCGGATACCTGCCGTCGTCCGTGACGGCCATGACTGGAACGACATGATCACCGCTCGACCGTCCAACCTCCGCCGCCACCGCCGCATCGCGGCTGCCGCGTTCCTTGCCACCTGCGCCGTGCCGTTCGCGTTGGCCTCGTGCGGCTCCATGGGCCTCGTCTCCAAGGTGGGCGAGGCGATCGAGGTGGAGAAGAAGGTCGAGGTCCTTGCCAAGTACCGCGGCCTGGAGAACAAGACCGTGGCCGTGGTGGTGAACGCCGAGCGCGGCGTGCTCTACGAGTACCCCACCGTGGTGCCAAACGTGGCCGGCAACGTGGCGGCCGGCGTGAAGCAGCGCGTGAGCGGCGTGCAGATGCTCGACTGGCGCGAGTCGCTCGCGTGGTGCTACCGCACGCCGAGCTGGACCACGCTGCCCCTCGGGCACATTGCCGAGGAACTGGGCGTCGACCGCGTGATCTTCGTGGACATCATCGAGTTCCGCCTGAACCCGCCCGGCAACCGCTGGATCTGGGACGGCATGGCAAGCGCCAACATCGGCATCATCGAGCGCGATTCGCTCGATCCCGATGCGTTCGCCGAGGAGTACAGCGTGTCGGTCAAGTTCCCCGACGTGAAGGACCTGAGCCGCGAGAGCGCGCCGGAGTCGCAGGTGCAGCTCGGCCTCATTGCCAAGTTCACGCAAACCGTGAACAAGCTCTTCTACGACCACATCGAGGACAAGTACCCCAACAAGCGGTTGAGGGGCTGATCACATGCAGCGCTTCCTGCAGTCCATCGCCGTTGCCGCGCTCGCCGCCGCCGCACTCTCCGCGGCCGGGTGCAATTACCTGATCCCGGGCATGTGGATCGTCCAGGGTCCGCCCAAGAAGCCCGCCGCCTACACGCTCCCCAAGGACCGCAAGACGGTGGTGTTCGTCGATGACCGCAAGAACGTGGTGAGCCGCCTCCAGCTGCGCGCCATGCTGGCCGACGACGTGGGCACCGTCATCAAGAAGGAAGGCCTGGTGGAGGACGTGGTGAGCGGCCGCGAGCTGATCTCCTACGTCCGCCGCAACGAGACCAGCTCCAAGCGCGTGTCCATCGAGGAGCTCGGCGACACCGTGGGTGCGGAGATCGTCCTCTACATCGAGATGGAGACGTTCGCGCTCTCCGTCGACGGGGCCTCGCCCAAGCCAAGCGCGTCGGCCTACGTGAAGGTGGTCGACTGCAAGGCGAAGGAGCGGCTCTTCCCGCCGGTGGGTGCCGATCCGAAGGGATTCTCGGTGTCCGCCGAGCTGATCGACGTGAACTTCGACGCCTATCGCACCTCGGCCACGCGCCGGGCGCTCGAGGACCAGCTGGAGAAGAAGCTGGCGGACTCGATCTCGAAGACCTTCTACGACCACGAGGAGAAGGCGTTCGGCCAGGGCGTCTCGACCCCGCGATGACCGCTGCCGTGCGTCCGTCCACTGTTCGTCAGGCCGCGGCACCCGTGCGCGCGGCGATGGCGGCGCTTGTCGACGTGCGCGCCTGCAGCGCCCCGCGGTTGCGCGCCATTGCCGAGGAGTGCGGCGGGCGCCCGGTGGGCGTGATCGGCACCTTCCATGAAGCGCAGCGCGCTGCGTCCATGGGCGTGGTGGTGGGTGCCTTCATGGCACCGCCGCTCGGTTCCATGGCGCTGGCGTCCGGGGCGATGTCGGCGGCGTTCGGTCGCCTGCCGATCGATGGATCATTGCGCGTCCACGGCCCGCGCGCGGAAGACGCGGCGCGCCTGGCGCGCGTGCGGACGGCCAAGTCAACCGATGCGCTGCCCGCACCCGTGGCGCCGCTCGCGCGCGACGCGGTGCGTGCGGAGTGGGGCATCGACCCTTCGGTGCGCGTGTGCCTGCTGGTGGCCGGCCCGGCCGGTAGCTGCGATGCGCGGCGTGCGCTCGACGTGGCAGGTCGCACCGCCATGATCGGCGGACCGGTGGTGCTCGTGGTGCATCCCGGTGCGCCCGGTGCCAAGCGCGCCCTGGCGCTTTCCACCGCCGAGGGCGGTGCGTGGCAATTGGTGCTCGATGAACGCGCCGAGGAGCCCGAACTCCTCGCTGCCGCGGCCGATGCCGCCATGGTGATCGACATGCGTGTCCCGCTCGAGGCGCCCCGGCGCGCGTTGCGCGGGGTGGCGGGCCTGCTTGGTGCGTTTGCGCGCGGCGAGCAGCCCATGATCCCGCCGGGCGACGCCATCGGCGCGCGCCTGGCCGTGCGTGCGGGGCTGCCGCTCGTGGTGGCCGAGGCAACGGCCGCTGCCGCCGTGCCTGGGCTGGTGCCCGCCGAGTGCATGTTCGACCCGCGTCGACCGAACGTGGCCGCGCGTGCGCTTCAGGCGATCCTGAGCGCGGCGCCTCGATAGAACTCGCGCAGCACCTCGGTGCCCAGGCGCTTGCCGCTGAGCCGCGGTGCGTCATGCACGTGGCGCACGGGGTCCACCATGGCCAGGTCCGGGTCGCTGATGGGGCTCTCCAGGTCCCAGTCGGTTTCCCAGAGCGCGCGGAGCGCCCAGTACCGGCTGGCGTAGAGGTCGAAGGCGCTCTCCTGGTCGCTGGCCTTGGCGGCCATCTCGGTCTTCTTCTCGCCGCCGCTCAGGTGCTCCTCGTTGGTGACGATGTCGCTGCCGAAGAGGACGCGGCCCGTCCAGCGCTGCATGAACGCGCGCACGCGGTCGGCATGGTGGCGGCTGATCTCGCGCACGATCCACTTGGTGGCGCTGGCGTCGATGTGCAGGTTGGGGTGCGCCTCGAGCATGGTGTCGAGGAAGCCAAGGTCCTCGGGCGAGCCGCCCATGTGCGCCACGATCCACGGCACGCGGTATTCGTCGAGCAGCCGCTCGAGCGGCTCGTAGTGGTCGCGCTTGGTGCCGTAGCGGGTGCGATCGGCGTACTTGGTGGCGAACCACGTGTCCGGGTCGGCCACGTGGGCCATGAACGCCATGCCCAGCCCAGCGGCCTCGTCCATGGCGCGGCGGCGGTGCGGGGCGTCCAGTGCCAGCAGCTTGGCGTCACCGGCCTCGATGCCGAAGTCGATGCCACGCGGCGCCGCCCAGAACTTGCAGACGGAGGCGCCCTCGCGGCGGAACTCGCGGATGCGCTCCAGGAACTGGCTGCCGTGCGCGGCCAGGCGGTCGGGGTTGGTGAAGTCGGGGACGGCGATGAACCGCACGCGGTCGCCGAGCACCGCGCGGATGGACGGGATGTCCTCCAGGCGCGTCATGCTGTGGATGCGGTCGATGCCGTAGAGGTCCATGGCCTCGCGCAGCAGCGTGGCCGCGCCCGTGCCGTGGATGTGCGAGTGCACGTCGATGATGGGGACGGGCGGGGCAGGGAAGCTGGCCGCCTCGGCGCGGTAGTCCACGCCGAAGCGGTTCGACGGGTTGGTGAAGGTGCCGGTGGCGGTGCGGAAGACGGACATGGCGGGAGCGAAGTCTAGGCGCGGGGGCTGCGCGGTTTGCCCCACAAGCGAACATGCGCCGGACGGGCCGGCGCATGTTCGGTGCATGGTCAGTGGGGTGGATCCGGCGCGGTCACTTCCGCGTGCGGGCGGGCGTGCGTGCCGGCGTGCGCGTCGGTGCCTTCTTGGCAACGGGCGCGGCGGTGCGACGGATGGGTGCTGCGGCCTTCGCCGGGGCGGGCTGTCGCTGGACGGTGGAGCCGTCGCAGAGGCAGCGGCCGGGTTCGCGCTGGTCAAGCAGGGTGGACGCATGGTGCACGGTGCCGACGTAGATCTCGCAGTCGCCGTCCAGGTCCACGTGGCGGGCCAGCTCGCAGTCGATGTAGCCGAGCGCGCGTGCAGGCACCGGGCAGCCGCTGGGGGTGCGGTCCACGGTGGCGCCGATGAACGGGTCGATGCCGGGAGTCTGGAGTTCGAAGGCGCGCGCCGTGGAGCGGTCGGCCGGGTCAAGCTGGCAGACGGCGAAACTGCGGCTGTCGCGGATGAGCGGGCTGAGGACGTGGCCCTTCGGGACAGCCACCATCACCATGGGCGGGTTGGTGGCGCACTGCTGCACCCACTTGACGGAGACGCCGGCCCGCAGGTCGGCATGGCCGGAGGTGAGGATGAAGGCGCCGTTCGGGATGCGGTCCAAGACCGGGGCCACCGTGGGCCGCTCCGCAGGGACCCAGTCAAGCGCATTTCGATTCCTGGGATTCACGTGCTCACGAGCCTTTCATCAACGTGCGTCTGAGTTCCACCGGCAACGACAGGGTTGGTGGAGGACGACCGTCGCTTCGGTATCAGTTTGCCTCGGCGGCGCCGAAAGTCCACAAACTCTTGTTTCACATAGCCTTACGGCGGCAGAAGCACAATTGTTCGCGGACTTTGGAAGAAAAAGTGAAGAAATTGGGGGTCAAGGTGTTGCATGGTGGGGCGTTGTGGGTTAAAGTGTGTCTCGGCGTCGGAGGTCGCCTCTCCCGTGCTTTTCCTTGGCGAGTACGAGCACACGTTGGATCAAAAGCAGCGCCTGGCGATTCCGTCAGAACTGCGCGACGTGTTCGATCCCAAGGTCCACGGAGAGGCGTTCATCGCGGCGCCTGGCGCGAACGGTTCGCTCTGGCTCTGGCCGGAAAAGACCTTCGCCCAGCTCTCGCACTCCCTTGGAGGCTCGCTGGTTGGCGACCCCTCCATGCAGGATTTCGAGCGGCACGTGTTCTCCCAGGCGGCCCGTGTGCCGCTGGACAACGCGGGCCGGATCCGGATCCCGGATCGGCTGCTGCAGAAGTTCGGGCTGGCCGGTTCCATCATGGTCCTCGGAGTGCGAGACCACCTGGAGCTGACCGAGCCCGGGGCATGGAAGCGCGAACAGGAACGCGTCCAGCCTGATGCTGCCGATCTTTGGCGCCGCGCGCGGCAGGCCTTGGCCGCCACGCAACGCCCGACTGCCTGAACCCCGCGGCTGGCGGACCCAGCCGACAAGTGAACATCGCAGTGGTGCGCAGGAGGAACGCGCACCACCGCAGAGGACGCAAGTAGCCATGGATCGGCAACTTGCGCGCCTGAAACGCGCGCTTCGGCGCCGTGCTCCACGATGCCAAGGATGGCAGCGAACGGACCACGGTCTTCACGGACGCGTTTGATCGGACGGCCGAGCCAAGGATGGTTCGGCAGTTGGAGAGCTTCGCCCGGCCATGGTTGGCCAGTCGAGGCACGCCTGCTGGTGGGGCGAGGGCCCATGTGGCCCGTGTTTCCGTCGTTGCCCCCGCGTCGGCCCAGCCGGCGCGGGGGCATTTTCTTTGGCGTTTGGGAGCCGAAGTCGTGCTGGGGCAGGTCTTTGCGTGGCTTGGGGGCGGCCAGGGGCGGCCCAGAATGTTGGCTTCCGGGTCACCAACTGCGCCCAATTTTCAACAAGGGGGGTAGGGGAACCCGATCCTCTTGGCTACGCTTGCCCTGCGCGCGGTACTGATGCCGCACAACGCCGGAAGGCCACATGGAACGGTCGCGAGACCGAGTGGCTGGCAGAACGGTCGCCCTGGACGGCGAGGCGCAGGCAGGAGGCTCTTTCGATGCTCGTGATCACCCGCCGAGAGGGAGAAGAAGTCGTGATCGGAAACCCGGCAGCCCCGCTGGGCATCGTCCGCATTGCGGCGATCAAGGGCGATCGGGTCCGCATCGCGTTCGAATTCCCCCGGGAAGTGGATGTTCACCGTCGTGAGGTGGCCGACCAGATCCTGAAGGATGAAGAGGGCGAGGGCGGCATTGCCGGCCAGATCCGTCCCGAGTCCGGCTAACGGCCGCGCTTTGGCGCCGCCGCCAAGACAGGTCACGCAGGACAATTCACGCAGTCAGTTCACTGCACCGAAATCACGGACTCAACCTCCGGGACGATCGCACGGAGGTTCTTCTCGATCCCCCCGTGGAGGGTCATGCCGCTGGAGGGGCAGCGGACGCACGCGCCCTTGAACCGGACCTGGACCTGGCCTTCAGGGGTGACGTCCACCAGCTCGACGTCGCCGTCGTCGTCCTGGATGGCCGGGCGCAGTTCCTCGATCACCGCCGCCACGCGCAGACGCACGTCGAGGAGGGTCCGGGGATCGATCGGCGGACGGTGGGGCACAGGGGGAATCGTAATCGTTTCTCGTGGGGTCCTACACTCCCGGCCATGCATGGATCGCATCGACTGACCTCGGTTCGCCTTGGAGCGGCCTTCGCACTGCTGGGCCTGGCGCTTGCCGTCGGCGCCTGCACGCGGACCCCCAAGGACCCGATCGTGGCGCTGAACAGTTCGCAGAGCCCGGAGGAGCAGCGGGGTGCCATCGAGGTGCTGCGCACGCAGGCGCCGCTCTCGGACGACGCCAAGCGGGCGCTGCGACGCTCGACCTTCGCGCAGGGGTTCAACCTGGGCATCCGGCAGGAGGCGTTCGACCTCCTGGTGCAGGAAGACCGCAAGGGGCTCCAGGAGACGCTCGAGACCAACATCGTGCGCATGGAGTCCTACGAGTTCCGGCGCTGGATCATGGAGCAGATCGGCGCCCGGCAGATGAAGGACTTCACCGTGGTGGTGGTGAACTCGTGGGCCGGGCCGGTCCCCGTCTGGGGCCCCGACCAGTTCAGGCGCCCGGAGTACGAGGCCATGGCCACGCTCTATGGCAAGGACAAGGTGGGCGATGCGCTCTTCGCGGTGATGATGGAGGCGAACCCGCTGCGGCAGGCTTCGTTGCGCGCGCGCACGTGGGAGATCCTGATGCGGATCGGCGAGCGCGACCGGCTGAAGCAGCTGGTGACCTCCGCCGCGGTGCGCCCGGACGACGTGATGCTGCGCGACATCAAGAAGCTGGTCGATGACCTTGGCATCCTGCCCGAGACGCGCGAGGAACTGATCTGGCTGGGGAAGCTCCGGCAGTCGGCGTCGCCCGCGTACTGGAAGATGGCAAGCGAGGCGCTGCACGCGGTGCCGGAGGCGCAGAAGGCGAACTTCGAGCTGCGCGGCATTCCCGTGGTGCTGGCCGCGCATCGGTACGCGCCGCAGCTTCTGGGGCAGACCGAGGACCAGCTCTACACCGAGCTCCTGGCCGACCTCAAGGGCCGCGATGCGGGCCGCTACTCGCCCAATTTCACGGGCTGGGAGACGGTGTCCAAGGGGACCGAGGCGCTCGGCACGCAGCGCGAGAAGGTGCGCTGGATCGACCTGGTGGCGGCGCGCCTGGCGCTCACCATGATCGCGGACCCCGCGGTGTGCGCGCGCATCTTCGACATCGCGGACCGCGACCACCAGGACAAGCGCACCGAATACGGCGGCATCGTCCGCATCAACGACACGGGGGCGTGGGAGGTGGTGGAGATCCGCCCGCGCCAGACAGGAAGCGACACGCGCTTCGAGGCGCCGCAGGAGCTCTTCGACCAGGGCTACACCTCGCTGTTCCATTTCCACTTCCACGCGCAGGAGTTCGAGGGCGGCGCCTATGCGGGCCCGCACGTGGGCGACTTCGGCTACGCGGAATCCTCGCGCGCCAACTGCCTGGTGTTCTCCTTCGTGAAGCGCGACACCGTGGACGTGGACTACTACCGGCACGGACCGCTGGTCATCGACCTCGGCACGGTGAAGCGGCCATGAGCAGGCTTCCCGATCGCCCCTCGGGCGCCAGCATCAACTTCGCCAAGATGCACGGGCTCGGCAACGACTACGTGTACGTGGACGGGTCGCAGCATCCCGTGGCAGACGCGCCGGCGCTCGCGCGCTGGGTGAGCGACCGGCACGTGGGCGTCGGCAGCGACGGCCTGATCATGGTGGAGCCGGTGTCGCCGGGCGTGGACGCGGACGTGCGCATGCGCATGTTCAACGCCGACGGCAGCGAAGGCATGATGTGCGGCAACGGCATCCGCTGCGTGGCGAAGTTCGCGGTGGA
>Ga0209400_1001408_pt1 | contig 19341 bp, 19 predicted proteins | sample M_130807_EF_Meta_FD_187313 | JGI IMG/M metagenome (GOLD analysis project Ga0209400, IMG submission 187313) | Freshwater microbial communities from Lake Montjoie, Canada to study carbon cycling - M_130807_EF_MetaG (SPAdes) (version 2) | ecosystem: Environmental > Aquatic > Freshwater > Lake... | reverse complement strand
GAGGCAATACGCAATCTGGCCAACGTGCCAAATGCACTTAAACGCGGTGACATTATTGGCGCTGGCGTTGAGACGGGGTTTGGCCTAATGGACTTGATCCCTGCGATTGGCCAAGGGAAGCGGGTAGCCAAGGGTGTGGCTCAGGGCATCAAGAACGCAGTGACTAGCGATGCTGGCTATGACCTAGCGCAGAGAGTTCTGAACGCTACCGGCACGGCTCCTATACAAATAATGAAGGGGTCAAACGCTACGTCGGTTGATGACTTTATCAAAAAATTGTACGGAAATAAACCAACAGGAGAAGTAAATTATGTCACAGCACAAGAAGGACCCTTCTACCGAATCAGCCCAAGCGGGGCTGGAGAAGGTCAGGCAAGCCGTACAGGCATACGAGAAGTTACTGGGACCGGCGAGGGAACTGGATCCGGAGGAACGGGAGCGGTTCGAGGCAAAGTGGCGAAACGCTACTCGCCTGAAGAGGTGGCCCGATTAGTTCAAGAGAACAACATTGCCAGACGCGCTGCTGAGAAGTTTGGCGGTACGCACACTGCAGACTCGCTGAGGGCTATGCCGCCAACGTCATTGGCAAAGCAAGGAGCGATTGGCCGGGCGTTCATGGAGGCTTCAACCGACAATCCGCAGTACAAGCAAGCGGTGTATGAGGCTTACGGCCGCCAGATGCCTGAGTTGATAGATGCAATCGGGGCGAAAAATTACGACGACCTGATGAACAAGGCGTACCGCCAACTTAACTACGAGACGGGTCAGCAGTTCAACCAGATGCCGGTGAATATGTCTTTCCACCGGGCTGGCGAAGGTGACTATCGGTCCAGTAAAGAGATGCTAGAGGACGTTCACGGCAACAAGCACTTGTATGTGTTTCAGGGTGGCGAGCCCCACAACATGATGAGCGAGGTGGATCCGCGCACTGGGTTGAACCAGACGGAACAGTTTCGGGCGGTTCATGACTTGTTTGGCCACGCTGTGCATGGGAATGAATTTGGGCCCAAGGGTGAGGAGTTGGCGTTTGGCGCACACAGCCAAATGTACTCACCGCTGGCCCGGATTGCGTTGGCCACAGAGACACGGGGTCAGAATAGCGTGGTCAACTACACGCCCCTTAACGTCGAGTTGAAGGCTGAACTGGCCAAACTAGATGCATTGCGTTACGAGGCAATGCGCCGAGGCGACGAAGGGCTGGCCAACGAGATTGCGCAGCAGAAGCGTGCGTTGTACGGTGAGAACTTCCAGTATTCACCTAACCGCGGGTTGTTGCTGCCGCCCGAGTTTACGGACCCGATGTATGAAGGTGGATTGCCAGAGTACATGAGCGGCATTTTCAGGCCGTCTCAGGGAACTTCCGAGCGCTTAACGCACTTTAGCCATGATCCAAGCCTTACCATGACTGATCCGAGTCGCTACGGGACTGGCATACGGGGCGAGGAGTTATACCGCCTGCAGGGATCAAAAGCGCCGGTGATGGATCGGACATATTTCTATCGTGGCGATAATCCGCGGCCGGAGTTTGGACTCGGCCAGTACCGTTACGGTACGGAAGGTGAGAACCTGTACAGTATGGCCAGCGACCCAGAACGATTGGGACTGTTGGCTAGAGAAGCAAACAGAATGCCATTTACCGCCCGAAGCAATCAGGGGATTATCAATGAGGATCAGGCTTTGACTGACTTCGAGCGGCTTGCAAAAGAGTATGGGTACGAGGGCCTGTTAGGCGATCGTGCAGCCATTATGTACAACCCAACGGCTGTTGAGCGTTATGCCCACGGCGGGGAAGTTCACATGGCACCGGGCGGCAACCCAGCCAAACAAAGAGTAAAAGAAGTCATCAAAAGCGGCGCAGAAGCCATTGATGATTTTCTGAATTCTCTCAAGACAAGAGGAACCGAACGGGTTTCTCCAAACTACACCAACACGGCTTTGAGCGATCAACAACAAAGGTTGGCGGATCAAATTGCTCAAACCAATCCAAAGTTCGCGGCAGAAGATGTGCAGAAAAAAGCGTTGCAACAAGCGCAAAAAAAACTTGAATGGGAAAGGACTGACAAGCCCGGTATTGTGAAAAGTTATGGTGCATTGACGCCAACAAGTTACTCGGCAAATAAATTGCAAAGAATGCGCAACACAAATAAAGTTGTGCAAAACAGAATTGATGAAGCCAATCGGTTTTTAGATCAGCCAACGGAAGCGTGGACTCCGCCTCCTCCTGAGTTGCAAGCATTTGATCGATCTTCAATTAAAGATGCACTTGCTGGATTCCCCGGCGTTCAACAGTCAACTTTCCCGCGGGACATTCCTTCAAGAAGCAGCACTTCTTATGTAGATGAGTTGTATGAGGATCCGCAAAACCGTGCGTTGATCAAAAAACAAATTATGCGTGGGTTGCCGTTGGGCGGCGAAACATTCTACGCATCTTTGTATCCAATCAAACAAGCAACGCTTGAAGCCGGCATGGCTCCTGATGCGTTTGAAAAATGGATCCATTCGTTGGCACCGGCCTCGGCAAGAAATTCAATTATGAATGAAATGGCGGTAGGCCAGTTCTTGCGGGATATGCACGCCAAAGGCATTCCACTAACGGAAGCCAATGTTTTGCGTGGAATGGAAGATTTCAAAAACACCTATGGTATGGGATTGCCTTTGATGCCTATACATCGTCAAGGTGTAGCGGATGTTCTTGAAGGCGGTCGAAATTTGCGCGATATGAGTTTGGCAAACATTCCGACCAACTACAAAATTCCAACGTATGGCACACAGAAAGCGGGAGATTTTGGCGGATCAGTGGTGCTTGATACGCACGAAGCATCTGGGGAAACCCTTGGCAGCAGATACCACCCGTACTTCAGCGAACAAGGGGGGTTCAGCAATTCTGAGTACCATCCCGGCGAACAGGGTATGTTAAGCATTGCACGCGAACTTGGCGGACTTCCCGGCGGGATGGCGCAAGCAGGGCGTTGGTTTGGCGGTGGAGAGTTGACCGGGTTGATTTCTCCTCGTGGGGACGCGCTAGACTTGCTTGAAAAACAAATTGCATATACTTTGCACAATCAAGGTCGACAACCAAACCCGGCTAATATAAGAAAAGAAGTTCTTGATCAAATTCGCACGGGTGAAGGTGTTATTCTTCCTTGGTGGATGAGAGGCGGAATGCCAGATTATCGAACAACGGGTTTGCAAAGAAAAGAAGGCGGAGATGTTTCTATTGATGACTTCCTTGCCAGTTTAGAGAGCGCAGACTGATGGCTACCGAATTCCCGATTGATCCAGAGTACAACCGATTTATCGGCGGTGAGCCGCAGGACGCTGGCGCTGAAGAGCCTCAGCCAGAACTAAACCTTGATGGTTCCAACATTGAGGAACTGCCTGACGGGTCTGCGGTTGTCACGATGCCTATTGAAGGACCGCTAGACAACGAGGACTTCTATCAAAACCTTGCGGATGACGCGAGTTTTGACTTTATTGAACTTGATGGTATCGCGTTGCGATATATCGAGTATGCGGAGAAGGACAAAGAAGCCCGGAAGGAGCGTGACAAGCAGTACGAGGAAGGGATTCGGCGTACTGGATTAGGCAATGACGCACCCGGCGGGGCTAACTTCAACGGCGCAAGCAAGGTAGTTCACCCGGCAATGGCCGAGGCTTGCGTTGATTTTGCTGCGCGGTCGATCAAAGAGATGTTCCCGCCGGACGGCCCGACAAAAACCAAGATTTTGGGCGACGTTGACGAAGAGAAAGTCAAGCAGGCCGAGCGCAAAGTCGAGTTTATGAACTGGCAGTTGACGGAACAGATTGAAGAGTTCCGTGACGAAGAGGAGCAGATGCTCACTCAGTTGCCGTTGGGTGGCTCGCAGTACATCAAGCTCTGGTACGACGAAAAGAAGAAGCGCCCGTGCGCTGAGTTCTTGCCAATTGACAACGTACTAATCCCGTTTGCGGCCGGAAATTTCTATACGGCTCAACGAGTTACCGAAGTTCACGACCTATCGGACTACGAATTTAAAAATCGGGTGCGGTCTGGGCTGTACCGGGACGTAGATTTTGTCAAAACCAGCATTGAGCCTGAGCAGACGGGGCCTCAGAAGGCTACTGACAAGATTGAAGGAAAGCGATCGGGCGACAACGAGGACGGAATCCGCCGGGTTTATCACGTTTATACGTGGTTGGAGCTAGATGACGACCAGTATACGAAGGGGGAGATGGCTCCGTACGTCCTGATGATTGACGACCAGAACTCTGAGGTTGTTGGGTTGTACCGAAATTGGGAGGAAGGCGATGAGACGATGGCCAAGCTCGACTGGATTGTCGAGTTCAAATTTATCCCTTGGCGTGGTGCTTATGCTGTTGGCCTGCCTCATCTTATTGGCGGCCTATCTGCTGCTCTTACTGGTTCTCTTCGCGCCCTTTTAGACACTGCGCACATCAGTAACGCGGCCACAATGCTCAAGCTCAAGGGCGCAAAGGTCTCTGGGCAGTCGCAGCAGGTTGAAGTCACGCAGGTTAACGAAATTGAGGCTGCGCCGGGGGTGGATGACATCCGCAAACTAGCGATGCCGATGCCGTTTAACCCGCCCAGCCCGGTTTTGTTTGAGTTGTTGCAGTGGTTGACGGTACAGGCCAAGGGCGTGATTACTACCGCCGAGGAAAAGATTGCGGATGTGAACTCCAACACGCCGGTTGGGACGACTCAGGCGCTGATTGAGCAGGGCGCGGCCGTTTTTTCGTCTATTCACGCCCGTTTGCACGAGTCGCAAGGCAAAATTCTGAAGATTCTGAGCCGAATCAACCGCTGGTACCTCGATGACATGAGGAAAGGCGAGGTTGTTGAGGATTTAGAGATCAAGCGCGATGATTTTGCGCGTTTAACGGATGTTGTGCCGGTTTCTGATCCTCATATCTTCTCGGAAACGCAGAGAATGGCTCAGACCCAAGCGGTTATGGCCATGATGAAGGACTACCCGGATCTGTTCAACCGGAAGGCGGTAGTTTCGCGGTTCTTGAAGCAGATCAAGGTGCCCGGAATCAACGAGTTGTTGGTTGATGAGCCGGCGCAGGAGAAGGCTGACGCGGTTAACGAGAACGTGTCGATGTCTATCGGTCAGGCGGCGTTTGCGTACCCTGAGCAGGACCATTTAGCGCACATTCAGGTGCATTTAGACTACGCCAAAGATCCGACGTTGGGTAGTAACCCGATGTTGGCGGGTGGTTATTTGCCAAAGGCGATGGATCACATCAAGCAGCACATTGTGCTCTGGTATCTAAACCGGATGAATGGGTACGCTACGAAGGCGCTAGGCGAGAAGATTGCAAACTACGAGATTGAGAAAGATCCCAAGAAGATTGACAAGTTGTTTGCTGCTGCGTCTAAGCACATCACGATTGACACGCAAGAGACGCTTGCTGGGATCTTGCCGGTGATTCAGCAGATGATGAAGACGATGGAGCAGTACAAGCCTAAGCCTCCGTTAGATGGTGCAAACCAAGTTCTCATGCAGACTTCTATGGCTGAGACGCAAAGGCGTCAGCAGCGTGATCAGGCTGAGATTCAGATTCAACAGCAGAAAGCGCAGACGGATGGTCAGGCAAAGATGGCCAAGATGCAGATGGACCACCAGATTGCGATGGAAGATCTACAATTGCGGCTTGCGATTGCAACGGGTGACAATGAAACCAAAGAGCGTATTGAGACTGCTCGATTGACTAGGGATGCGGCGCGTTTAAGTCATGATCAGCAGAAGACGGCTTTGGAGTTTGCACAGGGTGGTTTGGTTCAACAAGGAGATCAGTATGGCTACCAGTGACGCAGAGCAGAAGGGACCAATGGTTCCGCAACACAAGCGAATGGCTCAAGGGGCACCGGTTAACGGCGCACCGGCAAAACAAACAGGAAGTGCATTGCCAGCGAAGAAAAAGTGAAGACGTTAGGCGACCTGATTGGCGGGATCAAAAGTAGACAGCTAGAAATAGCTGCGTCCTTAGCCGCTGGAAATGCGGTGAATTGGGACGCTTATGTCCGCATGACGGGTCATCACGCGGGGCTGCAAGAGGCCCTAGATATTCTCAACTCCTTAATGGAAGAAAAAGATGACTAACGAAGGAGCGCTGAAAGAAAGCGCTGAGTTAGCTTGGGCGTTTCCAAGCGTAGACCCCGGAGCCAAGCCACTTGGCGGCCGGATTCTTGTGCAACTGCGCCGGACTAAGAAGAAAACTTCTGGCTCCGGCATTATTTTGGTTGAAGAGACCAAAGAAACCGAAAAATGGCAGAACATGGTGGCCAAGGTCATTCATGTCGGGCCATTGGCGTTCAAGCACCGGGATACGATGCAGTCATGGCCGGAAGGCTCATGGTGTGAACCCGGCGACTTTATTCGCGTACCCAAGTGGGGTGGCGATCGCTGGGAGGTTGCGGTTCCGAGTGAGCCTGATGAAGATCCGGCTCTGTTTGCTGTCTTCAACGATCACGAGATGATCGCAAAGGTGACGGGTGACCCATTGACTATGAAGGCGTACCTATGAGCACCGAACAAAAAGACGACGAGATTGTTATTGTTGAGTCTGCGGATGGATCGGCGGTAGCCGAGTTGCCTGAAGGGGTTGAGAATCCCCAACAGGAGGCCGCAGGAGGCGACGACGACTCTGATCACCCCGATGATACGGACGCGCAACGCGAAGCCCGTAGAAACCGTCGCAGGGCCAAGAAAGACCACATCCGCAAGTCTAACGAAGAGAAGGACACGCGACTGACGCTGCTGCAGAAGCAGAATCAGGATTTGATGGAGCGCCTTGCTGGGTTGGAGCGCAAGTCTTATTCGGCTGATCTTGCGAGATTGGACAAGGCTATTGAGGACGAAGAGCTTCGTTTGAACTATGCCACGGCCAAGATGCGCGAGGCTACGGATACGGCTAACGGGCAAGCGTTCACGCAAGCGCAGCAGATGTGGTACGACTCAAAGCGCAAGATTGAGGCAATGAATGGCTTCAAGAATCGTGCTGCAGAGGCTGGTGAGCAGCAGAGTCAGGGTACGGTAAATCCTGATGCGGTAAGGTTGGCGCATAAGTGGATTGATCGGAATCCTTGGTTTGATCAGGGCGGGGATGATGAAGATTCGCAGATTGTTCGGGTCATTGATCAAAAGATGATTAAAGAGGGATGGAATCCTTCTGATCCGGACTTTTGGGATGAATTGGATAGTCGCTTGCAAAAGAGGCTACCAGAGAAGTACAATCAGAGAAGTGAATCAAATAGGAGCAGACCTAGAAGCGTGGTGACGGGAACGGGTAGGGAGACGGGTAGGGCCTCTGGGGGCAACACCTTTGTTCTTGAACCGGAGCAAGTGCGTGCGATGAAGGATGCGGGACTTTGGGATGATCCAGAGAAACGTGCCCGAATGATCAAACGCTATGCCGCAGAAGCCAAACTTAATAGGAATGCTTGAAATGGATTCACGACTTAAAAAATCTCTCAGTGCTGGTGGACGCGAAACTCGCGCAAGCGAGGACGCAGAACGAGGCCCTGTTGAAGAGAAGTTCATGACCGCGCAGGAACGTCGCAGGATGTGGAGCGAGGAATGGACACAAAGTGCGCTGCCAAAGGTTCCGGAGATTCCGGGATGGCACCTTTGCTGGTTATCGACGACGAATGCTTACGACAGTATTGATAAGCGGATGCGGCTTGGATACGTTCCCGTGAGAGCGGATGAGTTATCTGGGTTTGACAATTACCGTGTAAAGGCTGGCGAGGACATTGGTTTCATTGCTTGCAACGAGATGCGTCTGTACAAACTCCCTATGGATATGTATCAGGACATCATGTTGCAGATGCACCATGAGATGCCTAATGAGGAGTCGGACAAGATTCGGCTACAAGTTGAGAACATTCAGGGTGCGCGTGACAGTTCAGGCAAGAGTCTGGGCAGGGTCGAAGGCGAAGGCTTTGGCGAATTGGACCGAACTGTTAAGACGCCGGTATTTTCCGGTTAACAAAGGAGTATTGCTATGTCAGCATCAAACGCTCCGTTCGGCTTGCGCCCCTCGTTCCATCCGTCTGGTCTGGATCGGGCTATCGCGCTCGCTAACGGTATTGCTAGTGGTTATTCCACTGGCATTCTCAAGGGGCAGCCTGTTGCCCTGAACACGTCTGGAAACATCATCACTGCAACGGCTGGTAGCGCATTCCAAGGTGCGTTTGCTGGTCACGAGTGGACCGATACGTCGGGTCGGCGTCAGATCAGCAACCAGTGGACGGCTAGCACGTCTTACCAGACCGGCTCGCAAGTCACCTATTACTACTCTGATCCTGCGATTGTCTATGACATTCAGGCTGACGGTAGTTTGGCTCAGACCTCAATTGGTGATCAGGCAAACTTCACCAACGTGTCTGCGGGTTCGACCACTACGGGTCTGTCGCAGTGCACGATTTCTACCACGTTGGCAGGAAGTAGCGCAGTTGGTGATCTTCGGATTATCGGTTTGACGCCTGCTGTTGATAACGCTTGGGGTGATGCGTACACGGTTGTTCAGGTTCAAGTGAGCCGCAGCCAGTATGTAGCAACCATCAACGCTATTTAAGGAGGGCTAAAAAATGGCAGCCCCAATGCGCAGTACGGACTTCCGGTCAATCGTTGAGCCGATCCTCAATGAGTGTTTTGATGGAGTCTATGATCAGCGTACCGACGAGTGGTCGCGGGTTTTCCGCGAGCAGACCGGTATTCCCCGTAACTACCACGAAGAGCCCGTCCTGTACGGTTTCGGCGCGGCACCTCAACTGCCAGACGGAACCCCGGTTTCGTACCAGCAGGGTGGTGTTCTGTTCCTGCAGCGCTATGTGTACAACGTCTATGGCCTAGCCTTTGCGTTGACCAAAGTGCTGGTTGAGGACGGCGACCATATCCGTATCGGTAACGTCTACGCTCGTCACCTTGCTCAGTCGCTGATTGAGACCAAGGAGACGTTGTCGGCAAACGTGCTCAACCGTGCGTTCAACAGTTCGTATGTCGGTGGCGACGGCGTCAGCCTCATCAACACCGCTCACCCGATCGTCAACGGTTCGTTCAGCAACCAGTTGGCTACCGCCGCAAACTTGTCGCAGACCTCGCTTGAGCAGATGCTCATCCAGATCCGTCAGGCTGTGGACAACAACGGTAAGAAGATCCGTTTGGTCCCACGTCAACTGGTGGTTGCACCGGGCAACGTGTTCCAAGCTGAGGTTCTGCTGAAGTCTGTCCTGCGCACGGGCACGGCAAACAACGACCTGAACCCAATCAAGTCCATCGGGCTGTTGGATGAGGGTGCTGCTGTTCTGTCGCGTCTGACCAATGCAAGCGCATGGTGGGTGCAAACGGATGCTCCGGAAGGTATGAAGCTGCTGATGCGTCGCAAGCTCGAAAAAACCATGGAAGGTGATTTCGAGACCGACTCTATGCGCTACAAGGCAACCGAGCGTTATCAGGTGGGTTGGACCGATCCGCGTGCCCTTTACGGTACGCCGGGCGTTTAATCCGGTGGGGGGCTAACAACCCCCCGTTTTTGTTTTTGGTGGGTCAAACTTTTCAAGGAGCAGACCATGCCTCAGTTTTCAGATGACCTGTTTTTAGGTCCTGCCCAGACTTATATTGGTACTGGCATTCGACCTTACACCACGACTTTTACTGGTTCAATGGCAACTACGACATTGACCGTGACAGCGTTGTTGCAAGGCGCACCCATCGTTGTGGGTATGTACGTTGACGGATCAAGCGTTACTGATGGTACTTACATTACGGCGTTTGGCACGGGCACTGGTGGCACTGGTACTTACACCATCAACCAATCTGTGACTGCTTCAAGCACCACAATGACCGCGCATGGCAACATCGCGTTTGACGACCCGTCTCAAATGGATCTAGGTGTTGGCCCTGTTGGTCGCGTCTACATTTGGGATGTAATTCCTCAAGCCGCTGTAACTAACAACATTGCCGCATCACAAACTGCCGCCGCCGCTGGTGCCGTGACGTTGACTGCTGGAACTTCAGCAAAGTCAGTTACTCGCACTGACGGAACAACTGTTATTCAATTAGACTTGCCTCGCGCTGTCAAGGTGAATTGTTCGACAACTGCTCGTGCATTTACTGTCAATGGTTACGATTACTACGGACAGGCAATGAGTGAGGTAATCACTGTTGCGACTGCGGGTACTGCTGTGACTGGGAAAAAAGCGTTTTTTCAAGTGTCAAGTGCAACGATTGCTGGTTCCGCAACGGCTGTTGTTATTGGCACAAGTGATAAATTAGGTCTTCCAGTTCGCGTGTTCAACGTGGCTTACGTTACCAGCGTCAAGAGCAATGACACACTTGCACAAGACGCTGGTACGTTTGTTGCCGCAGATACTGCAACAGCCACGACCACCACTGGTGATGTTCGCGGCACCTACGTCCCCGCTACTGCATCGGACGGTACTGTTCGCACAGTGATGACCATTGCATTGCCCGGAATTGCAGTCGGTCCCAATGCAACCCGAGTTGGCGCTCTTGGCGTCACACAAGCCTAAAGGAGGCTGAAATGGGTCAGTTCAAACCAATGGTCAAGATGGAGACCACGGAGCCATCTGTTGAGTTGAAGTTAAAGAAAGGCGGATCGGTCAAGAAAATGGCTGATGGCGGTATGCCGATGGGTGCGATGACCGGACCTGCTCGTGGCGGGATGGGTCCATCTGCGTCTCCGGGGATGCCAGCGCTCGCTGCACGTCGCCGTGCTATGAGGGCTATGGGTGCCGGTCCTTCGGCCCCTGTAGGCCGCGCAGCAACGATGATGGATAACGCTCCTCCCGCTCCTATGGGTCGCCCCATGAAGGAAGGTGGGAAATCTGACATGGCTCAAGACAAGGCCATGATTAAGAAAGCCTTCAAGCAGCACGATACGCAAGAGCACAAAGGCGGCAAGGGTACGGAACTGAAGTTGAAAAAGGGCGGAAAGTACGCTTCTGGCGGTGCTATTCCTTCTCAGTCAATTTCTGGTTCTCCTGCAACGACCACTGTCAATACTGCGAAGCCTGACAACTCACCGGCCGAGACTGGCGGTGTGAAGAACGGCAACGCTGGTGGCTTCAAGAAGGGTGGCATGATGAAGTGCGCCACGGGTGGTGCAATTGTTTCCGAGAAGACCTCGGGCTCATATGCTACGACCCAGATGAACACTGCGAAGCCTGACAATTCACCCGCCAAAACCGGTGAAGTGAAGAAAGGTAATGCAGGTGGTTTCAAAGAAGGCGGCATGATGGGTGGCGGCATGAGCGGCTACAAAACTGGTGGTGTGATGAAAGCTAACAGCGGTGGATACCGTACAGGTGGTGCTGCAAAAAAGTTTGCTGAGGGCGGCCGCGTTCAAAACGACGGCGGTCCGGAGCAGATGAAGCAGGGGCGTAAACCCATGCCTGCGCCAGTAGCGATCACGGCTCTGTCTGGCACCTATAAGAAGGGCGGGTCTGTGAGCAAGCTACGGGCGGAGAACATGGCTGAGTTTGCGCCAACCATGAAGGCTGCGAAGAAGGACAGTAACGAAAAGTACGGTCCGGCTCGTGACTTCATGATGCCAAAGAAGGCTGGCGGCAAGGTCTGTTAAGGACGGGGGCTTTGGCCCCTGTCTTCATTGGAGAGTTAAATGCGTCCTTTCGTAACTACTGTAAACAATGTGACGACAACGTCCCCTGTTTACCCTACTGATATTTACACTGCGCCAACAAACATTGCGTTGAGTGTTGTGGTAACCGGCACAATCAACTACACAGTTCAATACACGTTTGACGATGTATTTGCCAGTGGGTACACGCCTTCTAGCGGGAACTGGACTGACCATCCTACGTTGACTTCTCAGACCACGTCAAAAGACTCAAATATTTCTTACCCGGTTCGTGGCATTCGGATCAAATCGAATAGCGGCACTGGGTCTGCTTTGTTTACCGCTATTCAGGCCGGCGGAGGTGTTTCGTGATTTCGTACAATATTGATGGCAGTTCACAGAACCAACTGCTGGATTTTCTGTCAGTTATTGCCAATCCGGAAGTTTACGCAAATAAACTAAAAGAGCTTCAGGCAGCAACTGAAGAGAACAAAAAGTATGTTGAGGCTGTTGCTCCTGTTTCAGATGTGATTGCATTGCGTGAGAGTCTGTTAAAGCAAAACGCCGATGCGGCGAATGCGGTTGATGCGGCGAATGCGCAGGCTGGGCAGATTGTCAGTGATGCGCGAGCATCTGCGGCAAGTATTGTGTCTGATGCTCAGGCTCAAGCTCAAGCAATCGTATCGCAGGCCACGGCAACCAAGGAAAGTGCTGACGCATTGTCTGCACAAGTGACGGCGGCTCTTGCTGACGCCAAGAAAGCCGAGAAAGAATCTAAGGCGGCTACTGCCGCGGCCAAGGTTCAAGCGGATAGTTTAGCAACAGCACAAGCGGCAACTGAAGCCCTTCAGGCAGAAGTAGCAGGTATTAAAGCAGCTTTATTGGCAAAGACTCAAGCCTTCATTGAAGGGTTGTAATGTCAATTGTTCTACTCACAGAGCCTTTCTCTGGTGGGGGTGGTGGTTCGGGCACGGTAACGTCGATTGATGTAGTTGGCGGCACTACCGGACTAACCACATCCGGTGGTCCTGTCACGACCTCTGGCGTTATCACACTAGGTGGAACACTCAGTGTTGGCAGTGGCGGTACGGGCGCTGCGACGCTCACAGGTATCTTAAAGGGTACAGGTACAACCCCAATCACGATTGCGACAGCGGGGACTGACTATCAGGCTCCCATAACGCTGACCACGACCGGCACAAGCGGGGCAGCGACATTCATAGGGAACACGCTCAACATCCCGCAATATTCTGGGGGTGGTGGATCTGGTACGGTCACCAGCGTAGGCCAGACGTTCACAGGCGGGTTGATTTCTGTTGGTGGATCTCCGGTAACGACAAGCGGGACGTTGGCGTTGACGGTGGCCGGAACTTCTGGCGGGATGGTTTACTTTTCTTCGGCTAGTGCTTGGGCATCAAGTGGGGTTCTGGCCGCAAGCTCGCTGGTAATCGGGGGGGGTGCTGGAGCAGCCCCCTCAACAATTACAACTGGAACCGGAGTTGTATCCGCGCTCGGCGTTACAACTAATGCGGCAAGCGGCATTGTTGTTAAGGATTCCAGCGGCAATATATCAACCAACGCGACCTTCAATGGCTTTACCAGTGTTGCTGCGTCTGGAACCACGATTACTCTGACGGCGGCATCAACGCCCGTATATAGCGTTACGGGTTCTGGTGGTCAGGTTATCCAATTACCCAATGCAACCACACTGCCAAACGGCGCAATCTTTTCTTTTAACAACAATCAGTCTAGCGGTGCAATTACTGTAAATAATGCGTCGGCCACTTTAATTGCATCTATTCCCTCTGGCGGGTATGTAACAGTTGTTTTGCTGTCCAATGCGACCTCTGCTGGAAGTTGGGATAGACACGATCAGACCCCTAGCAACACTTCGTGGTCAACGAATACCCTTGATTACCCCGGTTCTATTACTAGCGCAACATGGAATGGCGCGACTGTAGCGGTAAATAGAGGCGGCACTGGAGCAGCAACGCTTACTGGGGTTCTTAAAGGTAACGGCACTAGCGCATTCACTGCGGCAATAGCAAACACTGATTATCAGTCACCGATCACGCTAACAACGACCGGGACGAGCGGTGCGGCTACCTTTAACGGGACAACTCTTAACATTCCGCAGTATTCTGGTGGTAGTGGTACTCCCGGCGGTTCAAACACGCAGGTTCAGTTTAATAACTCGGGTTCGTTTGGTGGTTCGGCCAATTTTATTTGGGATGGCACTAACGTACAATTGGGGGCGCAAGGCGCTTTGCGTTTTGCTGACGCAGATAGCAGCAACTATGTAGCGTTTAAATCTCCTACAACGGTTGGCACAAACGTAACTTGGACGCTTCCGGGGGCTGATGGGACTTCTGCGCAGGTATTGTCTACCAATGGATCTGGTACGTTGTCTTGGGTAACCCAAAGCGGTGGAGGCGGCGGCAGTCCAAACCTTGACGGTGGAACGCCATCAAGTAATTATGGCGGGATTACCGCAATTGACGGAGGAACACCATAATGGCTGTTCAGATACAAATACGAAACGGTACTGCCGCACAATGGACATCGGCCAATCCAACGCTTGCTGTTGGGGAAATGGGCGCAGAAACGGACACCGGCAAGTTTAAGATTGGTACGGGATCAACTGCGTGGAATAGTCTTGCGTATGCGGCAGTTGGAACTGTTACTTCTGTAGCCCAATCATTTACTGGCGGTATTGTTTCGGTTGGTGGATCTCCTATTTCCACTTCCGGGACGCTGGCCTTAACGGTCGCCGGTACTTCCGGCGGAGTGCCGTACTTCTCAAGCGGAACCACTTGGGCTTCTAGCGCCGCGCTTGCTTCTAATGCGCTGGTTGTCGGCGGCGGGGCTGGTGCTGCTCCATCAACGGTCACAACCGGGACTGGGGTTGTCACGGCGCTTGGTGTGAATACAGGTTCTGCTGGCGCGTTTGTTGTTAACGGTGGGGATCTTGGAACCCCCTCTGCCGGTGTAGTAACAAATCTAACCGGCACCGCATCAATCAACATCAACGGTACTGTTGGCGCTACGACTCCGACGACCGGGGCGTTTACTACTGCAACGGCAAGGGCTGCCGCTACACAAGATGCGGTAACCCTACAGGGGCGAGCGGGGGGTACGTCTAGTTATGCCATAACCATCACCCCAACGACGTTAACGGCAAACCGTACCTTGACGCTCCCTGACGAGACTGGGACCTTGTTGATCAGTGGTGGAGCGTTAGGAACCCCGTCAAGCGGAACGGTCACAAACCTCACTGGAACGGCCTCTATCAACATTAACGGGACGGTTGGTGCTACGACCCCGACGACGGGCGTATTTACTACTGCAACGGCAAGGGCCGCGGCCACCCAAGACTCGGTTATTTTGCAAGGCCGTGCTGGCGGCACATCTAGTTACGGGGTTACGTTAACACCGACTACGTTGTCAGCAAGCAGGACCATAACGCTTCCCAATGCAGATATAAATTTTACAACTGGGTTGGGGCCGGCGCAGGGTGGAACAGGCGTAGCCAACAATGCGGCTAGTACCCTTACAATTTCTGGTGCTTTTGGGACGACCCTAACTGTTTCCGGTACGACGGCGCTCACATTGCCAACGACGGGGACGCTGTCTACCTTAGCTGGAACTGAAACACTTACTAATAAGACATTAACCAATCCAACTATTACCAACTACACCGAAAGTGTTGTGCCTATCGGAACAGTAACAACCACAAATACCATAGCATTAACTAGCGGTACGGTTCAAACGGCCACATTGACAGCCTCAACCGCTTGCACATTCACGATGCCCACCGCAACTGCTGGCAAATCATTTACTCTATTACTTAAACAAGCTGCGGCCACAGGCAATGGTACGGCTACATTTACGGGCGTTAAATGGGGGACTGCGGGTGCTCCTACAATTACAGCAACAGCCGGGAAAATGGACATATTGTCTTTCATTGCTGATGGCACAAACTGGTACGGTTCGATTGCTCAAGGATACACGCCGTAATGTTTTCTACCAGTAAGTTTTTCTTTTTAGGAAGCGCAGCAGGGGTTTCTTTTTCTTCGGTTGCAGTTGCACACACTAACGCCCCATTTGTTTCTGCTTACCCTTGGTCTGCCGGTTTTGGTACTAAATATGCAGATCCGGGGACTGCGGTAGCCAGCACAGGCCTTAGTGTAGCGTTTAGTGTTTCAGCAAATGTAATCGCGGTTGGTAATGGTGTTACTTCCCCAAGAGTGCAGGTTTACCCGTGGTCAAATAGTGGATTTGGCTCTAAATACGCAAACCCTGCAACTGTGCCGGGAGGCTCAGCAAACGGCATAGCTTTTAATTCCGCAGGGACAGCTATAGCTGTTGCACACACTAGCGGAACATTTATTTCTACTTATCCGTGGTCTGCTGGTTTTGGAACTAAATACGCAGATCCAGCCACACTACCAGCCAGCACTGGTCTTGGAGTAGCTTTTAATCCCGCAGGGACAGCTATAGCTGTTGCACACGTTACCACTCCATATATTTCTACTTACCCTTGGTCTTCCGGTTTTGGTACTAAATATGCAGATCCAGCCACACTACCAACCAGCACTGGGAATGGGGTAGCTTTTAGCCCTTCAGGGGCAGATATAGCTGTTGCGCATAGTACTAGCCCAAGAATAAGCGCTTATCCGTGGTCTGCTGGTTTTGGAACTAAATATGCAAACCCAGCAACCCTACCAACTAGTACTGGGAATGGAGTAGCTTTTAATCCCGCAGGGACAGCTATAGCTGTTGCACACAATACCTCTCCATATATTTCTACTTACCCTTGGTCTTCCGGTTTTGGTACTAAATATGCAGATCCAGCCACACTACCAACTGGGAATGGAACTGGAGTAGCATTTAATGTTGATGGAAATGCAATTGCGGTTGCACACGTTAACTCCCCATATGTTTCTGCTTATCCTTGGTCGGCAGGGTTTGGTACTAAATATGCAGATCCGGCAACTTTACCAACCGGAGACGGGGCTGGTATAGCGTTTTTTAATTAACTTAAAAGGAAGTTTTATGATTACTAACCAAGAACACTTAAACAATTTGGTTGTTGCTGCTTTGGGCCGCGAGATGGAGAATTACTATTACCAAATTAACATTGACAACTACACCGCGATGCTTGCTGCATTACCTCAGGAAAGCTGGCCCGAAGATTTGCTTCAATACAAAGAAGCCGCTATTGATAAATTGCCAGAAAGCCTAACCGATGATGATGTAGTTTTAATTTCTGAGTATCAGTATCGTGACAAGCTTCGCAATTTATTGCGTACAGAAAAGGCAGAGCAAAGAAAAATTGTTCGCGTTCGCGATGTACTTAAGGCGCAAATCGGCGCGGACTATGACGCGCTTGTTGCAGCTTGCAAAGCCAGTCAGTAATAACCATAACCAATCCACTCTGTTTAACAAAGTGAGTTAATTAAAATGGCAACCCTATCGCTAGCCGTACTGGAACAAACCCACTTAACGGCTATCTCCAAGACGTTCGAATTACCAAAGGTTTTGCTCGCACTGTAACCACAACGCCAACCGCAGCATTCCCAACGAGGTAGTTATGCAGTTTGCTAACTCAAAACTCATAATCAAAGACCACACTGAGTGGTTCCCCAACACTTCGTTCTGGACGCAGCTATCGGACTCTCCGGTTGACAAAGCAGCATGGGCAACGTACCGTCAGGCGCTGCGAGATATTACAACTCAGGTTGACCCTTTCAATATTAAGTGGCCAAAGATAAATGCCTAGTAAATCACCAGCCCAACACCGATTGATGGAAGCGGTAGCGCACAGTCCAAAGTTTGCTAAAAAAGTTGGTATTCCTACGTCTGTTGGAAAAGAATTTGCCAAAGCCGATGAGGCGAAGATGAAGGGCGGCGGCTTGTACGCAAACATTGCGGCCAAAAGGAAAAGGATAGCTGAGGGCAGCGACGAGAGGATGCGCAAACCGGGATCTCCGGGGGCTCCTACTGCCGAGGCATTCCGTGAGTCTGCAAAGACCGCAAAGATGAAGAATGGAGGCCCAAGTTTGGCGATTGGCCGAGGTGAAAAATTACCGGCGGATCAGGGAGCGGGGCTTACGGCAAAGGGCAGAGCAAAGTACAATAGCGAGACTGGATCTGATCTCAAGGCACCGCAACCTCAAGGCGGAGCAAGGCGTGATTCGTTTTGCGCCCGTATGGGTCCGGTGGCTGAGAAGAGCGAGAAAGGCAGTCGGTCTCGGGCCTCGATGAAACGTTGGAATTGTCCGGGGTGGTAGATGGCGTATTCAGGCACAGTTGGCACCACGGTCATCAATGTTCAGCAGTTGATCGACCACGGAGCGCGTCGGGCCGGTAAACTTGCCGAGGAACTCACGTCGGAGCAGGTAACGTCTGCTCGTGAGTCTTTGTTTTTTTTGCTGTCCAATCTAATTAACTTAGGTATTCAATATTGGGCAATCGAAAAGAAAGTGTACGGCCTGAAGGCAAACCAGTACATTTACGACCTTCCTGTTGGCGGAAACGACGTATTGCAAGCCTTGTATCGCAAGATGGCAAGGCCAACGGGGATTTACACAAGCAGCGCGGGTGGTCTGGTTGATTATGCTTTCGACGGTTATATTGACACGATATGCACGCAGACTTCCGCTGGCGGAAACATAGCAGTTGAGTATGATTCAGCGGTCTATATTGGGTCTATCGGCGTCCTGCCGGGCGTTTCTGGCACGTTCGATGTGGTATTTGAGTGTTCCTATGACGGAATTACATGGACCACAATCTCGGCTCCCGGTCCGACCGTTTGGGTTGACAACCAATGGATCTGGTACGACATTGATCCGGGCTACACGGTTGCTTACTATCGAATCCGCGCAATTTCAGGAACTTTGAGTCTGCGGGAGTTGTTCTTTGGGAATAACTCAACTGAAATTACGATGGCCCGGTTGAACCGGGACGATTACACCAACTTGCCGAACAAGAACTTTACGGCCAATCAACCGTTTCAGTTCTGGTTTAACCGGACAATTCCGCAATCAAAGATCTACTTGTGGCCTGTGCCAAGCGACCCGTTTGTGCAAATGGTGGTTTGGTACTCACGTCAGATTGATGACGTTGGGGCGCTTACGAATGAGTTGGAAGTGCCGCAGCGTTGGTATGAAGCAACGCTCATGATGCTGGCTCACCGCATGAGCCTAGAGCTGCCGGGTGTTGGCATGGACCGGATTCAGTATCTTGAGGCTCAGGCCGAGAAGTATTTGGGTCAAGCTGAGGCGGAAGAGCGCGACAAGTCTCCGATCTATCTGGCCCCAAATATTAGCGTTTACACACGGTAATGCCACGCTTTCTTGACACACGCGGATATGCGGACATTGCAATTGCAGTGTGTGACCGGTGCAAGATGAAGTATCCGCATTCAGTTTTGCGATCGGATGCAAATTTTCCGGGATTGCAGGTTTGCGATACTGGTTGCGCTGACCAATTTGATCCGTATCGGTTACCCGCAAGGAAGACAGAGCGGATCACCATCAGATTTCCGCGACCTGATGAGTCTTTGACGACTGAAACTCCGGGATTGCCTTATGACGGATACGTTTATAAATAACGCGGTGATTTGGTTTTAGGAACAGAAATGGCACAAACAAACTTCACCCCAATATCGCTGTACTACAGTACGACGGCGGCGGCTGTTCCGGTTAACACCAATTTAGTCAGCGGTGAGTTGGC
>Ga0209400_1001407_pt1 | contig 19348 bp, 20 predicted proteins | sample M_130807_EF_Meta_FD_187313 | JGI IMG/M metagenome (GOLD analysis project Ga0209400, IMG submission 187313) | Freshwater microbial communities from Lake Montjoie, Canada to study carbon cycling - M_130807_EF_MetaG (SPAdes) (version 2) | ecosystem: Environmental > Aquatic > Freshwater > Lake... | reverse complement strand
GGGGGCTCTGTGGTCAACAGCATCGTCTGGACGCTCGTTTCAACTTTCTCAGCCATGCTGGCTATGGTTATTTCCTTGCCACTGTGGGTCGTACCACCCTTGATGTTCATCGTGCCTCCCATTATTTGGGGATGGCTCAGCTACCGCGTGATGGTGTTCGATGCTTTGGTCTCTCACGCGAGCCGTGACGAACGCATTGAGATCGGGCACAAACACCGCTTGCCGCTGCTTTTAATTGGGGTCCTCACAGGCTTTTTAGGCGCTTTACCCAGCATGGTCTGGGCCTCAGGCGCTCTATTTGCAGCCGCATTTGTGGTTTTGGTGCCTGTGGCCATCTGGATTTATTCCTTGGTATTTGCTTTCACAGCCCTGTGGTTCACCCATTACAGCTTGGGTGCTTTGGAGATCATGCGTGCAGAGGCAAACCCGGTCGTGGTTGGCGCCTCTGTGCCCTTACCTGCGCTAGCATTGGCAGATGAACCAAGCAACTCACCCCCCTCGCCCTGAAATTGGCCTGATCATCGTTGGCGATGAAATCCTTTCCGGCAAACGCGCTGATAAGCACCTTCCTAAAGCCATTGAACTACTTGCCGCCCGAGGCTTGAGCCTCGATTGGGCCGACTACGTGGGCGACTCGCCTGAACGCATCACCCGCACCTTAAAGCGTGCCTTCACTAGCAATAGCATTGTGTTTTCTTGCGGTGGCATAGGCGCTACGCCAGACGACCACACCCGCCAATGCGCAGGCCGTGCTTTGGGTCTGGAATTGAGTCTGCATGCTGAAGCAGAAGTATTTATCCGCGAGCGCATGAAAGACATTGCCAAGGAGCAAGGCGTGCCCTATGAACCTGAGCACCCAAATAACGTGCACCGTTTGAATATGGGCATGTTTCCAAATGGGGCCGAGATCATTCCCAACCCTTACAACAAGATTCCTGGATTCACCTGCCGCGGACCAGGCGGTGGCGCGGTGCATTTCGTTCCAGGCTTTCCGGTGATGGCTTGGCCCATGATCGAGTGGGTGCTAGACACCCACTACCAAGACTTGTTTCTTGAGTCGGCTTGGGTAGAAAAGTCGATCATTGTTTTGGGTTCGATGGAAGCCATGCTGACACCCTTGATGGAGCAGATGGAAAAAGAGTTTGAAGGTATCAAGGTATTTAGTTTGCCAAGCGTGGACCATCCTGAATACGGACGCCACATTGAACTTGGCGTCAAAGGTGAGCCTTCTTTGGTGGATCGGGCTTATCCAGAACTTTTAAAAGGTTTGAATGCCTTCGACCTCAAATTTGGCCCCGAATTGGTGCGATCTTAAATAATCACCAATTTAGTGCGTTTATGTGGTGAATGCACCATAATAATGCATTTGAATGTATCCGCTGTTTTGGTGAGAAGTTGATGCTGGTGCGCGAAACGTGGTCAAAGTCAGGGCAGAATAAGCACCAAGAAGTCATCGCTGGCGGGTCGTTTTTTTAGCGTCCACTGGCACAAATAATGCTTCGAGTAACAACGTACTTTTAGATAACCAACCCACCCCTGAAGGAGAGCCTAATGGCCAAGACCGTCGCAGACGTGATGAAGATGGTGAAAGACAACGAAGTCAAGTTTGTTGATTTCCGTTTCACCGATACCCGAGGCAAAGAGCAGCACGTGAGCGTGCCAGTGTCTGCGTTCAATGAAGAAAAATTCACAGAAGGCCACGCATTCGACGGTTCTTCTATCGCTGGTTGGAAAGGCATTGAAGCCTCTGATATGTTGTTAATGCCTGATGCGATGTCAGCCTTTATCGACCCATTCTTTCAAGAATCTACGTTGGTGTTGAGCTGCGACGTGCTCGAGCCAGGCGACGGCAAGTCTTATGACCGCGACCCACGTTCTATCGCCAAGCGCGCTGAAGCTTATTTGAAGGCCTCCGGTTTAGGCGATACCGCTTACTTTGGACCCGAGCCAGAATTCTTCATCTTTGATGACGTGCGTTGGGCCAACGACATGTCCGGTGCTTTCTTCAAGATCGATGAATACGAAGCGCCTTGGAACTCCGACAAAGTGATGGAAGGCGGCAACAAAGGCCACCGTCCCACCGTCAAAGGCGGCTACTTCCCAGTGCCTCCCGTCGACAGCATGCAAGATATGCGCGCCGAGATGTCTTTGATCTTGGAAGAAATGGGCATCCCTGTTGAAGTGTTCCACCACGAAGTCGCTGGCGCTGGTCAAAACGAAATCGGTACCAAGTTCTCTACTTTGGTTGAGCGCGCTGACTGGACCCAAAAACTGAAGTATGTGGTCTGGAACGTGGCCCACTCTTTCGGCAAAACAGCCACCTTCATGCCTAAGCCATTGGTCGGCGACAACGGTTCTGGCATGCACGTGCACCAGTCCATTTGGAAAGACGGCAAAAACCTGTTTGCAGGCAAAGGCTATGCTGGTTTGAGCGATACCGCTTTGTTCTACATCGGCGGCATCATCAAGCACGCACGTGCTTTGAATGCGATCACCAACCCAACGACCAACAGCTACAAGCGTTTGGTCCCTGGTTTTGAAGCGCCAGTGAAGTTGGCATATTCAAGCCGTAACCGCTCTGCGTCCATCCGTATTCCTCACGTGGCGTCTGATAAAGGCCGTCGCATCGAGGCACGTTTCCCAGATCCAATGGCCAATCCTTATCTCTGCTTTTCAGCTTTGTTGATGGCTGGTTTGGACGGTATCGAAAACAAAATTCACCCCGGTGAAGCCGCTACCAAAGACCTCTACCACTTGCCACCCGAGGAAGACGCATTGGTACCAACCGTGTGCCACAGCTTGGACCAAGCCTTGGAGTATTTGGACAAAGACCGCGCGTTCTTGACCAAAGGCGGCGTGTTCACCGACAGCATGATCGATGCGTACATCGAACTCAAAATGCAAGAAGTCACACGTTTCCGTCAAGCCGTGCACCCCGTTGAATACGACATGTATTACTCGCTGTAATCGGTCGCAACGCTGTTGCAGAGAAAGGACGGCGCAAGCCGTCCTTTTTTTTACCTCTTCATCTAAACCATGACTTCGCATCCCTACACCCATGCCTTTGACTTGTTGGCTACCTTGGTCGCGGTGGTCCGTATTGATGGCAAGGTAGTTTTTGCAAACTCTGCGCTTGAGGATGTCCTAGGAGTTTCTAAACGCCACATCGTGGGCAATTCGCTGTCGCAGCACTTCGTCAAGCCCGCTGGTTTTGAGAGCGTTTTAAAAGGTGCCCAAAGAAACGCCTTTGCTGTGATGCGTTACGACGCCTATTTGCACAGACCCTTGACGGAGCCATTGCCAGTGCATGTGATCGTTGCCCCCACGGATAACGACAACGAAGTACTGGTCGAGTTGCTGCCCCTTGAGCAACAAGCGCGTATCGAGCGTGAAGACCGCTTAATTGACCAAGCGCAGGCCAATAAAGAACTCATCCGTAATTTAGCCCACGAAATTAAAAACCCGCTCGGTGGTATTCGTGGAGCCGCCCAGTTGCTTCAGATGGAAGTGGCAGGACGCGACTTGGTGGAATACACCCAAGTCATCGTGCATGAGGCGGATCGGCTGCAACTTTTGGTGGATAGACTTTTGGCGCCGCACCGTCGCCCGCATGTCGTGGGGGATGTGAACATCCACGAGGTGTGCGAGCGTGTGCGCTCTTTGGTACTGGCTGAGTTTCCGCGCGGCCTGAAAGTGGTGCGCGATTACGACATCTCTATCCCAGACATTCGGGGCGATCGTGAGCAGTTGATCCAAGCGGTGCTTAATATCGTGCACAACGCAGCCCACGCCTTGTCTGAGCGAATCGTGGATGGAGATGCGCAAATTGTCCTTAAAAGCCGTATCAACCGACAAGTCACTTTTGGCAAAAATCGGTATAGGTTGGCACTGGAATTGCATGTCATAGACAACGGGCCAGGTGTCCCAGAAGAAATCAAGGATCGCTTGTTTTTCCCTCTGGTATCAGGCCGAGATGGTGGATCGGGGTTGGGGCTCAATTTAGCCCAAACCTTTGTCCAGCAACACCATGGGCTGATTGAGTGTGACAGCGAGCCAGGGCGTACAGATTTCAGAATCGTGATCCCCTTGGCTTGATAAAAGAGAAAGTAGCGTTGAGATGAAACCGATTTGGATAGTTGATGACGACCAGTCAATCCGCTTTGTGCTGGAGAAGGCCTTGTTGCGTGAAAACTTGCCAACGCGGAGTTTCACCTCACCGCGCGAAGTGCTGCAAGCTTTAGACAGCGCGAGCGAAGACGAGCAACCACAAATTTTGGTCAGCGATATCCGTATGCCAGGCGGTTCTGGCTTGGAGTTGTTGACCAAAGTCAAAGAGCGCATGCCGATGTTGCCCGTCATCATCATGACGGCGTTCTCTGATTTAGACAGCGCGGTATCGGCTTTTCAAGGCGGTGCATTTGAATACCTACCCAAGCCTTTTGATTTACCTAAAGCTGTGGAGTTGATTCGCCGTGCAGTAGACGAGAGCCAGCGCGAACAAGCCCAAAGCGATTTACAAGATGAAACACCAGAAATGCTGGGCCAAGCGCCTGCCATGCAAGATGTGTTTCGCGCGATTGGACGTTTGAGCCAAAGCCATGTCACGGTGATGATCACTGGCGAAAGCGGCTCCGGCAAAGAACTCGTCGCGCGTGCTTTGCACAAACATTCGCCACGCGGGGACACCGGAACCAAAGGGCCCTTTGTCGCCATCAACACAGCAGCGATCCCTAAAGATTTGCTTGAAAGTGAACTCTTTGGGCACGAACGCGGTGCATTCACGGGCGCGCAAGCCACCAGAAGAGGGCGTTTTGAACAAGCCGAGGGCGGCACGCTTTTCTTGGACGAAATTGGTGATATGCCCTTCGATTTGCAAACCCGTTTATTGCGTGTGCTAAGTGACGGCAATTTCTACCGTGTGGGCGGCCATAGTGCGATCAAAGCCAATGTGCGAGTCATCGCTGCCACACACCAAGACCTTGAGAAACGTGTCAAAGAAGGCGCGTTTCGCGAAGACTTGTTCCACCGCTTAAACGTGATTCGTTTGCGTTTGCCTGCATTGCGCGAGCGCCGAGAAGACATTCCTACATTGACGCGCCATTTCTTGCAGCAAAGTGCACAGCAATTAGGTGTGGAGCCAAAACGCATTTCCGATGCAGCGCAATCGCGCATGAATCAATTCAATTTCCCTGGCAATGTGCGCCAGTTAGAAAATATTTGCCATTGGCTCACGGTGATGGCGCCGGCCCAAGTGATTGAGCCCAAAGATTTGCCGCCAGAAGTTTTGGACCTTGCCAATGAGTCTGGGCCCTTGGCGCAACACGTCATGGAGGACGATGTAACTTACGCGCATGCCCCTGCCGACGGCACGCAAGAAGTCGCTTCTAAAACCACAACTTCCCCCTCAGTGCTTAATTTGCCAGGCGCGTATTGGGAGCAAGGTTTTGAAGCAGAGACTATGAGCTTATTGGTAGCAGGACGCACGGATGTGTGGGACGCTATGGTCAATCGTGTCGAAGCACGGTTGATTCAAACTGCTCTAGCCAACACCCGCGGACGACGCATAGAAGCTGCGCAAAAATTAGGAATCGGCCGCAACACGATCACCCGCAAAATTCAAGAACTTGGTATTGAAGAGTAAGCGCTTAATTGAGTGTCGCTACGACTGGTGTGTGATCACTAGGCCGTTCGTTTTTTCTGGGTAATTTATCAATCACGCATGCTGTGACTCGGTCTTTTAATGCATCGGAGACCAAAATATGGTCAATCCGCAGACCACGGTTGCGGCGAAATGCAAATTCACGGTAGTCCCACCAAGAGTAGCTTTTGTCGGCTTGCGCAAATAACCTGAACGCGTCAACCATTCCTAAATCTAGCAATGCTTTGAAATGGGCGCGTTCTTCCTTGGTGCAATGGATGGTGTCGGCTAAAGCGACTGGGTCCCATAGATCCGCATCGTCCCAAGTGATGTTGAAGTCACCCATCAAGACCAACTTTGGGTGATTAATCATCTCAGATTGAAGCCACAGGGTGAGCGCTGTGAGCCACTTCATTTTGTAAACAAACTTATCGCTATCAGGGGCTTGGCCATTGGGAAAATAAGCGCCGACCACGCGAACACCATTGACAGTGGCGCTGATCACGCGCGCCATTTCGTCTTCGAAATTAGGAATGTTGTGTACAACCGCTTCAATCGGGTGCTTTGCAATCAATGCCACACCGTTATAAGTTTTTTGCCCAAAAAAAGCGACTTGGTAGCCAGCTGATTCAATGGCTTCGCGTGGAAATTTATCGTCGGTGGTTTTGGTTTCTTGCAAGGCCAACACATCGATGCCGCCCTCTGGTTTTTGTGCCTCCAACCAATCGAGTACCTGCGGTAGTCGCACGGTTAACGAGTTCACATTCCAAGTGGCAAGTTTCATAGTCAGGGTGTATTTATTTTCTGCAAGGTCACCAAGTGATAAGCCAGACCTTGTGCAGACACATGGGGAGTTCTTTGCGTTTCAATCCAATCACTTGGTGAAAGAGATGGCGCATAAGCATCGCCTTCATAGTCCGCATCGATTTCGGTTACAACAATTTGTGATGCGATTGACAAGCCTTGCGCGTAGAGTTGCGCACCTCCAATCAACCAAATGACTTCGGCTGGCGGAAAGAGCGCCATGGCCGCTTCTAGAGATGCGACCACTTGCGCACCAGACGCCGAAAAAGATGGTTGACGAGACACCACTACATTGCTGCGGCCCGGTAGTGGGCGAAATTTCTCAGGCAAAGATTCCCAAGTCACACGTCCCATCAACACAGGTTGTCCGAGCGTGGTGCGTTTGAAGTGCGCTAAGTCTTCAGGCAAATGCCAAGGCAGTTGCCCCTGTTTGCCAATCACACCATTGCGCGCACGCGCATAAATCATGTGCAGCGGCATTACACCGCGACAGGCGCTTTGATAGCACCGTGGCATTGGTAGTCGCGAACTTCAAAGTCCTCAAATTCGTATTCAAAAATAGAAGCCGGTTGACGCGCTATGTGCAGCGTAGGGTAGGCGTAGGGTGCGCGACTGAGTTGTAACTCCACTTGCTCATGGTGATTGCTATAGATATGGCAATCACCACCAGTCCAAATGAAGTCGCCCACTGCTAAATCGCATTGTTGTGCCAGCATATGTGTGAGCAAGGCGTAGCTGGCGATATTGAAAGGTACGCCTAGAAAAATATCCGCACTGCGTTGGTAAAGCTGACAGCTCAAGCGACCTTTTTCACCTGCGTTTTGTGCAGGCGCTACATAAAACTGAAAAAACGCATGGCAAGGCATGAGCGCCATTTTGCTGAGTTCAGCGACGTTCCATGCGCTGACGATCATGCGTCGCGAGTCTGGGTTGGTTTTGAGGGTTTGGATTAACTCTGATATTTGGTCAATGTGTTTGCCATCAGGTGTAGGCCAACTTCGCCATTGCACGCCATACACAGGGCCTAGGTCGCCATCTTCGCGTGCCCATTCGTCCCAAATGCTGACGCCACGTTCTTTCAACCAATTGTTATTACTAGAGCCCGTTAAGAACCAAAGCAACTCTTGGATGATGGATCGCAAATGTACTTTTTTGGTGGTGACTAAAGGAAAACCTTCGTTTAAATCAAAACGCATTTGGTGTCCAAACACGCTTCTAGTGCCAGTGCCCGTGCGGTCGGTTTTGGCAACGCCGTGTGTGTAGACATGGCGCATGAAATCTTCGTATTGGCTTCTGATGGGGCGCATAACAATTCAGTTTTTCAATAATTGGTGAAGTTTAAACACTTCTGCGGTTGTCGCCGCAAAAGCCAAACTAGCGCACCACACGTCCAGGATTCAAAATTCCTAAGGGGTCGAGTGCTTGTTTAACTTGCCGCATCAGTGCTAGAGCGGTAGGGTCTTTGTAATGGGGAAGGGTATCTACTTTCAAGCTACCAATTCCGTGCTCAGCAGAGATGGATCCACCAAAATTTTTGACTGCGTCGTAGACCAAATGGTTGACGCGGTCTTCGTAGTCTTTGAGAAAAGCCGCATTGTCATTGCCCTCTGGAACTTGGACGTTGTAATGCAAATTCCCGTCTCCTAAATGCCCGAAATTCACCAAGCGCACGCCGGGAATTTCTTGGTCTAATTGGGCATCGGTTTTTTCTACAAACGCAGCAATCGAAGAAACCGACAAAGAAATATCGTGTTTGATATTCAGGCCTTCTTGCGCTTGCGCCATGGTGATACTTTCGCGGATATGCCAAAAGTTACGCGCTTGCGAAAGGTTTTCTGCTACGACTGCGTCTGAGACGCAACCTTCTTCCATGGCGACCTCTAGTAAATGCTCAAAGCGCGCGCGTGCATGTTCTTGTGACTCGGTATCCGAGTTCTCTAACAAAACACAGTAGGGTGTTTCATTCCACAAAGGAATACGCATTTGCGCAAAGTGTTTGTTCACCAAGCCTAATGAATACTGGTTCATCATCTCGAACCCTGTCAGGCTTGCGCCTAAATGTTGGTGCGCAAGACCAAGTAACTTCACCGCAGCAGTGACCGTAGGCACTGCTGCCCAAGCAGTGAGTGTGGCCGCAGGTTGCGGGAAGAGCTTCATCGTGGCGGCGGTGATGATGCCTAGGGTGCCTTCGCTGCCAATCATCAAATTACGCAAGTCGTAGCCTGTGTTGTCTTTGCGCAAGCCGCTCAAGCCGTGCATCACTTCACCCGATGCGGTGACTACTTCGAGGCCTAAACATAATTCACGCGCATTGCCATAGCGCACAACTTGTGTGCCACCCGCGTTGGTCCCTAAGTTGCCGCCTATGGTGCAACTACCTTCTGAGCCTAAGCTCAATGGAAACAAGTAGCCTACTTTTTCAGCGGCGTCTTGCACACTTTGCAAGGTGCACCCAGCCTCGACGGTGATGGTGAGGTTGTCTGCATCTACATTCCGTAAGCGTTGCAAACGTTGCATACTCAAAACCACTTGGGACCCCGTCTCGTCGGGTATGGAGCCCACCACCAAGCCAGTATTTCCACCCTGCGGCACTATGCTCACTTTGGCATGCGCACAGGCTTGGACAATAGCAACGACTTCTTCGGTATTGGCAGGGCGCACGACAGCCAGTGCTTTGCCGCGTGAGCGTTTGCGCCAGTCTTGTTCGTAATTCGACAAATCGCCGTCTGTCAGAACATTGGCCGAGCCAATGGCTAGTCGTAAGGCATCTAGTAATGCAGAAGAATTGTGATCAGACATTTTCTATAGATTGAAATCGCAAGCGAACGTGCAATGCGCAAGCGATGAATAAAACTACGCAAAGCACCACCTCTGCAAAAGCAAAGTAGCAGCTGGGTGCAGAGTCTCCCCATGCGCGGACCACACCCTCTGTGAAATATAACCATATGAACAAACTAACCCAGCGGTAGGTGTACATACGGTTTTTAAGAAGCCCGGCTAGTGGAATGCAAAGGGGCACAACCTTTAGAGCTAACAAAGTGCCACCGGGGCGAAGAGGCGCCAGCCAGAGTTCCCAAACCAGTCCTAGGACGATCAAGCCCGTCAAACTGAGGACTGCGAGCAAGCGTGTGCGCGATACATGATTAGGAAGAGTGGTCATAGATACTGGCATGATGTAGTCCATGATTGTCTCGCATCTTCAAAAATTCATGGCGCATTTGGCGCAATTTCCTTGGGCCAATACTGCGCGCGTTGTTGCGTTGCGCTTTCGTGAAGACCGTTTAGGTCAAACGGCTGGTAGTTTGACCTTCACCACCTTGATCGCATTAGTCCCCTTTGTGACTTTGGCATTGGCTGTTTTCACAGTCTTTCCCATATTTAACGACTTTCAGGCCGTGGTGCAAAAGCGATTGGTGGAGAGCTTGGTGCCAGACAATATTTCACGCCAAGTTCTTGGTTATCTGACTCTATTCGCCAATAAAGCGAGTCGCTTAGGCGCAGCAGGTGTGACGGCATTGATACTCTCTGCGCTGGCATTGGTATTCACCATTGACCGCACGCTCAACGCGATTTGGCGCGTGAAGAAAAGAAGGCCATTTGCACAAAGGTTGTTGTTGTATTGGACGGCGCTAACTTTGGGGCCTTTGTTGATGGGCGTTGGTATTGTGATGACCACACAATTTGTGAGTTTCTCGCAAGATTTCTCACCTGCCGCTTTTGGAAACGTAGGTTGGCTTTTGAGCTCCTTGGAATATAGTTTATTTGTCTGGGGTATTGCGGCGCTCTATCGTTACGTTCCCTACACCCAAGTACCTTGGAGCCACGCTTTAGTGGGGGGCGTTTGGGTGGTAGCGGCCATCACCGTTGCGCGCAATGTGTTGGCTTATTTCTTTGGAAAGATGTCTACCTATTCGATGGTCTATGGTGCTTTTGCAACGCTACCAATTTTGTTTGTGTGGATTTACTTAGCGTGGACCATCGTTTTGATGGGTGCGGTGTTCGTTGCCAATTTACCAACCTTATTGAGTGGCGTAGCCCGTGATTTACGAACTGCAGGTTGGCGTTTTGAATTAGCCTTGGAAGTTTTGCAGTATCTCAAACAAGCCAGACTCAGCGAAGCACGCGGAGCGAGCCTTTTGCAGCTGTGTAGCGATTTGCGATTAGACCCACTGCAAGTCGATGAGGTGCTGGCAACTTTGGTCGACATGGATTGGATTGGACGTTTGAGTGAATCAGCAGATTCGGCACACCTTGCAGTAAGTGAGTCGCGCTACATCTTGTTGGTAGATACATCGCAAGCCTATTTAGCGCCCTTGATGGCCCGTTTACTTTTGAAACCGAGTTCGCATAACCAACGCTTGTGGTCGCAATGGCAAACATTACGTTTGGCAGACGTTATTTAGCTTATAGCCAAGAATTCTTTCAATGCTTGTAATGTTTCTTCAGGTGTTTCACCCATTTGGTGGTGCCCCATGGCTAACTCCACCACTTGATACTTTTTATTTAGGGTACGCGCGGTATCCATCAAGCCCTTGGCGCCTTTGGGATGCGTCATTTGGTCTTGTTTACCAAGCAAAAAGAGAATAGGGCACGTCGCAGCCTGCATAGCTTCTATGCCATTTGTGTACGAATCACAGGCTTTGAAACCTCTGTGAAAGACATTGACCTTTGTGTTGCTAGCCAAAACGCGACGACCCAGTGCCATGGAGGTGCCGTAGACCCAAGTGCCTGGTCCCAACACAGACGGAGGCGCATTTAAGGTGGCACGTGAAAACACATTCACCATTTGCAGGGCCTTCATGGGTTCATTCAGCGATGCCTCCATCAGCACAGATGAGACGGGCATAGGAAACGCAACACCCACGAGTCCCAAGTGCGTGATGCGATCACCCAAACGTCCCGCCGTCTCTAGCGCGATCAGGGATCCCCAGCTGTGCCCAACTACTGCAGCTTTTTCAATACCCGCTGCATCCAATAGCTGTTCAATAAAAGCGGACGCTGCCTCCACGCTATCAGGCGCATCGCCGCCGCTTCGGCAGTGTCCTGGCAGGTCAACAGCTAATACGTTATACCCATGGTGCGCAAGATAGCGGGTTTGCAAAATCCATACACTGTGGTCATGCAATACGCCATGAATAAACACCACGGTGGGTTTATTCGCATCAAACGCCTTGCCCCCCGTGTAGGCATAGGCTTCATAAGATTGACCGTCTGCAGTTGGGATAGAAAATTTCATAGTCGTATCCCTTTCAAGCAGCCGCCGGTTTCACTGGTGAGCCACCAGTTTTTTCAGCAGCCTTTAAAGCACGCTTTAAATCGTCTATCAAATCTGCCGGGTCTTCTAGACCAATCGACAAACGAATGGTGCCTGGGCCAATGCCCGCATTTACCAACGCTTCATCACTCATCCTGAAGTGCGTAGTACTAGCAGGGTGTATCACCAAACTACGACAGTCACCGACATTGGCTAAATGGCTAAAGAGTTTTAATGCTTCAATGAAAGCACGGCCTTGTTCACGTGAGCCCTTGATATCAAAGCTGAATACCGAGCCAGCTCCTCGCGGACCAAAGCGCAATAGTTTTTTCGCTAAGGCGTGGCTAGAGTGGCTTTCAATCAAGGGATGACCCACACGGCCCACCAACGGGTGGCTGGCTAAAAACTCCACGACTTTTTCTGTATTCGACATATGGCGTTCCATACGTAAGGGCAAAGTTTCAATGCCCTGCAAAATCAACCAAGCACTGTGCGGGCTCATGCAAGCACCAAAGTCACGCAAGCCTTCACGGCGCGCGCGCAATAGAAATGCGCCAACGGTGCTTTCTTCAGTAAACACCATGTTGTGAAAGCCTTCGTAACTTTGCGACAACTCTGGAAACTTGCCGCTGCGCTCCCAATCAAAGCTGCCGGCGTCCACCACAACGCCACCAATGACCGTGCCATGGCCGCTCAAAAATTTAGTAGCGGAGTGGTAAAGCAAATCTGCACCTAGATCAAAAGGTTTGAGCAAATAGGGCGATGTCAACGTGCTATCGACTAACAAAGGCACACCCGCCTCATGCGCGATCTGGGAGACGGTTGGAATATCCAACACGTCAAGACCGGGGTTACCTAACGTCTCACCAAAAAACAATTTGGTGTTGGGCCGAACCGCTTTTTTCCAACCATCGATATCGTGTGGATGCACAAAGGTCGTCTCAATCCCAAAACGGCTCATGGTGTAGTGCAACAAATTGTGCGAGCCACCATACAAAGCGCTGCTCGAGACGATATGTGAACCTGCTCCCATCAAGGTAGCCACACTCAAATGCAAGGCGGCTTGTCCACTTGCGGTGGTAATCGCACCGATTCCACCTTCCAAAGCTGCAACGCGTTGTTCCAACACGGCATTGGTGGGATTGCTGATGCGGCTGTAGACATGGCCTGCACGCTCTAGATTGAATAGGGATGCGGCATGGTCACTGGATTCAAATACAAAAGATGTGGTGAGGTGAATCGGTGTGGCGCGCGCGCCAGTTGTTGGGTCTGGGCTCGCTCCTGCATGCAGTGCAAGGGTGTCAAAACTTGGGTCGTTATAGCCAGGCATGGTTTCCTCGGGTGTAAGAAGTGGTTTTTAAAGCGCATTGTGGGCTATATTGGTACATCCATGCGAGGAGGTTCACCATGAAAGTCAGCGATATTTTGCGCGTCAAGGGCGATAGCCCTTTATTCACTATCGACCCATCTGAGTCACTGTCTCATGCTGTCAACACCATGGCAACCAAAGACATGGGCTCCTTGTTAGTCATGGAACATGGCAACCTCGTGGGCCTGTTGACTTTTCGCGAAGTGATCTTGGCTTTGCATCACCATGGCGGTGCTTTGGGTGACGCCAAGGTCAGCAGTGCGATGGATGACCATCCATTAACTTGTACGCCTGATCACGAAATCGACCAAGTGCGCCACATGATGGTGGAGAGCCACTCGCGCTATATCCCCATCGTTGAAAACGGCAAACTCAAAGGCGTGATCAGCTTTTACGACGTAGCCAAAGCTGTGCTCGATAGCCATAATTTCGAGAACAAAATGCTCAAGGCCTATATCCGCGACTGGCCTAGCGAAGATGCCGGGGCTGCAGCGCAGTCGGCAAAAGGCTAATTGCTCTTTCAGGCGCGGATGGGATAATCGCGCCTTATGAGTGGAAATACCTTCGGAACCCTTTTTTGCGTCACCAACTTTGGTGAATCCCACGGCCCCGCGATTGGTTGTGTGATTGACGGCTGTCCACCGGGTATGGTTTTGTCTGAAGCTGATATTCAGCACGACCTAGACAGACGGCGCCCTGGTACTAGCCGCCACGTCACCCAACGCAACGAACCCGACCAAGTACAAATTCTCTCGGGTGTCTATGAAGGCAAAACTACTGGCACCCCCATCGCCTTGTTGATTCAAAACACCGACCAACGCAGCAAAGACTACGGTAACTTGTTGCAGACTTTCCGCCCAGGCCACGCGGACTACACCTATTTCCAAAAATTCGGTATCCGTGATCCACGGGGTGGTGGTCGTTCATCTGCACGTTTGACAGCGCCTACGGTTGCAGCTGGTGCCGTTGCCAAAAAATGGCTCCATGAAAAATATGGCACCCAATTCAAAGGCTGCATGTCTCAACTAGGCGATTTACCCATTACGTTCGAAAGCTGGGACCATGTGGGCCACAACCCTTTTTATGCACCCTGTGCAGACGTGCAAGTATTTGAAGATTACATGGACAGCTTGCGCAAAGCAGGGGACTCTTGCGGCGCACGTATTCGTGTTGTGGCAAGTGGTATGCCTGTAGGTTTGGGCCAACCGCTATATGACAAATTAGACGCAGACATTGCTTACGCAATGATGGGCTTGAATGCTGTCAAAGGTGTTGAGATTGGTTCTGGCTTTGCCAGCGTCGCGCACCGCGGCACCATGCATGGCGATACCCTCACACCGCAAGGTTTTGCGACCAACCATGCCGGTGGTGTGTTGGGCGGTATCAGCACTGGGCAAGATCTTGAAGTGAGCATTGCCATCAAGCCCACCAGTTCTATCGTTAGTCCGCGTGAGTCGATTGACCAAAACAGCCAAGCTGTCGAGGTGGTGACCAAAGGGCGACACGACCCCTGTGTCGGTATACGCGCAACGCCCATTGCCGAGGCGCTTTTGGCTCTGGTGGTTATGGACCACGCGTTGCGCCACCGCGCGCAGTGCGGTGACGTACATGTAGATATGCCCGCCATTGCGGGGCGCATCACCTAAAAGTGCCAACTGTGGAAGCTTCAGCGCCCTCTAGGCGCAATACGTTGTTTCCGTTTGCAGCGTTGTCTGCCAGCTACTTTGCGCACATTGGCTTCTTTAATCCTTACTTACCTTTGTGGCTTAAGTCGCTGGGTCTGTCTATCACCACGATTGGATTACTCACGGCAGTGCAATCGCTGACGCGTATCTTGGCACCCTATGGTTGGGGATGGTTGAGTGACCATAGCGCAGACCGTATCAACTTATTGCGTTACTGCGCGGGGGCTGCATTGGTATGCGCCACGGGTTTGTTTTTTCAGGTGGGCTTGGTGTGGTTGGCAGTAGTGTTGCTTTGCATGTTTATCCACACCAGCGCCATGATGCCTATGAGCGAAGCAGCGCTGGCGCAATGGGTGAGTAGCGAGGGCACCTTCAATACCAAACGCTATGGCCGCATTCGGCTGTGGGGTTCCATTGGATTTTTAGTGACTGTTTTTGTTGCTGGTGCTTGGTTTGATCACCAAGGTATGGAGAGCTTTCCCGCTTGGGCCGTGGGCTCGTTGATAGCGCTGAACGTCAGCGTCTGGTGGTTGCCAAAGCACCGTGAAGTGGCGCACCATGATGAAGTCTCACCACCAGTTATGGGTGTGCTCAGACAAGCCAAAGTACGCTGGTTTTTTGCTACGGTGTTTTTTCATGTGTTTGCGCATATTGGCATTTACGTATTTTTGTCTTTGTACTTAGACGCATTGGGCTACAGCAAAACCATGATTGGTATTTTGTGGGCCGTGTCGGTGGCCACAGAAATCGTCTGGTTCTTCACGCAAAGCCGATGGCTTCCCCGGTTTAGTTTGTCTGCGTGGTTGGTTATTTGCGCCTGTGTGATGGTGCTGCGCATGGGTCTGACTACTTGGTGGGCGGATGCGTTGTGGGCTTTATGGATCGCCCAGATGTTGCATGCGGTCACCTTTGCTACCCACCACACGGTGTGCATTTCTATATTGACCAAGCACTTTCCAGGACGTTTGCGCGGCAGAGGCCAGGCTTTGTATGCGTCGATTGGCTATGGCATACCCGGCGTGCTGGGTGCACTTCTTGGAGGTTTACTGAGTGAGAGTTTTGGACTAGCGTCTATTTATGCATCGTCCGTTGTTGTGGCGTTGATTGCCTGCTTTTGTGCATGGCGCACCCATCACTTGAGCCGTAAAGACAGCTTTTTAAATTGATGTGTAAACCAGTGGTGCATGGGTAATTCAGCTTTTTCGTATAAGAAAAGACCCAAGCCCATGCTGCATAACCAAGCAAAGATGCTGATGCCTAGCGCCGTCGATGCCCCTTTGAACTGACTAACCTTCCACATATAGCTAAACACCACAATCACGCCGAAGTGCGATAAAAATTGTGCGTACGCACTATTGGAGAGTCGGTGCAGTACCCGTTTCATAGGCGTCCAGTGGTCAGTACCTTTGGGGCGAATAGCCAACCAAGTGGCCGTTGTCAAAGCCAGAACCAAACGTGTACGTGGGTCTATCCACAAAGCACACAGAGCCATCGTGACAACACACCAAAATACAATGGCGTCAAATTGTGAGCGCCTCGACCATGCCGCAAGTACACCGAGCCCATAGACGCCAAAAAAGTAAATCGCCCAGTTGTCATACGACTCAAATCGGTTAAACCACAGCATAGAAGCGACACAAACCATGACTACACCGATGGATAAAACACGTGGCCCACCAAAGCGCATCCAGTTTTTAGGAGTTTGCAAGGTGTAGGCCAGCGTGATCAGCACCACGTAGAGCTGAAAATCAATGGCCACATACCAAACGCCACTCGAGAGTGCTGGAATATTCAATATGGCATGCAGCAGAAAGAAGTGCGCACCTAATTCACCCCAGGTGACAGGTTCAGGGAGCCATTCAGATTGGATAGTGGGCCGTGTCAAGGCAACGGCTAATGAAATCAGCAAAATGACTAAAAAGTAAATGGGCGTTAAGCGCAAATACCTTTTAAAAATCGGCGACGCGAATTGGGTGACAGGGCGGTTATTGACAGATTGAGCCGCTAAAAACCCAGCAACTACCAAAAATATTTGTACGGCTAAACGTCCGTCATAGTAAAGGTGTTCGATAAGGCGCGGCCATTGCCGTTGAATCAACTCTGTCATCGGGCCATAGGCTGCCAAGTGATGCCAAACAATCAACTGAGCTGCCAAAACTTTCAGAATATCAACTGTGAACGAACGCTGAAACACTACTTAATCTTTAGGGCGGAAACTGATCACCAAGGGGGAGTGAATACGGCCATCGATATCGCGCGGCAATATTTCAGTTTTGTCGATCGCCTTCAAAACTGCATTGTCCCATGCAGCATTACCACTAGATTTGATGAGTTTTTTCCCTACGATGGTGCCATCAGGCGCGCAACGCACTTCCACCTCAGCTGGCGCATTAGACGCAATATCTTCGGTAAATGTGATGTTGGGTTTGATGCGTCCGCGGATACGCCCACCATAACTATCTGAGGGCCCAGCGGAACGCTGAGCGGTACCCGTAGCATTCTCATCGCCCGAGGCGCCTGCCATACCAGCAATGCGCTTCATATTTTCTTGCCGCATGGCTTCTAGCTTTTTGACGTCAGCAGGTGAAGGTTTAGCGTCCTTTTGTTCTTGGAGTTTCTTAGCTTCTTTGTCCTTGAGCTCTTTTTCTTTGCGCTCTTTCTCTTTCTTTTCTTTTTCCTTCAATTCTTTTTCTTTCAGCGCCTTGTCTTTTAGCTCTTTTTGTTCTTTCTCTTTAAGCTTGGCTTTTTTCTCGTCTTCTTTTTTTAATAGTTCTTTTTTCAGGCGCTCAGCTTCAAGCGTCTCTTGTTTCTTTTTATCTTCTTCTAATTGTTTTTTACGTTTTGCCAAGGCAATATCTGCATCTACATTGGAAGTAGGTTCAGGTGGCGGCTTCACCATTTCTTTCGGCGCTGGAGGCGGTGGCGGGGGAGGAGGCGGAGGTTCTGCTTCCACAAGTTTGGGTGCGACAGCCATGGGAATAGCGGCCCACAACTCAGCCTCGACAGAGAGGCTGTTGTCTTGGTTCCATTGAATGCCGGCGGTGAGGGCCACCATTAAAAGTAAGTGGACGAGTAGGGCGAGACCCAGTGAGCGACCCGTGCCCGGAGGAGGTGGAGGCGCAAACTCGAGATACGCAGGCGTTGCAGTCATCAGTCTGTAAGTTGCACAGACAAACCTACGCGGGCAATACCAGCGCGTTGCAAGGTGTCCATGGCTTTGACAACAGTTTCGTATTTGATGGAGCGGTCGGCCGATATCACCACCGGCGCATCGGTTGAATTTGCAGTGAGTTCGCGTACATCACGCACGAGGTTGCTGATAGAACTGGGCAAGGACTTCGTGACAGTACCGGTGCTTTTAATGATGATTTTTTCATCCTTGCTGATTTCGATCTGCACGACCTGTGTAGGCACGTTAGAGGCTTTACCCACCGTGGGTAGGTCAATCACACTAGGAGAAATCAAAGGCGCTGTGACCATAAAAATAATCAACAAGACCAACATCACGTCGATAAACGGCACCATGTTGATATCGTTCATAGCGCGACGGCCTTTGCGGCCAGAGCGAGAGGAAATAGAAGCCATCCGTCAGCGCCTTGCTCAATGGCCCGAAGGGCTTGCGCTCACATTGCGCTGCAAGATGTTAGAAAACTCTTCGATAAATGTTTCTAATTTGTTGGAGATGCGATCAATGTCGCGGGCAAAACGGTTGTAGGCCAGCACTGCAGGAATGGCGGCAAACAAACCAATGGCAGTTGCCACCAACGCCTCTGCGATACCAGGCGCAACTTTGGCAAGTGTGACTTGCTGCATGCTGGCCAAACCCGTAAACGCATGCATGATGCCCCAGACCGTGCCGAATAAACCCACATAGGGAGACACCGATCCAACAGATGCCAAGAAGGAGAGGTTGGATTCAATCGCGTCCATCTCGCGTTGGTAACTTGCGCGCATGGCGCGTCGTGCGCCGTCCATCAACATGCTGGTGTCATTGATACGGCGCTCCCGCAGTTTTTGGTACTCGCGCATGCCGCTGGCAAAAATACGTTCCATAGGACCCGAGAGTTTGGCGTTTTGGGCGGCGGCTGCAAACAACTCGTTCAAACTGGCGCCAGACCAGAAGTCGCGCTCAAAAGTCTCGTTCAAATCTTTGATGCGACCAATCGCGATGATTTTGCGAAAAATAGCCGTCCAACTGGCGATCGACACCATCAACAAGATGGCTACAACGGCTTGCACCACCCAACTCGCATTGAGCAATAAATGAATGATGGAGAAATCTTGGTTCATAGCGCTCGTCTTAATAGGGAGGAAAGAATTCTCGCAGGCTTTCAGGCGCTTATACCGCTGGGGTAGGTATTGCGTCTTCGGTGCGACGGTCAGACTGCACTTCTGTACTGCGCAATTTAGGTGCCAAACTGTTGAGTACCGCATTGACGTACTTGTGTCCGTCTGTGCCGCCAAAAGATTTCGCGAGTTCAATATATTCGTTAAGCACGACGCGCCAAGGCACATCTATGCAATGCTGAAACTCGTAGACCCCCATCCACATGACGGCGTGCTCGATAGGCGAAATTTCATCCAACTTGCGGTCTAGC
>Ga0209400_1001406_pt1 | contig 19352 bp, 20 predicted proteins | sample M_130807_EF_Meta_FD_187313 | JGI IMG/M metagenome (GOLD analysis project Ga0209400, IMG submission 187313) | Freshwater microbial communities from Lake Montjoie, Canada to study carbon cycling - M_130807_EF_MetaG (SPAdes) (version 2) | ecosystem: Environmental > Aquatic > Freshwater > Lake... | reverse complement strand
CAGAACTTCCTTTGCAATTTTGTAAAAATGATTGACCAAGTTATTCTTACCTGTGTTTCTATAATGATGCATCAATTCGTAAATAGTTTCTAGTCTCTCAGGTATAACTTCAATACTTGATAACCAACAACAAATAGCATCATTTATTTTACCAAGTTCTCTATAACAATGACCCATTTTATAATAACTGTACCATACTTCTTGACTCCATCCTTTACAATCAATTCTTTTCTGATAGTTTTCAATTGCTTTTTCAAATTGACGGTTATCATTATAACTATTTGCCAAATAAAAATAATATCTTTCATTATTCGGTTCATCTATTAATCCTTGAGTTAATAATCTGATATCTCGTTCAAATTTGTCGCTCTTAGCGCCACCGTCACCAATATCAATAATAAATAGTTCATTTTTTTCAAATAAATGATTTCTATTATTAGGGGGTGTATTAATGTATTCATGTGTTACACCTGCATAGCTATATAACCCGTTATTGCGGACAACTCTAACATTTTGATAGTAAAATTGTTCATTGCCCTGTAATATATAAAAAGAGTCATATTCACCCAACTTTTCCTTTTTAAAATCTCTTACATCTAAAACCATGTCAGCATCTAATAATAGTACAAAATCAGACAGTCCTTGAGCAGATTTCAATGCAAAATTTCTGTTATGAGCAAAATTTTTGAAAGGTTCATAAACCACCCTACCAGGTATATTACGTGCTTTAAAAAATGATTCAATTAATTCTACTGTATTATCAGTTGAACCTGTATCACAAACACAATAACAATCTATTATGGGTAACACAGAGGTCAATAATCTTGTTATTATTTTACTTTCATTTTTAACAATCATATTTAAACATAATGTAGGAGCAGGCATATTATTTATAACAAGTAATATTTTGATATTTTTAAACTGTATTTTAATAAAATATTATTTTAAATATATTTAATATTTTTATATTTATAGTAATATAATTATGGCGTGTACAAGATTTTATTATGATCCATGTAGAACAAAAAAACAGTTGCAGCAGTCTACTGGACCAGGACGATATATTTTGAATGTCCCAGGAAATGGTTCACAACCATGTTACATAGAAGATCCGCAAATTATTGTTCAAAAATGGGGCGCAAATCTTAGAACAAATACTATTAACTTGGAAAGCGAGTTGATGGGTGTAAATAAACCTTTAAGCAGAGATTGTTTAGGAAAAGATAATTATCATAACTACAATGTACCTAATCAAGAAATACAATATCCTACTTGTAATAATTTATATACAGAACAATCACGCGCAACCAATCCTGCATGGTGGTATCGTGATTTAGAACAAGTTGATTGGTATTATCCTCCATTAAACCCACAGGAAAACACATGTTTTCCATTTGAATCAAATTTAAGCACAAGAATTTTAGAAAAAGATTATTTTACTCCTAAGAGAGATTGTGTAATAAATGAAACAAATAATTACTTGCCAAATAGTCACGTACTAGTTAAGGGTACTTATGTGGCTAGCCCAAATAATTAAATATTACAAGCGGTGAAACAATACAATAAAATATAAAGAATATAAAGAATATAATAATTTTAAAATATAATAATTATTATATATAATAATATAATTATGGAAATAGCCATTCCTTTATTAGCATTAGGTGGAATGTATGTAGTATCAAATCAAAATAATCAAAATAATAAAAGACAAATCACAAATAATAATCCAAAACAAGAAAATTTTGTTAATATGGGCAGAAATGTAAATTATTTGCCTAACAATGTTATTCCTCCACAAAATTTTCCTGTAGAAAATATCAATCAACTTTCTGACACTGTAAATAAATATTCTAATCCAAATACAGCCACTGATAAATATTTTGATCAAAATCTCTATCAAGAAAATGTGAAAAATGGTGTTAGTGTAGGGCGTGATCCTCAACAAATATATTCATTAACTGGTAATTATTTAGATTCAGAACAATTCAAACACAATAATATGGTACCTTTTAATGGAGGCAAAGTAAAAAGTGATACCTTTACTAACAAATTCGCAGAAGTGATTTTAGACAATATGGTGGGTAATAGTTCCCAAACAATAAAAAAAATTGAACAAGGTCCTTTGTTTAAACCAGAAGCTAACATGAACTGGGCATACGGAGCACCCAATAATAGTGATTTTTATCAATCACGCGTATATCCTGCAATGAAAAATAACAATGTTAAACCATTTGATTCTTTATATGTTGGTCCTGGTTTAGATCAAGGTTATGGTGTAAATGGTAGTAATGGTTTTAATTCTGGTATGGAAGCACGCGATAAATGGTTACCTTATACTGTTGACCAACTTCGTGTTGCAACAAATCCTAAATTAGAATATGAATTAACTAATCATGAAGGTCCCGCTGAATCAAATATTAAGAATGTAGGTATTTTAGGACGTGTTGAAAAACAAAGACCGGATACGTTTTTTATTAATACACAAGACCGTTGGTTTACAACAAATGGTGCAGAAAAAGGGGAAAGATTACGTCCAATTGAGGAGATGGGAGTCATTAAAAGAAACGATATTTCATCTGATTATTTAGGTCCTGCTGGCGCAGTGGATAGACAAGCAACTGTAGCGCCTTCAAACTTTGAACCAACTAGAAGGGTTAATTTACCTTGCAAAGACGTCAATCATTCAACTGCCGTTGGACGCGGACCGATCACAGACGGTGAAAAAAGAATTGCTAGTTTCACAAAAGGAATGACTCCGAATCATAGGTCAACTATAAAACAACCAGAGACATTGCGAAGTGGTTTTAGTAGCGCCATTGGTGCTGTCATTGCCCCACTTATGGATGTTTTAAGACCATCTAGAAAAGAAGAAGTTATGGGAAATGTTAGAGTTTATGGTGACGTTGCGCCCAGTGTTCCTAAGAGTTATGTTAATAATCCAAATGATACAACCATTACTACCATTAAAGAAACTACCCTATATTCTCCACACTTCAATATTAATAACCAAAAAGAGAGTTTATATGTTAATAATTATACACCAATGGATTTGACTCAAAGAGATACTACTAGCGCCAATTATATCGGAACTGCAGGTGGTCAAGCTACACAATATGGTGATATGAGCTACGATTCTGCATATAGACAACATAACAATGATATTAAATCAGCTACCATTGACAATAGACCCAACTCGGGTGGAATGCAAATTTTCAATCAACAAATGAATTTGACTACTATTAAAGCAGATAGTGATAGATTAGACGGCCGTGTCAATCCAGCTTATTCCGCTCTATCTCAAATGCCTCCTTCTGTTAAAACGTACGGTGCTGTGCGTGCTCCACAATATTATAATGAATGCATTGGTTGTGATAGAATTCAACCAGAAATATTGGATGCATTCCGTTCTAATCCATACACATTTTCTTTGACAAATGCTGTTTAATCTTAACAGCACAATGGTTATATAATATATAATATATAAAATAATATGTTTTTACAACAAATATATTATTTTATTCTAGTCCGCTCTAGTTTTATGGTTCTTTTTTTTCAGTTAATTACTCGCTTCCAAAATAAGCACCCTTTCCCATTTTAAAATCGCTTAGTCTTGTTACGATATCATCATTTTTCTTCATAATTTCTTTAATCAAATCTTTAATAGAAATCATACCAACGAATTCCTCATTTTTATCATCAACAACAAGCAAATGACGAATATCTTTAAACATCATTTTATTCATACAAGTTTCCAACGAATCATTCTTTTTTGCAATAATAATAGGGGTATATGTGCAAATTTCACTAACCTTTATTTCTTTCATATCTTTTTCATATGACGCTACTTTTGAAATAAAATCACGTTCGGAACAAACTCCGACAACCTTATTATTTTTATCAGTTACCGCAAGACAACCAATATTAAAAGCAGTAAAACGATTAACTGCATCTTTAACTGGCGCATCTTCACTAATTTTAAAATCAATCTTGTGATAACAAGATTTTTCAAAAACATTCAAAGCCGATGTTTTTATCATAGAATTTACAGTACATAGTCCACGTCGTAACATTTTATTTATAATCATATTAATAACGTTTTTTTAAGTTAATTTAATAAATATTTTATCCCATATAATCAATAGATAAAATATTTATAAGTTTATATTATCATATAAAAAATATACAATATTAATAATACTGTATCAACAACAAAACAATTAAAAATGACAACATTGAACATACATCAAACTATAAAAGAAAAATTATCATATTTTCACAAAATACATAAAATACCAAATATTATTTTTCATGGTCCATCAGGCGGCGGAAAGCGAACTATTGTAAATGAATTTATTCATAAAATTTATAATAATGATAAAGATAAAATTAAAAACTTTACAATGTACGTTAATTGTGCACACGGTAAAGGTATTAAATTTATCCGCGATGAATTGAAATTTTTTGCAAAGACTCATATAAACTGCAATGGGGGTGATATTTTTAAAAGTATAATATTGTTGAATGCTGATAAGTTGACTATGGATGCTCAATCAGCATTGCGCAGATGCATTGAATTATTTAGTCATAATACAAGATTTTTTATTATCATTGAAGATAAATACAATTTATTAAAACCAATTTTATCTAGATTTTGCGAAATCTATGTTCCAGAACCACTGTATAATAACAAAATTATTAATTTATACAAATACAACATTGATCAAGTGTACAAAATGAATGAAATTAAGAGCAATCATCTTGACAAGTTAAAAAAAACAATAGAAAAAACTTTTGGAATAAATGAGAAAAAAACTATCAAACCTTTAACATTAAGCGAATTATTATCTTTTTCTTTAAAATTATATGAAAAAGGATACAGTGGAATTGATATTATTGAGCTTTTAGAAACAAATAAATTGATAATAGATAAAATGACGAATGAAAAAAAATGTGAACTTATAATTACCTACAATAAAATAAGAAAAGAATTTAGGAATGAAAAATTATCAATATTATTTATTTTAAATTTTATGTTTTTGAGTTCAGATTTGTCTCTAGAAAATATATCTTTTATGTAAATACAAGTGAGAATGGATGATTTCAATATTTCAACACTACATGAAAGTAGAAATGAGTGGAGTGCACGATTAATTTCTATTTTATCACCTTTAATTATTGACGGATATAAATCAATTTTGGACGAAGCAGTTAAATTATGCAAAGAAAATAACGAAATGGAAAAGTACTTGATGACTTTTCAAAATTTTATTACAAGAGTTCCCAAGTGGAATCAAACAATTATTGAAAACGAGAGAAAACGAATTTGTGAAAAATCTGGATGCGCATATTTAGAAGATTTAATAACATGTGTTCATATTATTCAATTGAAAATATTGACTGTAATGAGAGTTGGTCAAAAACAAAAAAAAATAGATATCAATATACCCAAATTAGATGATTTTATTCATAAAGTATATATTCACGCAGCAAGAAAACTATATAAAAATGTATATTTATTTGAATTGAATGTAGCTCCTTTACAAATACAAAAACATAATAGAGAATTGGAAATAATTGTTCAAGAATGTATTTTAAATTCATTGAGAGAAAGTGTTCCTGTTGAAGCTATTTTGAAAGCTTATATGGATGAGACTACAGAAGAAGATGTTGTAGAAGAAATTAAAGAAGAATATATTCAAGAGCCACTTGTTGGCAAAAACGATGATATTAAAAGTGATATTCCACAAAACGAAGATATTAATAATAACAATTCTGCTTCAAAACTATCATTTAGCGATGTTGATTTAGTAAAAGATCAATTTAATAATGAAGAGAGAATAAACGCACCCAAAGATATTCAACGGTTGGAAGAGATTAGTGAATTTAGAAACAATCAAAGAAAACTTGAAACGGACGATGATGGGGATGGTATGACTAACCAAAGAATCCAAATTTCAGATGAATCGGTCAATTTGGATTCTCTTGATGTTCATATAATAAATGAACCCGAATTAGAAACACTACCAGATTTAATCATTGATGATATAGAACTTTTGGATTAAATAATGGAATTTTTGCAAATATAAAATAAAATAATTTTTGCAAAAATTTGCGTAAAATAAGAAATAAGAATGTACTTTAGTATTTTAAGAATATTCGTAGTAAAAATGGAAAATATTTTTATTATAGCAGCAGTTATATCTATTATTTTTTTGATTGTAAAATTTATTGAAATGAGATATATTGAAAAAGATAGTAAACCATTAAAATTGTTGATAAGAGATTCTTTATTAGTTTATTTTAGTGTCGTGTCTGGTTATTTTATTATGGAACAACTAAAACCAGTAATACAAAATGGTGACGTTTTAAATAGTGGTGGTGGCGCAACTCCAGTTTTTACCAATAATCCTGAATTCTAGTCCACCTTTTTCCACCTTTTAGAAAAAGGTGGAGCCAAAAGTTTTGCGCCACTTTTTTGAAAAGTGGTATTTTTGAAAAGTGGTAAGGTGGAGCCAAAAGTTTTGCGCAACTTTTTTGAAAAGTGGTATTTTTGAAAAGTGGTAAGGTGGAGCCAAAAGTTTTGCGCAACTTTTTCTAAAAGTTGCTATTAGCGCCCAGTCCAAACCTTGATTATATTTTTTGGCAGTTTTCTTCTAATTGTTAAATCATACTTGTATTTATCATATGTATAATCAAAAGAACTATTATAGTTATGAATATTACCAAATAAAGATTTATATTTATTTGTCATTCCTGATTCTAAATTGAAAATTAATCCAAATATTCGTTCTAAACAACATCTATCTGGTCTGTTGCTGACTTTATTCAATAAGCTAAACAAATTGTATTTGTTTGCTATTTTAGTTAAAAAATTATGATTTATGTAACTTTGAACTCCAAAACAGCCGTACCATTCAGGTTTTTTTCCTAAAATCATTACGTCAGTTAATGTTAATTTTCTATTTAATGAAAATTGATTTCTAAGACTGGATACTAAACGCAATGAATTATTAACATTCTCTTTATCTGGATTAAAATGCCACAATGGTAAAACATCAATGCCTTTTATTTTATCAAAATTAATTTTTTTATGAATAAAAATACTATCATGAATGATAACGGCATTATCAAAAAATTTTTTGTTGTAAAAATAAAAATAAGGTAATAATTCACCTCGTCCTTTATATTCAGATTGGATTATTTCAACATTTTTGTAATCAAAATGGGATTTTACAAAATCATAATTACTATTGTCATCAATAACTATTATTTTAACATTTGGATATAAATGTCTAATACATTTTATACTTTGATTCCAATAATTATTTGTCATTTCTGAATTGACGTGTCTTGTCATTATAAATCCATAACTTTCCATTATATTTATTTATTATATTCTTATAAAAAAATATAATAAATTGCGTTGAGTATTTTATTGGATTTAATTTATACTAATGATGACATTCTATCAATATCAATTTTGATAGAATTTTTATTGTTTTTATCTGAATTTGAATATGTTTTTTGATTTTCTCTCAGTAAAAATTTATTAAATTCAGGTCTTTCTAATTGAGCTTGAGGAGTGTGATTGTGAACATGTCTAGCAATCATTTTGTATAATTTAAAATCAGGGTATCTTTCATCTCCATTATTTTTATACAACAAATTTATCCCTTTATCATCTAAACACCATTCAATAATAATTTTTTTAATTGGATCTTTAATGTTATCAATACATTTAATTTCTTCTAAATCTTCAACTAAATAATCAAAAATAGAACATGCTAAACGTGACAAATCAAAACTTGGATTTGGTTCCAAACGCGGCTTCTTTTCGTCAAAATAAGGTTCTATATTATATTGACCAGCCGCGTCGTTACCATTTTGAAAGCTATCGCTACAAAATAATTTACCTTGAAATTTGTAAATACTTCTTCCAAAATCAATAATTTTAAAAATTTTCCCAAAAGTAGGAACCTTATATTTTTTTTTGTTATAATAATAAATGATAAATTCTTTAGATGTTTCATTGTACATTACGTTATTTGTGTGTAGATCATTATGAGTAAATGAAAATACTTTTTGATATGTAATTAAAATCATTATTATTTGCATTAATAGCGACGACCATTCATTTGTTGTTAAATCATTATTTAAAATTAAATTATCTAATGTATTTTCACAATTTTCCATGCAAATTAACTGAACCGGAAATTTACTGATTGTAACATTTATTTCCTCTTCATCAGCATCGGCATCATTATTATTTGATTGATCTTCATTTTCAGAATTAATATCGTCCCAATCACTAACAGATTTATTTTCTGAACTAAATTCGGAATTGTATTCATTGTCACCTTTACTTTCATTTTTACTATCATTTGTTTCACAGTAATCGCTTAATTCACTATTTGTATAAGATAATCTTGATGAACATGTTGAATTTGATTTAAGAGTAGTTGTTTTGTTACAATCATAATCAAAAATATTATTATCATTACTAGTATCTATTAATGTAAGTTCATTTTCAATTTCATTATTTTCACTTCTATTATTTTGATCATTAAATAAATTTTCAAAAACTTCATTATTAATTGATTTTAAAGATAGAATAGATCTTGCACTAGAGTTATAATCTATTTTAATAGATTTTAATTTTTGCTTTTCTGATTTTTTGACTAAATGTTCATAATCATCTATTTTAAAAAGTATATTTTTATTTTTATTAAAAAATTCTGAATTTGTTAGATATTCCAAATCATCAAAAACATTAAATACAAAATTATTTTTAATAGAAAGAAATGAACCATAATATTCTAATCCATGATTAAATTTGTAATTATTTTTTAGTACAGAGGTTAAATAAACAAAAAAACCATCTACGTAGGCTGAATTATTAACATCCAATAATTTATTATGACAAACAATGTCATTTCTCTCTAAATTAGGTAAATTATATAATATATTATCATTTATATCACTATATTTACCCACTAAATATTTATAAGGATCTAATAATGGTGCTAGTTTTATAAATGTATTCTTATTTTTACTTTCATCATTTTCTATATTTTTAATAATACAGTTAAATATTTTATTTGTTTCGCTCTGTGCATCAATACTATTTTTAATATTATAAATATAAAATTTATGATTTAGATTAAAATTATTATAATTTGATTCATTCAAAGAAAAAAATCTATTATAAATGGGTATATTTTTTGTTTTTCTAAATTATTGAAAAGGCTACTGTTTTTTCTTTTTTGATAATTAAGATTTATATTGGTTCCAATACTAGTGTCAGACATATCTAAATTCATGTTATTAGCTAATTAAAATATTAATAATATAGAGTTTAAACTTATTATAAATTCGTAAAAATAATTAAATTAATCTTTCTAAATTTAATAAATAATGTCTTTAGAATTAAAAAAATTTGATATGAAAAATATAAGTTTTAAATCAAATGAATCAAAAGGGCCTGTTATTGTTTTGATAGGAAAACGTGATACAGGCAAAAGTTTTTTAGTAAGAGATTTATTATATTACCAACAAGATATTCCTATTGGAACGGTTATTTCAGGAACTGAAGAAGGTAACGGTTTTTATGGTAAAATGGTTCCTAGATTATTTATACATAATGAATATAACACTGCTATAATAGAAAATATTTTAAAAAGGCAACGAACCGTCTTAAAACAAATTAAAAAAGAGATGGAAACTTATAAACGAACAACAATTGACCCTCGCGCTTTTGTTATATTAGATGATTGCCTTTATGATAATACTTGGTCTCGTGATAAAATGATGCGTCTTTTATTTATGAACGGTCGTCACTGGAAGATCATGTTAGTAATCACTATGCAGTACCCACTTGGTATTCCACCAACTCTTCGTACAAATATAGATTATGTTTTTATTTTAAGAGAGAATTATATTGCAAATAGGCGACGCATTTATGATAATTATGCAGGAATGTTTCCAACATTTGAATCATTTTGTCAAGTAATGGACCAATGTACAGAGAATTATGAATGTCTAGTAATAAACAATAATGTAAAATCAAATAAATTACAAGATCAAGTGTTTTGGTATAAGGCTGAAAATCACAATGATTTTCGGTTAGGATCCAAAGAGTTTTGGGAATTATCTAAAAATTATAATTCGGATGATGAAGAAGAAAAATATGATCCAAACGCAAATAAAAAAAGAGGTAATGGCCAAAAAATTAGTGTTAAGAAAACGAAATGGTAAATAAAGTGGTATAAATTTAAAATATAATATAAATTTAAACAGTTTATATTATATTATTATAATCTATGGAAGAAGAACAAAATATTAATAACACCAGCACTGTTTTTGTCTTAGTTACAGATGTTTTATATTTTAATAAAGCATGTGTAACAATTAAAGATTTAAAAACTATTGGTAATTGGCATGGAGATATTGTATTGATAACGATTGATTTTGAATTAGAAGAATCTTATAAGTCATCTCAAAATATAATTGAAAAAAAGTTTCCATTGATAGATAAAATACATCTTTTGAATGAAATAGGACCCAACGGATTTTCTAATAGCGATAAAAGAGAGATACGAAAACTGAATCAATGGGAAAAACTGCATGTTTTTGATGATTATTTTTTACAATGGGAAAGAGTTGTATTTTTGGATGCAGGACTACGCGTATTAGACGATGTTAATTTTTTACTAGAGCTTGATTATAAAAACTCTATTTTAGCACCAAATGATGCTTCTCCCAACTTTAAAAGCGATCAAATATTTAAAAACCAGTTAAGTTTTGATAATGAAGAAAAAATAGAACTTGTTAAAGCTGATTTTGGAGAGCATATTTTTGAGTCACAGCATATGTTAAATTGCATATGGGTATATGATACTAGTATTTTAAAAATATGCAATAAACAACAATTGATAGATGCTATGAATAAATATACTGTGTGTAAAACAAATGAAATGGGTATAATGAATCTAATGTTTCATTTTAAATATAATTTGTGGAAAGAATTTCCATTGAAAGCTTCCAATGAAAAATATTTATTTGAATGGTGTGAATTAAATCACAGTTTTTACACTACATGGAGGGATTATTGCTTTATTAAATATCCTCTTACTATTAGACTAGACGAGAGACCGTGTCTTTAGGCCTTTATACATGTAAAATGCCGAAACTTATAAATATGTTCTAATTTGCAACCAACCATTATTTCTAGTATCATAATAACAAATTTCATATTTACCTGCAAAAGAAAAATTATAGTCATAACATAATCCTACATTACGACATGCGTCAAAACCAAATTCAAAATAAAATCCCAAATCACATAATTCAGTTCTTTTTATTATTTCTATTTTCTTACTTACAATGGGAGTAATAATATCATATCGTTCATCATTTTTATGTATTATATTTACATATCTCCCATTTTTATATTTTATTTTTCCATCATATTCTAATATTATATGTAATAAATCTTTTGGAATATATTGATTTTGCATTAATATTGAATTTTATATTGATATATCTTTATTATGTATTTGAAACACATATTAAAAATACAATATTTGCGTATTAGATGGTTTGTAATATGTCAGCTTATTAAATATATATGAATCTTTAATATTTGGTAAACTAAAGACTCTATAACAAAATACACAATCTTCTTTTCTATAAAATTCTGGTTGTTCTGGAAATTGAACAATATTAAAAATATTTTGTTTTATAGAAACATGTCCATGATGTATACTACCAGTTGTATCACAATATTCTTTGTGTGTAATGCAACCAGAATAACATTGTTTCAACGAATTTGGTCTTATGACGATTTCATTATCTTCAAATTTTTTTATAAATAATTGATCATCATTTGTAAATTCTGAAAAATTATGTAAAATAATATCACTATCATTTGATTCAAAAACTTTCATAATGATTTCATTATCTTCAAATTTTTTTATAAATAATTGATCATCATTTGTAAATTCTGAAAAATTATGTAAAATAATATCACTATCATTTGATTCAAAAACTTTCAATAATATTTCTATTCTTTGTGGATGCATTATATCATCTGCATCTATGAAAGTTATATAATCCATTTCTGCTAACTTAGAAGCAGCTATATTACGATTTTGCGCAGCACCTTTTTTTTCTTTGTTGGTTATTATTTGTAATAAAAAAGAATAAGTTTTGAGTTTTTCATTATAATTATCAAAATCGGTATCGTCACTTGACGAACAACTAACTACTACTTTATCTGGAAGAATTGTTTGATTTTGAATAGAATCCAATAAACTGAATAGTAATTCAATATGGCCATTATAAGCGGGAATAGCAACACCTATTTTCATAATTTATTATATATATCTTAAATATATTTATTATAATTTTATAACAAAATATATTATTTATTTAATCAACGTTTTCCATACCATCTTTATCTTTTTTCAATGCAAACGGACCACTCACCAATTCGCTTTGTCCATAATCGCTTTTACCAACAACTATATTTTCACCTTCAAATAATTCTGCACGAATATCAGCTGCAGTTATTTGCTCATTGTCATTTACTTGATTTGCAAAAGTATTTTCTTTTGTACTCATATTATTAATACCAACAAGATTTCCATCGTCATCAATGCTTTGCGTTAATGCGTTGCCGCTTTTTTCGGCCTTTTTCATGTTTTCTTCAATTGCCTTTTGTTTAGTTTCTTTAACTCTTTGTTCAAAATTTTGTTTTGCATTTGATTCATTCTTTTGTTTTTCATGCATTAATTGATTCAACTCTTCTTCCATGTACTCAACGCGTCCTGTTTTGTATGCTTCTGGATCCCATGGCATCCATAAACCAACTGGACCGACAAATACATCATGATTTGGGTCAACTTCTCTCAATAATTTGCATCTTATTTCAGCTTCTTCTACTGTTGGATATACCCCTCTTATCTTAATTCCTCTAGTGCTTGTTTGAAAATTATGATTCACCCCAAATAATTTATCCAGTTCTTCTTCATTATTATCTAAAAATGTCTTATAATCATCCTCCATAGATGACTTAGCAAGTTCTTCCTTTTCTTCTTTTACAAACTCTTTAAAATCATTGGATATATCATCAAACGATAAATGATATTTATACGAAATGAAGTTTAAAAATTGTACAAATTTTTCCATAGATTTATTAACATCCCATTTCTTTAGGAACTCTTCAAAAAAAAATATCTCTTTTTGTTTAATTATTTTTTCAGGTGAAACAAATGAAATACATGCAAATTTTTGTCCTGCAATAGGTTTATCCTCTTCTAAAAGGTCTACATATTTACTATTTGGATTGTTTAGTTTGTCCATTTTTCTCTCAAACCCAGATTTAGTATTGTTGCTATTATTCATAGAATCTTTGGATTTCCCCTTTGAATTGTTTTTACCAACCATTATTTAATATTAACTATCATTTAGCAAACTTTAAGTTTTAATAATATTATAATATTTATTTTTTTTCTTTTTATTTTATATATAATGACTGGTTTAATAAACGTAGGTGAATTAGTTAAAAGAATCATCAAATATTTAGTAGAAGGTTTAATGGTTGCTATTGCAGCTTTTGCCATCCCAAAACGTTCTTTGAATATTGAAGAAATTATTTTAATTGCTTTAACTGCTGCTGCTACATTTAGTATTCTTGATACATATATTCCTAGTATGGGAGTAACTGCTCGTTCAGGTGCTGGTTTCGGTATCGGCGCCAACCTGGTTAGATTCCCAGGCGGATTCTAATCCACCTTTAGAAAAGGTGGAGCCAAACAAGTTTTGTTCTACTTTTTGAAAAATAGAATTTTGGTTTTACCTTTTTCTAAAAGGTAAATTTAAATAATTATAATATATCAACTAATATTATAATTATGCGTAAAACCATAAGAAGAAATACAATGTACAAAAGAAAAAATAATACTAGCAAAAGAAGAAGAAGAAGAACATCAAGAAAACGTAGTTTGCGAGGTGGAAATTTTGGAGGACATTGTAGCGATCCTAATTTTTCAATCTATAATACGAATTTGTTGAAATTGTTTCCTTATTCAACTTTTGGGAAAGGTTGAGCCAAATTATTATATAACATACATAATTATATTATATATGTTATATAATAATGAAATTCAATAACTTTTTAAATTTAACTTATTTAAAAAGAAAAATAAAAGAACTTATTCGCCCAAAGTATTTAGTTTTTATATTATTTTTAATAATTATAATATTTGCCATATTTTTCACTTATAAAAATGTTGTTGAATCATTTGGTGGATCAAATAGTTCAGCTGCATTTGACATTCCTTCCTTAAAAAAATGGATTTGTCCCGATACAAAAGATTGGTTTACACCAAAAAGTAAATCTTACAATTTTTCCGATTTAGGTTTTACTATGCCAAACAAAGTTATTTCAGCGTCATTTCTACTTTGTATAATGAAAAGTGATCCTAATTGGAGACCAATTTTCAGAGTCAGTAGTAAACCAAATGGTATTGATATCACTGATGGCGTCGGCGACGGAAGAAATCCTGGATTATGGATTTGGCCTAACACAAGCAATTTACATTTCAGAGTTTCTACAGATAGTACACCAAACGATGGATTAAACACAGAGGTTTATATTCCTATGGGAATTCCAATTTTAATAACTTTTGTTATAAATAATAATAACATAACAAGTTATTATAATAATATTGCTGTAACAAGTCAAAATTTTAATAATATTCATCCGAGAAATAATAATGCAACTTTATGGATAGCTGATTGGAATGCAAATCAAAATTTTTTTATAAAAAATTTTACTTTATATGATGGTGTATTGACGCAAAAAGATGTTAATGATATTTATGATAAATTAGATCAAGGCCCTGCTGGTGCTGTTGGTCCCGCTGGTGCTATTGGTCCCGCTGGCCCTATTGGTCCTGCTGGTGCTGCTGGCCCTATTGGTCCTGCTGGTGCTGTTGGTCCTGCTGGTGTTGCTGGCCCTGTTGGTCCTGGGGGTGCAGTCGGTCCTCCTGGTCCTGGGGGTGCAGTCGGTCCTGCTGGAGTTGCTGGTGCTGCTGGCGCAGTTGGGCCTCGTGGTGCTACTGGTCCTCCTGGTACTGCTGGTACTGCTGGTATTGCAGGACCTCCAGGTACACCTGGAAATGTAAAACTAGACCTTGTAAATTTTTAAAATAATGATGTTTGGCTCCACCCATCTACTTTTCAAAAAGTAGAGCAAAACAACCTTTGGGAAAGGTTGTACCAAATGTTTGGCTCAACCTTTCCCAAAGGTTGACTAGATTGTGGGAATGAATTCCCAATTTAATTCTTCGCATATTTTTTTCCAAATATTGTCTTGTTCAATACGTTTTTCTTTATCTTTCAACATTGGAAAGTGCTGTAAATATTGTTCTTCACCTAATAACTCACAAAGTTTATAAGCAGTATAATAGTAATTTAAAAAATTGACTCTATCATCTGGACAGAATTTTGAATATGGTGACTGTAATTCAATAAATAAATTACACAGTGTTTCTTCTAATTCACTAGCCATAATTGGTGGTTTTATACCTAATTTATCTTTAATAAATGGAATATGCTCGTAATATTTATTATAACCCAATTTTTTTAATATTTCTTTTGTTTTAATATTGGTAATTTCACTTAATTCAATTCGTTCTTTTTTAATTTGTAATTTAATATTTTCAATAACATCATAAGGTATTTGTGTGGTTTCTTTACCTTGAAACTGTGACAATATTTCTTTGAAGTGATTTATTCTTTTATAAGCATAAAAACAAACTTCTTTTGGCGGTTCTTTGTAAGAAGGTTTTTCATTCTCTATTAAGTATGGTACGTACCTATAACAAATATTACACATAAGAATACCTTCATCCTCCAATGGTACTAATTCACCTTTAAAACAAAATTTGCATATATCAGTTGGATAAACATAAGAATTTACATCCAAAAACATATCATCAATATTTGAGAGATATTTTTGAACAATGTTGTTATTATTATGAGTTAATTTTTTTTCTTCATTATTAGATTCATTTATTTTAAAAAAACTATTTAGTATTTTACTTTTGTTATTATTTGGTTTGGTATTAATATTTGTTGATTCTTCATTAGAAATGTTCTTTTTATTTTCAAAATACTCAAAAATATACTTTGAATTATCCAAAAAATACTCTTTTTTCTTGGTTTTTAATTCTCTAATGTTTATATTCAATTCTTTTAACCTATCAATTAGTTCAAGTTTTAACTCAATATTAATTTCCTCATTTTTGAGTTGTTGTTTTATTTTATTTTTTTCGTTTTGTAATTCAGGTATTCTATTGTTTTCATCCTTTGCAAACTCATTAATAAATTCTTTGTGTTTGTTATCCAACGTGATAGCATTTTTTTTATTAAACTTTAATTTTTTTATTGTTTTTGGTTTGAAAGATGGCATTCAAAAAATAAACGTGCTTTAAATTAAAAGATACTATTTATTTAATTTAAAATTAACATATATTATATAATGTATATAAACTTATTTGACAGAGGTGATAGATTAGGTTCAAATATTATAAGTTATATATCACAAATATTGTATTCATACAAAAATAAATATTTCATTAGGTTTACCAAAAATAAAAACGAATACAAATATTATAATTCTATTTTTACAAAAGCATTATTTAATTATATAGAAATATATAATGAAAAATTGTATAAAAACAATCACATTAATAACGATATCAATATAAATTTCGGTAGTTGTTACGATTTAGTAGTTACAACTAGTTCTTGTTTAACAATTTTAGAAACGGATTTAATAACTTATTTTATTAATCATATTTACAAACATATTAAAATAGATTTTGAAAATTTTGCATTGTCATATAAATATAATGTTCCTTTTGATGTTAAAAAAACAATATTAGTTCATTTACGATTAGAAGACGTTGTTAATCGCAGTGATTACGATGGTTCAAAATGTTCTGACTATTATAGAAATAAGGTGGAGAAAAAAGAATATTGTGATTGTGGAATATTTTTAAATGATAAAATAAATAGACAGGCCCCTTTATCTAAAACAAAAATACAAAATATTATAAATAAAGCAAAACAAGAGTTTCCTAATTACAAAGTAATATTAATAACGTCTCCTGATTCAGATACAACTGTTTATAATTATGAAGTCATCAAGAGTACTGATGAAAATTTAGATTTATATTTACTAACAAAATGTAATGTTGTTATTTTATCAAGAAGTACATTTTCATTGTCGTGTATGTTTTTTGATAAAAATAAAAAAAAAACATATATACCTTCATGGGGTCATTTTGTTTGTTGTGGATTAAATACGAATTATGATAAAATTGATAAATCTAAAATAGAATATTTTTATTAAAATGTTCTTATATAGACAAGTTTAAACAAATTAAAATTTTTCTTGAAAATTAATAATGGATTTAACAATAAATATAGAAGATTATTTAGAAAATAACAAAATCAAAATAAATCCACTTATTTTTAAAAAAATGAATTTAATTTATAATGCATTAGAGGAAGGATGGTGTATAAAAAAGAAGGATACATCTTATATTTTCACCAAAAAACATGAAAATAAAAAAGAAATTATTGAAGATTCTTATTTATTGAAATTTATGAAGAGCAATCTAGATTGGAATAAAATAATAGATAAATAAATTAATATTAAACTGTTAGTTTTAAATTAAATTCAATATAATTATAATTAAATTTAATTTCCAAATTTTTTTTTCTTTAGCAATTGTATAAAAATGGGAGGTGGATTAATGCAACTAGTCGCCTATGGCGCACAAGACGTTTACCTAACTGGAAACCCTCAAATTACTTTTTGGAAAGTAACATACCGTAGATACACCAATTTTGCTATTGAATCAATTGAACAAACTTTCAATGGTCAAGCCGATTTCGGTCGTCGTGTCCAATGTATCATCAGTAGAAATGGTGATTTGGCTTACAGAACTTATCTTCAAGTCACTTTACCTGAAATCAACCAACTTATGGGACTTGGCGCCTTCGTCCTTGGACAAGGACAAGGAGTCTATGCCCGTTGGTTAGATTTCCCTGGTGAACAACTTATTGCTCAAGTTGAAGTTGAAATTGGAGGTCAAAGAATTGACCGTCAATATGGTGACTGGATGCACATCTGGAACCAACTTACAATGACCTCGGAACAAGAACGTGGATACTACAAAATGATTGGTAACACCACTCAACTAACCTTCATCACTGATCCATCCTTCGCTGAAGTTGACGGACCTTGTGACTCATTAGCTCCTCGTCAAGTTTGTGCTCCAAGAAATGCTCTTCCAGAAACAACCCTTTACGTACCACTTCAATTCTGGTTTTGCACCAACCCAGGTCTTGCTCTTCCTTTAATTGCTCTTCAATACCACGAAGTCAAAATCAACCTTGATATCCGTCCTATTGATGAATGTTTATGGGCTGTTACTACCCTAAGTTGCAACAGTGATCCAATGCAAGGTGCTGCCACTCAATATACCCCTGGCAGACCAGTACCAGCCACTATTGCCTACAATCAATCATTAGTTGCTGCTTCCCTTTACGTTGATTACGTCTTCCTTGACACTGATGAACGTAGAAGAATGGCACAAAATCCTCATGAATATTTGATCACCCAACTACAATTCACTGGTGATGAATCAGTTGGTTCATCATCAAACAAAATCAAACTTAACTTCAACCACCCTGTTAAGGAATTAATCTGGGTTGTCCAACCTGATCAAAACGTTGATTACTGCTCATCCCTTGTATGTGATGCTCTTCTTTTCAAGGTCCTAGGTGCTCAACCATTCAACTATACTGATGCAATTGATGCTCTACCAAATGCTATTCACGCTTTTGGTGGACCAGCTGCAATTGCTGCTGACTCACGCGCATACATTGATGTTCGTGGTCTATTCAGTGATGCTGGTGCTGAAGATGCTTATCTTCCAGACACCTTTACAGGATACTGGAACGGACCAAATGATCCATACAATGAGCCTAATCTTGGTGGACATGCTCCTCAATACCCAGCATCAGTAGCAAATGATCCAAATGTCCTTGCTACTCTTGGTGGATTAATTGATACTACCCCTCACAATAGAGCAGCTGAATCATCTGTCTCTGACGCTGGAACATTCGTTCTTACTGAAACCTCTTTATACATGCACTGTTGGGGTCTAAACCCAGTCGTAACTGCCAAGTTACAACTTAACGGTCAAGATAGATTCTCAGAGCGTGAAGGTTCATACTTCTCATGGGTCCAACCATACCAATCACACACC